>JACLAB010016405.1_pt1 | contig 29471 bp, 21 predicted proteins | sample 8027921 | NCBI WGS metagenome assembly JACLAB01 (sample SAMN15725117, study PRJNA655200) | protist metagenome | isolation source: fluorescence activated cell sorting (FACS) single amplified genomes of... | place: USA: West Boothbay Harbor, Gulf of Maine | collected 2000-07-19 | reverse complement strand
GCTTCCTCAGCGCTTACGCCGCGCTCAACTTCTCCACGTTCGTTCTCGGTTTGACCCGTGCGCCGTCGTGGCGGCCCACGTGGAGGTTTTTCCATTGGTCCCTCGGTCTCGCCGGGTTTTTGCTGTGCACGACGCTCGCGTTTGTCATCAAATGGTACTTTGCGCTCGTCGCGGTGGCTATGCTCGGATTACTGGTCGCGTACATCGAGTCGAGGCAAGTGCAGGTAGACTGGGGCAGCGCGTTGGGAGGGATTCGGCTGGACCTGGCGACATCTGCGATGCTGGATCTGGCCCACGAGAGGAAGCACTCGAGCAACTGGAGGCCGCAGCTCTTGTGCCTGCCAGGTTGGCCGATGAACCCGGAGCCTGTCCCGCCGACTGAGCGCCTCCTTGAGAGGAAGTTCAGCAAACCCCCGAGCTTCCGCGAAAGGGTCGGGCTGTCTTTCATCGGTGGAGGTATGAAAGTGACCACGACGCAACCGCCGAAGCAGCACGTGGACCCAAGGGACGCACTGCTCAAGCTCGCGACGCAGTTAAAAAAGGGTCGCGGCCTTTGCGTCGTCGCCGAGGTGGAGGAGGGAGAGCTCGGCCGAACACGAGGTCTGTCCACGAGGGTGTCAAACGCCCGCGACAATCTGGAGGTGCGGCTGCAGAATGCGGGTGTCCGGGGGTTTGCGCACGTCGTCGTCGCCGAGAACTTCCGCGCCGGCAAGGCGTTTGCGATCCAGGGTATCGGTTTCGGCGGCTTGGAGCCAAACACCGTCATGCTCGGCTGGCCGCGTCGAAACCACATTGACTTCAACGAGGATGTGGACGCAGACAACGACGACCCGGAACGCGAAGAGGCGGCGAAGATTCTGGTTGAAACCGTGTGCGAGTGCACCGCGGCTGAGAAGGCTGTGCTGCTCTGCCTCGGGCTCGACGAATTTCCTTCGCTGGATGAGCGCGTCACCGGCTTCGTGGACGTGTGGTGGGTGGTGCACGACGGCGGTTTACTTCTGATGATCGCGCATCTACTTCTGAGGCACAGGACCTGGAGCGGCTGCAAGCTTCGTGTGCACACCGTGCTTCAGTCCGCGCAGGATCCGGCGGCTGTGCGACGCGGCTTACAAAAGGTGCTGAGCGACTTCAGGATCGAAGCTGAGGTGTGCGTAGTCGAGGCGGGCGAGGATGCGGATATGTACGCATATACCCATGACTGGACGATGCGCAAGGAGCAGGCGGAAAAGTTCCGGGACGATCTGCTCGCCGCTCAGGGCAGATTAGGTGTCGATACCAGCACTCCGGAGAGCAGCACTCAGGCGAGCGGCACGAGCTCGCCGGGGACGGCTACTCCTCCGATTGCCCTGGCGAGCGGCACGGATTCGCCCGCTCCCGCTGAGAGGACTCCGTCCAACATCGGCAGCTTGAAAAAGGCGTTTCCGAGCGAGATTGACATGTTGGTTCTCGCGCACGAAGAGGTTGAGGACCCGGTCGCAGCTCAGCTTCGACACCTTCGCCGCGACAGCGTCGTCGCCAAGTCTGTTTCGGACATCATGCCTGTGCCAGCCGGTCACGCGTCGCTCACGTCGATCTTCGACATGAGCTCCATCGCGGATAGACCCACGACTGGCCAGCCCGCGGTGGGTGAACACAAGAAGACCCCACTCTCGCCCATCATCGGGTCGCCGTCAAAACCAAACGCGGCCCTCGACGATGACGATGACGGCGATGGCTCCGTGAGTCAGGACGAGGTCCGCATCGATCTCGACGACGGCGATCGGCGCTTGTCCGATGCGGACCAAGCTTCGAAAAAGAAGTCCTCGATGAAGACCACCTCAAAGGTTAAGGCTCGCAGGACATCAGTGACATTCTCCGAGGTTCCGGATGAGGTCGTCGTTAAGCAGCTCACCCCGCAGCAGGCTGCGAAGCCTGTGGAGGATGGGTGGATTTCGCAGGGACCGGGTGCGCTGAATAGGATAATCTCCGAGCAGTCCAGAGACGCGCAGCTCGTCATCGTGAACCTCCCGGACCCGGACGCGATCGTAATGCAGAACCCTTCCGCGTACGCGAGGTACACCGAGGCTATCGTGCGTGGCTTGCCCAGGGTCATCTTCGTGCACGGTACCGGACGCGAGGTGTACACGAACGCGGGGTGATGTTTCATGTTAGTTTAGTTTCATTTTGCATGTCAGGTATTTTGCATCTACGTAGGGTTCTTTCAGTAGCTTTCAACATGTGAATACCGTCTCCGTGAACGCACAAGAGTTCCGCACCGCACCTGCCAAAAAGTTGACGTTGAATTTCGTTTCACTACGACATGCGCACCCCCACGCGGTCGGCGTCCCGGCGCCCCGCCGGGCGCCTACAAATCCTACCGTGGGTCATCGCGGTATCTGCGCTCGCATGGTCGATGTCGATGCGCCTGGAGATGGCGTCGTACAACCACGAGTTGGTCGCCAGGCAGGTGGCCATCGTGGAGGGCCGAGATTCGACACTCGGCGGGCACCCCTCGGCGGGACACCACTGCGAGCCTTGCCCGCGGTGTGTCCAGGGGTCGATGGCGACGCAACTGAAGACCGCGGACGCAACGCCCGATCCTCGTGCGGTGACGTTCGTGCTTGTCGCGACGATGAACGCCAACAACGGTCCGAGGGTGGCTGCGCTCTTGGCCTCGGTGCAAAAGTACATCGAGAAAGATAAATCAGCCGTGCACACGTTGCTCGCGGTCGTGCCGGATGCAGAGCTGCGATGGTGGGAGCTGGCAGCATCGGCGCTCGGGGATCAGCCCGCCTTTAAGGTTGGTGTGCTCGCGGAAAGCGCGGTTCTCCATTCGGGCGTCGAGGCGCTGAAACGAGCGGCGCCAAAGACGAGCAGGAGGGAAACGAGAGGGACGGGCTACAGGGTCCAGATGCTGCTGAAACTCGGCGTGGCTGAGCACGTGCCTACCGACTTTTACGTCACGTTCGACTGCGACGTGGTGCTCGCGAGACCGATGCATCTCGGTGATCTCGTCAGGACAGACGAGAACGGGGCGCTCAGGGCTGTGACGCAGGGACGGATGGGCGGCCCCCACGCGAGTCGCTGGCTGTCGAGCTCGCTGGACGCGTTCTTTGGAACCACCGCCGGTTCCGCGCAGCGCAAGGGCGGCGTCGACGGTTCGCACGACTGCCGCGTCGGTAATTTAATGCACACGCTCGGGGTGACGCCGGCGGTGATGTCGAAGCACGGGGCGGTCGCCACGCTCGAGCGTCTGGAGCGCAGGGCGGTGGAGGAGGGGAGACACGGTTGGGCCGAGTATTTGTTTTCGGCGTTGGAGGACGGTTTGGACTGGACTGAGTACGGACTGTACGCCGCGGGTACGTGCCTCGATGGGTCGTTCAGTCGTTACCACGTCGTGGATCCGAGCGTTCGTCTGTACGACGCCGCGTTGCAGGAGGATGGCAGTAAGTTTATGGATCCAAAGGTGATGAACGAAGCCTTCGGGCCGAACCCCTTCGTTGTTCTTCAGAGCATCGGGGGCAGCGACGCGACGTCGGCTGCGGATGCGCTGTACTCTCACCTTGGCAACCCTGCGGTAGAGGCGACCAGGTAGCGACGCCTAGCTTGACACAAATATCACGTTTCAGCTCAAAACACGAAAGCTAGTGGCTAACATCCGCTCATCTCAGATGGGGTCGCTCGATCTTGAAAGGATGTGCTGGAACCCGGGCCACATCTTCGGGAGTTCGAACGGGATCCGTTCCTGATACTGCTTCTTGTGGTCCGCCTTGATCGACTCCATCACCTCTTTGGCCTTCTCCAGCTTTATCATCCGCCCCTCCTTCTCCTTCATGAAGTTGATGCACTTGACAGCGCCCTCTTCGTCCTTCACCCACGGCCTGTAGTTTATGCACATCCATTGGACGAGCGCCTGCTCCTCTGTCAGGGCCTCCCCCGCGTCGTCTCCGGCCGCCCGCTTGACGGCTCCGGCGTACCTGGTACGATGACGGTAGGGCCTCTTTGTTGGCGCGGCGCGCACAGCGGGCACCGCTGGAGCGAGCGATAGGGCGGAGGACGTCCACATAGCGCGCGTTGTTATCTGATCCAACAGTCGATGTGCAACTGGTTTTGGGAAGATTAGAATTTGCGTCGCGCGAGAACCAAGTCCCTGTCGACCTTCGGGTGTCGACCGATCTATATCGATCGTTGGATGCTCGATGTGTGCTAATGAGGACATGTGTTACAATTCTACGCGGAAGTAATCGGGCGTGGCCCCTCCGCCGCCCCGCGAATGCTCCGCGGCAACAGGCTAAGTTACAAAAAATATCCAAAAGACGTCTACGGACTCGACTCATCAAAGCGTCGGTTGGCTCGCCTGCGAGGGAAGAAAGGAGGGTTCGGGTCAGCACACGGCGTGACGGCATATTTGAGCGTCTAGATGGCCCCTCGATGGGCACGTAGCGGGAGTGGATGGGGCCTCAAGTCGCGCGAGGTGCCCAAAGAAACCCTAAACTGTCGAGAAATCTCACCTTGGACGAAGCCTCCTGCTTCATTCGATCGTCGCGGTACTTGAGCAACCTATCGAAGTTGTCCAGGCCCGCCACCTTTGGTTTTCCTTCGTACACATGATGAACGAGGTATTGGATGCCACCCATCGCCGTGATGGCGCCGACGATGATGGCAAAGGGAGGGAAAGACTCGTAAGGCATTTTCCTACGGTCACGTCTCGACGCTGAAGGAGATCGGTGGTTCGACCGATGTGGCTCGTACGACCGTGTGGTTTACACCCTCGAACGTACTCGTGGAACGCGGCGCGGCGTTACCTACGTTTCTAGCGACACACCGACGGACGGTGGTGCCTCTCTTTCTGTGACGAACGGAGAGCCGCTTGGATTTTTATCTCTTGGCTCGTCAGGCGCTGCTGCTGGTATCGGCCACATTTGATGGCAAAAACGATGCGTGCCCGCCTCCGTACCGCGGCGCCCACAAACACGATTACGTTTCTTCTACGAATGACTATCTAATACGACGATGTGCTAAAAGGACCGGCGAGCTCGCGCGTGAGCCGCCTCAAGTCCCGTCGTTCTCTAAGTCGCCGCCTCGAGCCGTCCCTCCTCCACCTCCGCGAGCGTGCTCTGCGACGAGGACCGCGGCATCTTCAGCTGCAGGTCCAGGTCCAGCGTCTCGTTGATGTCCATGCTGGGGCGGCTCGCGTGTCCCGGCCGGTCATCGGCCACGTCCGGCTCGTCCATGATGACGGGCGAACACCCGGGCAGCGGGTACCGTCGTCGAAGCGCCTCGCGGAATCGCTCGTGCTTCACCCCCGGCGCCCTGGCAGCCGCAAACGAGTCCAGCGCCTGCTCCGCGCTCATACCCAGCGTCTGTATCAGGTAGCAGCACAGCACGAACCCGGTGCGGTTGAAGCCGTACGCGCAGTGTATCGCTATGTGGTGCTCCGGTCGTCTGCTCCAGAACTCGGACGCGACGGCGATGACCTCGTCGGTGCACTCGACGTTTGGCACCGATTTCGCCACGTTTCTGACGTGCACGCGCTCAAGGTCGTTCGGTACGCCGTCGGTGTACAGGCAATCGTGGTTGCTGAGGTCGATGATGAGCCCAACCTTGCGTCCGAGCGCGAGTTGCTCGGCCAGGAACTTCGGCAGGGTGAGGATGTTCGGCAGGGACTCCTCGGCGTCTTTGGCCAGGAGCGTGGGCGACAGTGGGGTCTTCATGGGGATGAAACGCGACGGCGCGACGGGTTCGCCGTAGCTCGAGTAGTCCCCCCACTTCTGCAGCTTGCTGAGCACCGTGGGTACGTTATTCTCCGTCACCGCGGTGTTGAACACGTGACTCGCCGTGGACGTCGACGCGCACGAGTCGTCTCCCCACGAAGACGAGGGGCGCGTTTGATGTGCTTGTTCGTCGGCAGCCTTCCCCGCCGCGGGGACGGGTGCCGAGGCGCCCTCGACACGCGCGGTGGGCGGCGCGTGCTCGGGCGGCATATCTGCGTAGAGACGACGTGCACTCTAGCTAGAAATCCACCGACGGAGCCTCCTCTTCGAGTCGCGAGCGCCGCGTGAGGGTGTGTGGTTGGTGCCTCCGATGAAATCGCGCGAGGAGAAGGAATAAAGCGCCCAAAAGTTATCACGTTTGTCATGGTGTAATCTGGCTGAATACATGTACAAGTAGTTTGCTAATACCGTTTTGTGCACCTTTTTTGCTAATTCCTTTTGCTCACTGTACGAGTATTTTCGCACATTGAAGAATGTGTGTTTTGTGAAGAAAATTTTTCACGGTCGGGTCTTGGGCCAAGCCTCGACAGCGCGCTGTCCCTCTCTAACCAGCGCGTCGGCACGTTTACGTAACGACGTCAAGTAGCTAACATGGGTCGCGTCCGCACCAAGACCGTCAAGAAGGTGCGTATCCCGTGGATAACGACGCGATCTTCCCTCCGGCCGTCGCCCGGCGTCGGTTTTCCGGCGCGCGGGGATGGAACAACCTGGCCTGCTCTGAAAACCCTAGTGGTGATGCCGCAATCTCTCTCTGACGTCGCGTCCCCTCCCTCCTCGATCCTCAGGCGTCCCGCGTCATCGTCGAGAAGTACTACTCTCGCCTGACCCTCGACTTCGACACCAACAAGCGCATCGCCGAGGATGTCGCCATCATCCCATCCAAGCGCCTTCGCAACAAGATCGCCGGTTTCACCACTGTGAGTACTCTCTCCCGAGGGTTTTTCGCGCATCATCCGCGGAACGTACCGTCGACCCGAGCGTCGACGCGGTGCATACGTAGGCGGCGGTCGTGTCGATGGCGCGATACGCGTGTGATTAGCTCGTGAACGTGCCGTGGCGGGCGATTCGTCGCGTCGCGTGGGCTGTTCGCGCGCGTTACCGGGAGCCATCGAGCGGCTTTCTTTCTCGTCCAACAATCACCTCGATACAAAGCCTTTGCCGTCCCACAAGCATCCACCTGACCTCTTCCTTCCTTTCGTCCCTCTCTCGCAGCACCTTATGAAGCGCATCCAGCGTGGCCCCGTGCGCGGCATCTCCCTCAAGCTTCAGGAGGAGGAGCGTGAGCGCCGCATGGACTTTGTCCCCGACGAGTCCGCGCTCGCGGTGGAGACCATCGAGGTTGACCGTGACACCATGGACATGCTCAAGTCTCTCAACATGGCTAACCTTCCCGGCGTGACCCTGCAGCAGGGCCGCGGCCGTGGCGGTTTCCAGGGCAAGCGTGAGGGTGGGGGTAACCGCAACTAAGCGCTGTGTTCTCTCGATTAGGCGAGAGTAGACACTGGACTCGGTTAAGGTTTTTTGTAATGGACAGTGAAAGAGGTTCCGTTGGACTACAGTCGTCAACACTCGATATATCCGTCTACTCTAAGGGGCTCATCATCCGCCGTTGTAGCTCGCCGTCCGCGCCTTTGGTCACCTGCGTGACTGCGCATATCTGTGCGATGTCCTCCTCACCCCGCGTCAGGCTCGCCGTGAGCACCCCACAGTTGTTCTGAAACGAATTCTTCACGTCGTGCAGCGCTATGCCGTCGCTGTGGAACGTCATCGTGTGCGAACCCGCCTCGTAGTCTTTCTTTTCCGTCTCTCCCACCTGTGCTCGATAATCGGGACACGCGTCAGTCAGTAGATGCGGGGATGTTATTCACGAAGCACGCGAGAGTGGAAACAAGCCGAGGGAACACCAGCTGGATCGGTTGAAACCTCGAGGGGAGAGGGGCGAGTCGTGCGCGGACGTACCTCGACCACGAACTTCATTTCCGTGATGTCAACCGTGTATTTCACCTTCCAACACGCCCCTTCGATCGGCTCGCTGAGTTTGAAGTCCACCTGCGAACGGTAATGTTGACGGATGATGAGGTTAGAGGGTTGCGTAAAGTTCGACGGGGGCGGTTGGGGCCGACGCGAGGCTGAGGACGCACCTCCAGGTTTAGCTCCGCCGCCATCGGGGCGGGGTTCGGGCTGATGTCGAGCCTCGTCACGTCGACTCCCGCCACCATGTTGTGTCTCAACGAGTCTGGCCTCCCGACGTCGTGCCCTGCGCCACGCGGAGTGAAATAAACGGCACCTCCGTCTGAATAAATTGAACCTTCCTCGTGAGAGAGGTGCCCTCCTTCACAACTCTTACGCGCTTGACCACTCGACGACACAACAAACGTCGTTGGGATCTCGTGCAAGGCGGGCGAACCAACGTCAACTCCTAGTGCGCCTCCTCGGCACACGCCACGACACCCAGCGTCCAACGACGTCAAATCGTGTGAATTCCCAGAGGTTGAATTGTCACGATGGGGCGCCTCGATACTCTCCTGGCGCTCAACTCCGCCCATGAAGCGAGCGGGTGGCGGCACGTCGACGCTCGCGATGTCGTTCGTGCACTGACCAAAGCATGCGGGGTCTCCGCGGGCTTCGGGCTTCCTCGTGAGGTCCGGGGGTCGGTGCTTCTCCGTGCCCTGGTGTCGTGCAAATTAATTCCCGGCGATGCGCCTCGCGCGGTGCTCGCCTCCGCGCTCGTGGTCGAGGCCAACGTGCCGGTCCCGACCGGTGACGCGCCCATCGTGACTGAACGTGCGCTATTCAGCACCAACAGGCTCGTCAGCGCCGTGTGTCTGCTGTGCGGCGGGTCCATGGACGACAAGATCGGGCTCTGCTTCACCGCGTGCGACGTGGACGCGATCAAACGCCTGAGCCAGCACCAGGCGAAGGGTTTCTTCGCCGAGGATGCCGTCACGGTGGCGTACGCGGCGGCGCACGATGTCATCGGAGATAGTGCCGACCTGCAGTGGGCGATTGCGGTCTGGGAGCGCAAGCTGAGGAGGTTCTTCGGCGGCAGGCCCGGGCTTCAGTCGCGGGGCGACGTCGCGATCAACGAGGAGGAGTTCAAGCGTCTCGCGTCTCAAGCGTTGGATTCCATGAGCCGCGAGGCTGTGGAGGAGGCGGTCAAGGAAAAGGAGCTGATCGATGATGAAGTGTTCGAGGATGCCCCCGATCAGTTCCAATCGGGCCACAGGAGAGAGCCGTCGCTCGTCGAGTCTCTGGCCATGCTGCTCAAGGGTGGCGAGCACAGCCGCCAGCCGTCCAAGGACGAGGACGTGGAGGCGGGCAACAGGGGTGGCCACCACAGGAGGGACAGTAGCACGATAAGCGCAAACAGCGGCGAAACCCCGGGTTTGTTGAACCTCCTGAACAACCTGAACAGCGGCATGAAGGCCCAGCACGAAATGAAGGCCCAGCACGAGCGGCGGCGGACGGGTTCTTGGGACGACCGCGACGTCCAACCCAGGCACGCCCGCAAGCCGTCCGACGGAGCAGGCGGGTCGCCGCTTCGATTCGCGTCACCGCCTCATGGAGGAGGCGCGATGAAAACGCCGGAGGGTATACCGAAGAGCGCGCTGCGCAAGTCCAACTCTGCGCACCAGCTCTCCCCCGTGGAGTCACCCGACGGTTCAACGGCGTCGAAGAGGTTGGACTACGGGCTCGGGGACTCAAAGGATGCGAACAGGGAAGAAGCCGCGGTGAGACGCAGCGGAGAGGTCGGGACCAGTGTCGCTCAGGATAATGGTGGTCTCGCGAGCAAGCTGCGCCCACGGCCGCTCAAGGTTGACTTCGACCAGAGCGTCCAGGACAACGGCGGGTCCAACCCCGGCGACCGACGCCGACGCGACGACGAGGGGGACGGAAAGGGGAAGATGACCAAGGAGGAGATGAGACGCGCGGAGCTCAAAGCCGCGCTCGCCGCCGCGCAGGAAGACACCGAGATCGCGCTGGAGGGTCAGGAGGACGTGGACAACACGTTCGATTCGGCGGTGGCGTTTGTCCAGGAGGTTGGCATCCGAATGTTCCTGTACAACATCGTCAAGATGTTGGTGGTCATCGCCGTCATCGCGGCGGACGCGTGCGCGTGCGTGTGGACCATGTTCCACTTTGGCATCGTCATCGGGCTCTCCGTGGTGATGTGCATCAACGTCGCGCTCGCCTTGCTGTTCGGTTTCTTCGTCATTCGGTACAACAACCGCGCAACCGGCCAGATGCACATGGAGTACGGTCAGCACATGATGAGGGGGATGACCGAGCTGGTCAACAACAACGCCTTGAAGGAGGTCTCGGACTCGCTCACGGCCATGTCTCGCATCTCGGCGAATCAAGGGAACAACGGTAAGTTCAGGGACGACAGCGTGCGGGGAGGGAAGCAATCCAGGCGCACGTACTCCGACGCGGTCTGATAGTCTTCGTAGTCTTCCGATAGTCTTTAAAGCCGTTAACCGGCCAATACACTTATTACAAGGATGACACTACTCTCATCGCCCCTGGCCGATGAGCTCGCGGGTCTGGACCATGTTCGCGGTCACGACATCGAGCCTGGTCTTGGGCAGGGGGGCGATTCCGTTCGAGTTGAAGTGCCCGCTGACCTGGCTGACGGCGTTGTAGAACGCCCGGCCGGAGGCGGTCTTGGCCGACCCGCCCGGGGCGTACTTGCCCGCCCACACGTTGCTGTCTTTCTTCAGCTGGGAGATCCTCTTCTCCCGGGTCATGTCGTATATGTCCAGGCCCAGCACCTCCTGCATCTCGTCCACGAGAACGAGGGTATCCTTCTGGTAGTTGGTCAGGTCCGGGTTGGTGGAGGTCTTGGCGATCTCAACCTTCCTCGCCGACTTGGCCTCGTAACCATCGAGGTTGGAGGTGTCGCCGGAGAGGAGGTTGGCCCTGCATTCGGCACCCCCCTCGGTGGGGTCGCACACCGTGATCCTATTCATGGCGTTAGCGCGCTGCGCATCGGAGAAGAGCGCGGCGGTGGACGCGAGGCCCGCGAGGAGCACCGCGCGGCGCTGGGTTGGGAGCGAGACCGAGACATCATCGGAGGAACCGGCACCGCATCGCACGGCGGAGACGCGAGCGTTCGCGGTCTTGTTGGCGACGACGGGGCGCGCCACGGCGATACGAGCGGAGACGGATGCGAGAGCCATCGTGTGAATTGGTTTTTGGATCGACTACGACGCGTGCGATGTCGTGAGGTGTGGCGGTGCTCCGGACACATCCGCGCTTTATTCTATCGACTCGAGAGCGAGTGACGTCACCGATCTGCTCGTCATCCGGAGACCTGACGCGAGCCGCGCGCTGACAGAAAGGCGAAGGCGTCTCGTTCCACCAATGCTTTTGGCCATCCGTCACAGGGCCGAGCGCCCTCGTGCGTGGTGCCGTGTGGGGCGGGTCGTATCGGGTTGGAGACGGGTCGTATTGGGTTGGAGACGGGCCGTCTAACCGCGGCGAGACGCCGTCCACCGGGCACCATGGCGAGGCGGGAACCACTCCTCGTGAGGGCGACGAAATATATGGGTGCCTTTGTCGCCTCGTCCCTGATCGCAGCCTGGCTGACTCTGTGTGTGATGCGGGCGGTTTTCATCCCCACGGTGGACGCCAAGATGACGCTGTTCCCGTCGTCAGGCAAGATTGGCAAGAAAGTCCACCCAGGTCCGGACGTCCAGTTCCCGATGGCTCCCACGCCCGCGCCCGACGACGGGGTCTCGTGGGATGACCAAACCGCTCGAGCGCGCGCAGCCGAGGACGTTCGCGCCATGTTCCACCACGCGTACGACAACTACATGACGCACGCGTTTCCCCACGATGAGCTCAAACCGCTGAGTCGCACGTGGACCGATTCCCTCGGCGAGCTCGGCAACCTGGACATGAAGCACCTGCCGGAGGACTACGCGGGCGTGGCGCTGACGCTCATTGACGCCACCTCGACGCTCGCCGTGCTGGGGAACAAGACGGAGTTCGCGCGGAACGTGCGATGGATGGAGCGTAACCTGGACTTCGACATCGACGTCAGGGTCAACGCGTTCGAGTGCAACATTCGCGTCCTCGCGGGGCTTCTCTCGGCGCACGTCATCGCGCTCGGGGACGGCGGGCTTTCCACGGGCGCGAAGAGAGGGTCGGGCTCGAAGAGAGGGTCGGGCTCGTGGTTCGGTAAGGGAAGGGGATCGGGATCGGGACCGTCTTCGTTCGATAAAGACGGTGGCGTGGGACGGTCGATGGGTCCGCCGTTCATGCCGGAGTACACGGGTGGTTTGCTGCCAAAGGCGCTGGACCTGGGTGAGCGTCTGCTGAGGGCGTTTGGCACTAAAACCGGGATGCCGTACGCGTGGGTTAACCTTCGGCACGGCGTTCGAGCCGGGGAGACCAACGAGACGAACGTGGCGGCGGTGGGGTCGTTCATACTAGAGTTTGGGATGTTGTCGAGGCTGAGTGGCGACCGGAGGTTCGAGCGCGCGGCGCGTGGGGCTATACGTTCCATGTGGTCCATCAGGGGTGAACGGGATTTGCTCGGGAACACGCTGGACGTGCAGCGGGGGACGTGGGTCGTTCGCAGCGGCGGCATCGGCGCGGGGTGCGACTCGTTCTTCGAGTACCTGCTCAAGGCGTACGTCATGTTCGGCGACGACGAGTACTATCACATGTTCTCGGACGCGTACGTGGCGGCCATGAGGTACTACCACGACGACGGGTGGTACCACGAGGCGCACCTGAACACGGGGGTGGCGACGCACGCGCAGGCCACCAGCCTGCAGGCGTTCTGGCCGGGGATGCAGACCCTCATCGGGGACGTGGAGGCTGCCCGAGCTACGCACGCGAGGTTCGCATCGGTGTGGGACAAGTACGGCGTGTTCCCCGAGCGGTTCATGTACCGCGAGCAGCACCTGCATCCGACGGAGAAGCACTACCCGCTTCGGCCGGAACACGCCGAGTCAACCGCGATGCTGTACATGGCCACGAGGGACGATTCTTTTCGGACCGTGGGCGCGAGGCTCCACGCGGACATCACGCGACACACCAGGGTCCCCGGCGGTCACGCCTCGGTGCGTGACGTGTCCACCAAGGCGTTGGAGGACCACCAGCACAGCTTTTTCCTGGCGGAGACGTGCAAGTACCTTTACCTCCTGTTCGACGACTCGTTCATGGACGGGCGTAACGTGGTGTTCACCACCGAGGGACACCCACTGCCGGTGTTGGCGTGGGAGAGCCGGGAGGATACGGAAGATACGGGCGGTGCGTCGGTGGGTTCGTGGGCGAGTGACGGCAAGAGCAGGTACAACGGCGAGAGCGGGTCCGACGGCGGCGGGGAGGTGTTTGACGCGGCGGAGGAGGACGTCGTCGTGGCCATCATCGAGGCCGCGACGGAGAGGATGCGGCGAGAGAAGGACGAGGAGGGCCGGGTGGACCGAATGAAGACGTACGGCGGCGGAGAGTATCGCGCGTCATGGAGCGATCCCACGGCGGCGCTCGTGGGTGAGGGATTCAACGGCGCGGGGTGGGGCCTGACCGAACGCGTCTGTCCCAACCTCGACGTCATCGGCACCGCGCGAACCGTGGGCGCCTGCACCCCGGTAGACGCGTCGCGTGCGTCATCGCTCACCTCGTCCGCGCCGCCGGGTGATGGGGATAGTGTCGAGATGGCGGCCAAGCTCAGTGGGCTACAGTCGCGGCTGGAGCGGCTGAAAGAGGCGATGGCGGCGGCGAACAAGGCTAACACGGGGAGCCCTCAGAAGCTCCAGGAGATGATGAACGAGTTTGTCAAAAGCGAAGCCACGCGGGCCGGCAAGTCGGTGGAGGACGAGAAGGTCAGCAAGAAGGCGTACCCGACTGTGGGTGGTAACGCCCCCAAACCCTCGCCCGTGCGTGGTCCCCCGGTGCGTCGAGCGAACGTCAAAGGGGAGGACAGCGAGTGCCACGTCCTGGACCTGAAGGAGGACCACAGGTGCAAGGATGACGCCGACTGCGGCGTGGACGCCCAGTCGTGTTCGCCTCGCGAGTGCTCCCAGCACAAGTATTGCTTCACGGCACCGTAGTCGATGTGATCAAATTCGATATTCGCGAGGCGTGGACAGTATCATCCGTTCTACGTCAACACAAAGGAGAACCCAGCCAACCCAAGCGGAAACGCGCCGTCATCGGCCCTCCATCTCCCTGAACTTCCTCTCGAGCGGATCTTCGAGCTCGAGTTCTTCTACCGACGGCGTCACCGCATCCTGGAACTTGGCCGCCGCTTCCCTCGCGTTGAGCTCCGCCGCGCTGGCCATGTTCTCCTTCAACACACTCTCCAGCTTCTTAGCCTGCGACGCGAGGGACTCGACGCTCTGTTCCACCCGCGCCACCCTCCCCTTGGCCTCGGCGGCTCGTCGCTTGGCGTCCTCCATCTTCGCCTGCACGCGCTTGCGCTCGGTGAGGTGTTTCCTCGCCGTGTCGTCGTCCCCGGACTGCACCGCGGCGGTCGCCATGTTGTAGAGCTCGTTAGCCTCCGCCTCGAGACTCAGTGTGTCCTCGAGCTCGAACCCCAGGGACTCCTTGGCGGTCTTCAAGGCATCCTCCGCGTTGGCTAGGGACTGCGCCACCTCCGTGACCATCGCCACCATCTCTTTGGAGATGCCCTGCTTGCGGAGCGCCTCGTCTTCCATGCGCGCAGCCTTCTTGTTCGCGCCGAAGCTCGCCCCCACGTTCCCACCGATGATGGCCCCGAAAGGCCCGAGCAGGAGGCCACCGAGCACCGCGCCACCCACCGCACCGCCCACGGACTCGTCCACCTTCTTCTTCCTATCGCCAAAACCCATGGCCTCCACGCGGACGGGTCCGCGCCTCGTCGCGGTCGTCGCGCGAGCGCCGGAGGTCACGCGTCTACTGCCCTTGACGAACGAGGTCACGCGTCTACTGCCCGTGACGAACGAGGTCGCGGACGTGAGCGTCGACATGGTCGGATACAGGCGGGAAAGCGCGTGAGTCGTGGTTGAAATAATGGCGATGGGGTGGCTCGGGCCTCGGCGGGGATTTGCCTTCCTGTTGCCAGTTGCCGGCACCCCGAAGCCCCGGCTCTCGATCTCCCGCGGGGGAACTTTCTCCTGGTTTGGAACCCCCGAATTTGAAAAATCTGCCAGATGGCCAATCAGAAACGGGAAGGCGGGAAAGCAACTGAATACTTCGCGGCGACGGGCACCCAAACGCGCGCACTCCTCACCACACCGAGCACATCCGTCTTCGTTCGATCCCCACGATGTCGATGTCCAGCGCGATGATGGCTCCCGCGTTCGCCGCGCGCGTCGTCTCCCCGGCGCGCCGCGACGCCCGCGCGATCCGCTCGCGAGCCGGCTCCCGCGCGACGTTTTCGGTTAAGCCAAATAAGGGCAACAACGAGATCGTCGCCCGGGCGTTCAGCATCGTCGAGCCCGCGACGAAGGTGTCTTTCCCGAAGACGTTCAACGTCCACGGCGGTGATACGATGCAGTGCATCGGTGCGGGCGTGAGGGAGAAGAAGATCGCCATCATCAACGTCAAGGTTTACGGCGTCGCCATGTACGTCGACCCCGCCGGGTGCAAGGAGGAGATGGCAAACGGCGGGTCTCTGCTCACCGGCTCCTTCGATAAGGCGCTCCTCGTGCAGCTCGTGCGGAACGTCGACGGAAAGACGTTCTGGGAGGCGCTCGACGAGGCGGTGGGCCCCAGGATCAGGCGCATCGCCACCGACATGGCGACGGCGGAGGATGAAGACGGCAACTTCATGGCGACGGTGGCGGAGGCGGCTGAGGTGGCGGAGGAGAAGGCGATGGACGAGTGCGATTCCATCAAGGGACTGTTCCAGGGCCGCAAGCTCCGCAAGGACGACAAGGTCCTCATCTGGTGGTCCCCGAAGAAGGGCAAGTTCGAGATTGGCGTCGTGGGAGGCACGCCGCTGGAGCTCACATCCCCGCAGCTCGCGCAGGCCGTCTTCGACGTGTACTGCGGCGACGACCCGATCTCCCCGGTCGCGTACCAGTCCTTCGTCGACGGCGCCGCGGCGCTGTAAGGGGCTTCCCATCATTCATTACCGTCAAGCACGCCATATATTACTCGTCGTGTCGCATGTACTTTTGCACATTATCACTTATCGATAGGGTCGGTTGTAACCAATTTATTCAAGCGCTATAGCCGGGAGAGCCCGGCGGAGAACCCGCGACGTCCGCAGCCTCCTCGGCCGTCTCCACCACCGGTTTCTCGCGCACCTTACCGCCGATGTTCTTCTCGGGCCCCAACAGCGAGTACCGCGATTCGTCCACCCGCGCCCATTCGTCGCCGCATTTAGCGAGCCAATCCGCGCTCACCGCGCTCGCGCCCGACTTGGCCGCCCACTTGACCTTTTCCGTCTTACGTCCTCCATCCCCGTCACCTTCCGCGTGCGCCACGATGTGTGTCGCCCCTTTCCCATCGTCCACGGAGGTGAGAACCTCCGCCCCCAACGCGGTGGCGAGCAGCCACAGCGGGTGACGCTCGGGCCTCGGCTCGGATTGGGCGACGACGCGGGAGAACACGACGCGGACGTCAGCCAGCGGACCGTCCTCCGGGACGGTGAGCAGCCTGCGCACGTCCCTCGACTCGAGCTTCAAGGCCGCCTCCTCGTCCGACACCGGCTTATTCATTCCGCTGTTCCGCGTGTTCGCACCCTCCGTCTCCGCCGCGGATCGAAGCATCGCCGCGTCCATGTCGGCGGTTGCGTCATCCGCGGTGTTCGCCGCGGCGGTGCCCTCGAAGAACCTGCGGTGTGCGGCGGCTATGACGCCGAGCACGTCCCTGAGCTGAGCCCGGTCGCCGTTATCTCCCTCATCGCGCCACTCGCGTTCCATCACCGACCGACCGGGCTGCCTGAAGCCAGCCGCGGACTGCTTGAAGAAGTGGTAACGGTCGATGCGGATCAGGTTGGCGAGGTTCTTCGGCCACACCCTGTCGGTGTCGTCGGTGATCAAGACCGTCGGCTCCGCCCCGAGCACGATGTCCAGGTCTTTTTTGTGCTGGCTCGTGCTGTCGCCGCTTCCGATGACGCGGCCGTTGAACAGCTCGCCGGTGGGATCCAGGAGTTTGGCCATCTCCCTCGCGTAGTTCCTGTCGCCCATGGTATAGATGTACATGGTACACAGCTGGCTCGCGGCCCTGAGGAACGCGTGCGCGTGCGGCCGGAGCTTGGTGAACATGGCCATGTGACGCAGGCAGTTGAGGTTACGCAAGGGAGGGTCGGTCCCGGGGAACGGTCCGTCCGGTGACTTCTCGTCCTCGTCCGGTGACTTCTCCTCCTCACCGGCTTCCGTATCTCCGTCCTCCCCCTTCTCCCCGTCCTCCCCCTTCTCTCCGTCCTCCCCCGCGCCGTCCTTCTTCGTCTCCGCGTTCTCCACCGCCGCGGGATCTTCGACCGCCTGAATCGTCGCCGCCGCACGTTGAACGTCGTCCTTACCACCCCCGTTCGCCTCGCAGTCCGCGGCGGCGATGATCCGGTGCATCACGTAGTGCTCCTCCTGCGACAGCTCCGAGAACCTGGCGCTGTTCAGCAGCGTGTGGTCCAGGTCCAGCACCAGCACCAGCCTCCCGCTCCGTAAGATCCGTGCCTTCTCCTCCCTCTTCGCCTTCTCCAGCTCCACGTTGCTCATCTCCAGTCCTTGGTGGATGTACCTCACCGCCGTGCTCCCCGAGGTTCCTTTATCCTCGGCGTCTCCTTTCTCCTTCTTCAACCCGCAGCGGATGCAGATGTCGAACATGAACCCTGGGTGGGGAGGACAGACGGGAGAATCGTCGGCGGGATTCTTATCCCCGTCGCTGGGACCGTTCCCTGACGGCGCGACTCTGCGACGCTTCACCCCAGACCTCTCCGTCGGTGCGGAGTCTCCCTTGGCTTCGCCCGCCTTTGCAGCAGCCTGGCGCTCCATCGCCCCCTTGAGGAGCGACGCGACCGCGCCGCGCCCCGTCGACGGTGCCTGCGCCGCGATCACCACGGCGGGTGCGGCCACCGCCGGTTTCTCTTGCTCTTGCTCGACGGCCATCTCAGCCTCGAGCTCGGCGGCGAAGTCGTCGTCGGAGTCATCCTCCGAACTCATCCCTATCGTGTCCTACTCAGATGAATGTAAACGGCACAATAACCCCCTTCACCCTTCCAGCCTTCCTCGGCAGCGCGCGAGGCTGTGGAACCGTGTTGGATCCACCCGAACCGATCGACGGGTCGTGTGTCCGATCAGGAAGCGCCGAGTCGCTCTCCTGGCACTCGACACGTGCCCCCAACGCGCACCGTGGGTCTGAACGAAAGGCCTGCAGCCAACCCGAGTATCGTGACTCAGCGCGCGAACGATGACGAGCCCGTGGTGATCGCAACCGAGCCACGAGGCTGGCCCCGAGTCGAACCGAAGGGACGGGCGCGTGCTTCGCCACAAGCGGACGCGCCCGAGTCACCGAGTCACCCCAGACCGAACATGCGTGTCATCGCCACCGTCTTCGTCGCCGCCGTGCTCGTGGCGGGCCGCGTGGAAGCCTCACGCGGCCTGAGCGAGAGCCCGAAGCCCACGCCCAGCCCGATGTGCGAGACCTGCGAGGAGTTCGTCACCATGGGCGAGGCGTACCTGAACGATCCGGCGACCCTGAACGCCATCACGGACAAAGTGAACAAGGTCTGCGAGACTTACGCGGGCACGAAGCACGAAGCCATGGTGAGATGCCGACCCACTCCATTCCTCCCTCCCTCCCGGGCCGAACCCTCGCAGACAGACGACCGACTCGAGCGCGCGTGTAATTTCCAGATCTGGAAGAACAGCGAAGAATCAGATCTCACCCTAACGCTGTCACCTCGTCCCGCGCCGACCCGTTCCTTCCGCTGACCGTTCCACCCCGCGTCTCTCCTCGTCCCATCCAGTGTGAGAGCATGCTCGAGATGTACGTCCAGAAGGCCATCGACGTCATCAACACCGACTACACCCCCGACGTGCTCTGCGCCGAAGCGAAGCTGTGCCCCGGGGATGAACCGTCTGAAGCCGACGAGGCGCGGGTCGCGACTGAGCCCACGGAGGTTCCCGCGTCGCTCCGTGAGGTCATCGAGCGTGGATCCGCCGTGGATGCACCCGCGCCGCCGCACCCATCGACGGACTGCCTCAAGTGCGAGTTCGGCGTCGAGTCCCTCCACGCCGCCATCACGAGCAACGCCACCGTGCAGAGCATCATGAATGAGGCGGAGAAGGCGTGCGAGAAGTACGCGGCGGCTTTCGACATGTCCGCCACGTGCGAGGCCGCCATCGAGACGTACGGCCCCGAGCTGGTGGATGCCGCGGGTAAGTACATCGAGGATGCCCACAAGGTGTGCTCTGAGCTCGGCATGTGCATCCCGCCCTCCTCGGAGACGGTGGTGACCGAACTGGGAGAAGCCGAGGCCAAGAGGCTGAGGCGACGGGAGAGGATGAAGAAGCTCAAGGCGCGCGCGATGGCCGTCGCCGGCCTCAAGCTGAAGAACATCGCCTTGATCTGAGCGTCGCGACGAGACGAGCGTGTCATGTAACGTAAAATACGATTGTAATCCGACGACGACTTCGCTGTTCTCATCAGAAAATGGTCGACCCGACGGCACCCAGAGGAGAGCTCTTTGCAATCGGATAAACCAATCGGCGATCTCGAACTCCCGGCAGTCAAGAGCGCACGGTAACATGTCCGCCGCTGCCTCGGTTGCCAACGCGCGACTCCTCGTCGTGAAGACGTCTGTCGCCCGCCGAACATCCTCCCGTCGTTCCTCCGTCCGCGTCATGGCCTCGGTCGCGCCTTCGATCATCGTCGGCGGGGGACGAGTTGGCCAAGCTCTCGCCGACATGGGTGTCCCAGGCGACGTCATCATGAAGCGCGGCGATGCGTTCCCCGCCGAGCCTTCCACCGGTCCCATCTATGTTTGCACTCGCAACGACGCGCTTCAGGGTGTTATCGACCAGACCCCTGAGGATCGAAGGGGCGACCTCGTGTTCCTGCAGAACGGCATGCTGCAACCATGGCTCGATGCTCGGGGACTCGGGGCCAACACCCAGGCTCTCATCTACTTCGCCGTCGCCAAGTTCGGCGAGAAGCCCACGGACGGCATTACCGACGTTAACCCCGAGGGTCTTACCGCCGCCAACGGCAAGCACGCGGCCGCCCTCCAGGCCAGGCTGGCCGCCGGCTCGATGAAGTGCCACGTCCTCGACGACGACGCGTTCAAGGGTTCCATGTTCGAGAAGCTCATCTGGATCTGCGCGTTCATGGCCGTCGGTGCGGCGCACCCCGGGGCTTCCGTCGGTGATGTCGAGAGCACGCACAAGGTTGAGGTTGTTGAGCTCATCGAGGAGCTCCTCAAGGGCAGCGCGGCGGAGAAGGGCGTCGCCTTTGAGTCCGGCGCGGTGGACCGTCTCTGCGCTTACGCCAGGGCGGTGGCGCACTTCCCCACCGCGGTGAAGGAGTTCGAGTGGAGAAACGGGTTCTTCTACGGCATCTCGCAGGAGGCGATCGCCGCGGGTCGGGCGGATCCCTTCCCGAAGCACACCGCCCTGCTCAAGCAGGTTGGCTCCGTCTGAGCGTAGAGTAGCGACCCCTCGTCGTTGAGAATTATTACAAGAAAGTTCCTCGCGTCAGCACAAGATTTTCTGTCGTCTTATCCGGGACTAACAACAGGTCGGGCGATCCCACTGTCTACGGCCTTGAGGTCCTTGACAACCCTAAATCGAAATCAAACGATGGCTGCTATCGTAAACATCGGCGCTGGGACCCGTCTCGGCGCCCCCCCCCGCCCCCCGCGTTCGTCGTCAACGCTCCAAACCGACGCGCGCGATCGCCAACAAACAATCCCGGGGATCCCGGTCGATCGTCGCGAAGGCTACCGGAAGCGATTCCGACACCGTGGACCCGAGGCGCGCGATGACCGCGTCCCTCGCCGCGTTCGTCGTCGCCACCGCTGGCTCGTCCGGCTTGGTCGCGTTCGCCGAGGACGCGCCGCTCCTGACTGACTACGTCAGCGACACTAAGGAGATCATCCAGAAGCAGAGGGACCTTTTGCGCGAAGGCAAGGGCGATGTATTGTCGTACTATGCCAAGGCGGAGGCGTACTTCGCCGGGTACAAATGGGACCACAAGGGCCACACCAACTCGTTCTCCCAGCTCATGAACACCGATATTATCATCAGGACGCAGGACGAATACCTCAAGCAGACCGGAGGGTCCTGGAGCAAGGACTCGGTACCGCCGAGCGGCACCCCCAAGGCTAAGATCCTCGAGGGTTACCTGCAAAACGCCGATCGATGCATCACGAAGGAGAGCATGGGGAAGTTCAACGAGATGGACCTCGCCACACGGGAGGAGTGGAAGGCCATCGTATGCACCCAGGGTCTCGTCGCGCCCGCGGACGACCTGTGAGAGAGTCGAGGACCGACGAAGCCGTTCGCGTACATGTTGTATATAATCCGTCACTAATCCCCCTCGCCGCGTCCACCGAAGAACCCCTTCTTCGTAGTGCTAACCTTCTTCGTAGTGCTAACCTTCTTAACCTCATCCTTCGGAACCTCAAAGCCCAACGTGCCAAACACCGCATCCGCAAGTTCCCTCACCGGCAACCGTGTGCCATTCCCGTCGTCCCCAATACCCCTCGCCGCGTCCCCCGCTCCCGCGTACGTGGGCAGCCTCAAGTCGTTCGTCCACGCCAACTTGCGCATCGCGATGGCAACCCCGGCGCCCGCGAGGATCCTGGCGCTCACCGGCGCACCCGCGGCCCTGACCAGCATGTACGTCGTCGCGCCCGTCAACGCGGTGGTGGCGTATATGTCGGTGTACGAGTGGAGGATTCGAACGGGCCGGCGCATCAACACGTCCCTCACTACGCCCCCGAAAGTGGCCGTGAACATGCCGCACGCCACAGCCGCCGCGCACGGTACACCCGCGCGAATACCGTTCATGGCACCGATGACGCAGAACGCGCCGACACCGATGGCGTCGCCCCAGTCCACCCACTCGTCCGTGTCCTTGACCCCGTACGCGCGCTCGAGGTGGGGCCAGGCGAGGAACGTGGCGACGCCCGTGCCGACGCATATCCACAGGTATTCAATCTCCTCCATCCAGAATGCGCGTCGCCCCTTGCCCAGCAGCAGGTCCCGTATGGTCCCACCGCCCACAGCGGTGATCGTGCCGACGATGGTACTCCCCAGTATGTCCATACCCCTGGTCGCCGCCGCGAGGGTACCAGTCATGGCGAACACGGCGGTACCGAACCAGTCGGCGCCGCGAAGTAAACCCGGGACCGTGGCGCCGTCGCTCCACGGGAAACGCGGCATCGAGTCTGGATGGGGCGCCTTGGTGTCAAGGACCGGCTCAGCCGTGTTGATCTTCATCTCCTTGGACGACCGCTTCGGTGCGTCCGTGGAGACCCCGCGCTTGGGAATCGACCACGCCGGCGACGTCGCCGGGGCTGGGAGCTGGATGTGCCTCGCGATTGCGGGGAGGCGAGCGAGGTCACCGGCGCGCGAGGCGAACGCGCGCGCCTCCGCGATGGATGCGATATCCGACACCGTCCTCTGCACATGTCCGCGCGCGATGGCGGTGCCCGTGAACGTCGTCGCCGCCGTGATAGTCGCGGGCGACGCGACGACTCGCGCGGCGACGGACGCGAGCATCCGGGACCTCATCGAGGACGCGTTCGATACTCGCCTCTGGGGGCGAGGGGGGAGGAAAAGGGACGGACTTAGGTCGCCCGGCGGACGGAATACGACCCTGTCGTAGAAGTTCGAGCGTTCGAACGGTCCAAACACCTCCCTTCGATCCACGCGCGGGGGAAGAGCGCGACGCGGTGTGGCTGTGGAACTTGTGGCTCTGATAGATCTGAGCAACCAGGGCGATCGAATCACTAATAAGCCTGCATCGAACTATCTTATTTGCAGTAATCGTCTAATTATTTTCCATCCGGTATGGGCAGACAGTTATGAACCGCGTTGGAAATAGAGGTTCCGAAATGAGTTCAGAAAATAACAAGTTCCCCTTTGTTGACTTCCGGCGGAGGACAGTTGAGAGGGCACCAGTGCCGAGACGTCGTCGAGGACGGGTCGCGCGGCGCCATGGTGCTCAACAAAGACGATACGAAGAAGGTGCGCCGAGACGATATCCCAACCACCCGACCGGGACGCCGGTCCGAGACGTACCCCCGAACGAACAACGCTTTTCGCGATGCGGATACGTAACTGACGCATCCCACGAAACCTCTCCCCGATACGCATCACAGGGCGGCGTGGCCAAGGCCACCAAGGTTGCGGCGGGCATCTACGGCTCCACTAAGATCAAACTGGGTAACCCGCGCGCCACGGTGACGAAGAAACCGTTGAAGCCGCTGCCCGCGTGGAACGACGGGTTCAACCGCTCCTCCGCATCCTCAGTTCCCGTCTCCAAGCCCAAGCCCGGGCTCGCCGCCCATCGCGCGAACGTGCGCACCGGGTCGAACAAACCGGCCGAGCGCGCGAACATCGTACGTCACGAGGAGATCCCAACGGAGCCACCCAAGAAAAAGAAGTACGGGGAGGTGGAGATGAGGGACGACGACGACGACGAGGAGGACGAGGAGGATGAAACCATGCAAACCGCCACGATGACGCTCTCCGACTCCGAGGTTGGCGACGAGGTGGGTGACGTGGACGTCGCCGACTCCTCCGCAGAGACCATGCCAGGCGACCACATCAGACGTGAGATGTACGAGAAAGAACTAAAGAAGCTGAAGGCGCGCGAGGAGAAGCTGAAGGCGAAGATGTTCGGAGAGCGGCCCGACGTCGACTACGAGACCATGGCGGAGGTTCAGCAGGGCTGGCTCACGTCTGACTCACGGCCTGACCCGAGAGCTTCCGAACGTACGGGCCCGAGGGTGATGTACAGTGCGAACCCCAAGTACCGCATCAGGACGGCGGACGGCAAGTACGTCATACCCGAGACGGTTGACTCCACGGTTGGTCCGCGTCCAGAGGTTATCCTGGACGACTTTGACAACGACGAGGGGGAGGCCAAGCCAAGTGCGAAGATGACCAAGAAGGAGCGACTCGCCGCTGAGGCTGAAGCGATTCGTATCGCGGAGATCAAGGAGAAGGAAGCGGCGGAGCGAGCCAAGAAGGAGGCTGCCGCGGCCAAGGCGAGCATCATGGAAACGGAGCTCAAGTTTTACCGCGACACCGTCGGGAGGTTGGCCAAGGAGTTCAACGAGCTGAAACGAAACGCGGACGCGAAGGAGAGGTCACTGGAGAAACTGACGATCGATCTCCACGCGCAGAGAGAGACGAACGATCTGCTCGCTAACGACGCGGCTAACTTCCGCGGCGGCGGCGGCAGCATCCAGGGCGTGGAACTGCCCCAGGCGGCGTCCCTCGACGGCGCGGCGGAAGGACCCAGCGCTGAGCTCACGGCGGAGGCGCTGTTGGCGCGTGTTGAGGTTGCCGAGCGCGAAGCTGAGAATGAGACCTTCCGCACCGCGCAGTACGGTCACATGATCCTTCGCATGCGCGAGACGAACCCGACAGATCCGGACCGAATGGAGGATCCGTTTGGGTCTGTTCGCGCCAGCAACAAAAACACCGCCATGGCCGCCGCGGGACGGAAGAAGGGCGACGGACGGAACGATCGCGACAAGTTCGAGAGCAAGGCGCACGTCCCGTGGCTCGACGGTAAGATCAAGTCCATGAACAAGTATCAGGATGCGCTCGACCTGGAGATTGCCGCCAAGACCACCGTGCTGTACAAGGCTGAACAGGAGAAGGACCACGCGGACGCCATGATGGAGCAGGCGAGGTTCAACCTCAAGAACCGAAGGGACCAGTGGGCGGACCAACTCAACCAGAAGAAGTCGTATCTCGTCGCCAGCAGGGCCGAGGATGCGTCCGAGGCGAAGAGAAAGGCTAACTTCAGGCAGCAGCTCGCCAAGGTCCGCGCCGACGCCATAGAGATGGAGTACAAGCAAAAGGGTGGCGTCAAGGGTTTCAAGGGCGTGAAAGGTAACCTCGCCAAGGGTCTCTTGGGCGAGATGGACGGCAAGAAGGTGGCTGAAGAGGAAAACAAGCTCGACGCGGCGCTCAAGAAACTGTCGGGTGTGATTGAAGACACCAGCCCCGACGGTCTCGTCGCGTCGTTCAACGAGCGAATGATGAAGCTGTCCGCGTTCAGGGATAACTCATCCGTGGTCCAAACCAAGCACGATGACCTGGCCGAGAAGGCTAAGGAAATCGCCGAAGAGCTCAAAGAGATCAAAGACAAGCTTTACCAGGCTGCGGAGGGACGGAAGAGCTCCGTGGAGGGTCGCCCCGAGGACGTGATGGAGATGGCGGAGTATCGCATGAGGAATAAGATGCGGGTGCAAAAGCTGATCCTGGACGAGGCCGAGTCACTGGTGAACAACGTCGGCGCATCCGTCCACAACATGATGGGTACGGTGACCGCGTTCGAGAAGACAATCGAGAAGGTGATTGACGACGGCAAGCCCAAACCCGCCGAGCGAAGGGCGTCCACGACCAGCAGGAATAACAGCAGGAGTAACCTCGCCGGGATGGAGCGGAGGAAAAGCGAATCCGGGAGGTCCACGCCGGTAAACGGGTCCCGAATAAACTCGCGCAAGAACCTACTCGCGGGTGTAGACGAGAAGAAGGACACCGCCGCGCTCGACATGATGAACAGGGAGGCGAGAGAGGGTATGAAGCACCTGACCACCTTCTTCGAGAAAATTGACCAGGCCAACGTCATCACCGCGGCGGACGTTCACAAGGCCAAGATGGAGCGACTCGCGAAACTCAAGGGAACCAACATCACGGGTGCTGTCAGAAACTCGTTCAAGCACGGCCTCAAGCTCGAAGATGACGAGGCAGACATGAGCCAGGCGGAGCGCCACGCCTCGAAGTTTGGCCTGGTCGCGCCGGCTAACCCGCAGTTCAATCAGAGGGTCCTGACGGCGCAGGAGCAGGACGCGGCGATGGCGGAGGTGATGGAAGACGAAGACATGGGTCCGAAGGAGGAAACCGCCGAGGCTGAGGAGGCCAGGGGTAAGCTCAAGGTTGGCTCGCTCAAGCTTTTCCGCAAGAGCAACACCAAGAAGAAGGACGAGGGCGAGAAGGACTGGGCAGATTTGCTAGAGGCGAGGCTCAGCAAGGCAAAACTGCCCGAAGACGTCAAGGCTGCCGCTTAGACTACACATGGAGACTTTAAGTACACGTCGCTCGTTATAAGCCCTGTTTCGCTATGTTCTACGCAATCGTTGTTACATGACGTCGCCGTACTCCTCGTCCTTTGTCTGTCACTTTGTCACGCAGCTGAAGGACTGGCCGCCCACGTACCCCCCCTGCATGCTCCTCTTCACGTTCAGCTCAAACTGGCGCTGGTTCTCCGTCAGGTCCCTCGCCGCGTCCTTGTTGAGCGGGTCGTCCGGGTTCGGGTCCATGAACAGGTGAACCAGGCCGTAGATGCACGAGCTGATGGACAGCACCGGCTTCCAGTCCTCTCGGAGGATGTTGAGGCACACGTTGCCGTCGTAGTCGAGGTTGGGGTGGTACACCTTCTGCGTGCACTTCACCTTGGGCGGTTCGTGCGGGTACACGCCGGGCACGTTGAACGAAAACACGAACTTGCCGCCCTTGTAGTATCCCTCGTCGGGCTTGACCGTGACGACGAAGTGCAGCAGGTTGTCCTTCCCGTCGGGGAACTGGATCTGCACGGTGGGTCCAAGGGTGAGCTCCGAGATGTCCTTCGCGAGGCGCATCTCACCGGGGCTCTGCTTCGGCCCCGTCGCCCCGGAGGCGGCCTTCGCCTTGGCCTCCTTCTCTTGCTTGTCCTGCGACGAAGGGGCGAGGGAGGCGAGGGGGGTTTTTCGTCATGGGGTGCCCGATGTTTCGTTTCAAACGAGGAAGGATCGACCGCGGGTTCGATGGGGTTGGGGCGATAGAGGACGGGGTTCGACGGTGCACGCACCTTGGCGGAGAATAGCTTGATCATCTTCACACCTGCGTGTCTCGGTCGCGCTTCGCGAGCTACGTGTGCCCTTCCGCGCGGGCCTAAGTGTGGGCGTCCCGTCACCGAGAAAACTCTCAAACCGGTGACTCGAGCAAATCGGACCGCACTCATCCAAGATCTTTTCTCGCCACCTGGGGTTTCTCGCCGGACGACCTTCGCGCTCGACCACTCCCACCAAAGCCAAGATGTCGGCCTCCGTCGCTGCCTCGGTTTCCATCTCCTCCGCGGCCGCCCTCAGGGCCGGTCGCGCGCAGAAGCGCGCCACCGTCGCCAAGGCTGCTCGCGCGGACGCCAACAACGAGGTGCGTCACCGGAAATCGATTAGACCCCTCTTTATCCACTTTGCCAGCCGAGAGGTTCCGAGCCGATCGTCTGACAAGTCCGCCCATCCCCCACCATCCGCAGTCCCGCTATGGCGCGTGCTGGCCCGGCCGCGTCCCCGTGCCCAACGACGTGCCCCTCCTCGGCAACGGGAACATCAAGAAGATCTCCCTCCTCGGTTCCACCGGCTCCATCGGCACGCAGACTCTGGACATCGCGGAGGAGCACCCCGACAAGTTCGAGATCGTGGCGCTCTCCGCCGGCCGCAACCTCGACGTGATGGCCGAGCAGATCAAGAAGTTCAAGCCCAAGATGGTGTCCATCTCGGACGGTGCCGACGTGGATACGCTCAAGAAGATGATCAAGGACATGGACGGGGACCAGCCGGAGATCCTCTTCGGACCCGACGGCATGGTCGAGGTGGCCAGGCATCCCGACGTCGACTCCACCGTGACCGGCATCGTGGGCTGTGCCGGCCTTCCCCCCACCGTCGCCGCCATCGAGGCCGGTAAGAACATCTGCCTCGCCAACAAGGAGACCCTCATCGCGGGAGGTCCCGCCATCGTGCCCCTCGCGGTGAAGCACGGCGTCAAGATCCTCCCCGCCGACTCGGAGCACAGCGCCATCTTCCAGTGCATCCAGGGTCTCCCCGAGGGCGCGCTTCGGAGGATCATCCTGACCGCGTCCGGCGGTGCCTTCCGCGACGTGGACCTTGCCGAGATGCGCGAGTACGCCAAGTCCGACCCCGGGTTCCTCCAGAAGAAGGCCACCACCCACCCCAACTGGGACATGGGCGCCAAGATCACCTGCGACTCCGCCACGCTCATGAACAAAGCTCTCGAGGTCATCGAGGCCCACTACCTGTACGGTACCTCCTACGACGACATCGACGTCGTCATCCACCCTCAGTCCATCATCCACTCCATGGTCGAGACTGCGGATTCCTCCGTCCTCGCGCAGCTCGGCTGGCCCGACATGAGGCTTCCCATCCTATACACCATGTCCTGGCCCCAGCGCGTGAACTGCAGCGAGCAGACCTGGCCCAGGCTCGACTTCCTCAAGATGGGCGACCTCACCTTCAAGGAGCCCGACGTCGAGAAGTACCCCTCCCTCACCATGGGATACGCCGCGGGTCGCACGGGCGGGACCATGACTGGTGTGTTCTCCGCCGCCAACGAGCAGGCTGTGGCGATGTTCCTCGACAAGAAGATTGGCTACTTTGACATCTACAACGTCATCGAGAAGGCTATGGAGGCGCACAAGAACGATCTCATCCTGGACCCGACCCTGGATGACATCGTCAACTCGGACCTGTGGGCGCGTGAGCACGTCAAGAAGGTTGTCGAGTCCGGCGTGTGCAAGGAGCTCGTCGCCGTGTAAGGAGAGGATGGCGAGACTTAGGACTTATTTAGCGCTTGCATGTTGATCATGTTGATATCTTATTACGATAACTCACGACCGCCGACTACTCCAGCCCCTCGGGGATGACGAACGGGAGCTTGAAGAAGGTGATGATCTTGCTCTTGATCTGCGGCAGCGCGTTCTCTATCCCGTGTCCCATCCCCGCCACCTCCAGCAGCCTCCGTTCGCCCACCTCGATGCCCTCCTTCCCCGTCGCGCCCATTCGCATGTTCACGCTGGCGTCCCTCACCCACGTCAGCGAGTTATCCAGGGGCGCCGCCTCGTCGTCGTACCCGTGCACCACGTACGCGGAGCACTGCACGAACGGATACTCGTCGTGGTTTACAAGATCCTCCCTGAACGCGTCGGTGAACTCCACGCCGAGCTCGGCAGAGAGTGAGTCCAGCACCGACTCGGGCTTGAACACGGGCGCGAGGAGCATCATACGATCGATCCGTCCCGCGTTCACATCCCTGCTCGCGTACACCGCAGCCACGTACGCCCCCATGCTCGACGCGATCAGACGGATTTGTTTGTCCGGGTTGGCCACCTCCGCCTCCTTCACGGCTGCGTCTAAAGCGTTGAGAGCGCTGGTCACCGTGAACTCGTCACCGTCGGGCGCGAGGTTCGGGGTGAGGAGTGGCACGTCGTAGGTGCCGAAGACGTCCCTTAGGTACATGCACGCGAAGGAATCCTCGGGCGGGGACATCATGTTGTGCGCGAAGACGTACACGTAGTCGTTCGGGTCGCCGCCGTACTTGTTGGACCTGTCCTCGGCGTCGGCGTCGGCGTCCTCTTCGCTCTGGTACGTGGTCGATCCGTCGGTTTCGCCGTCGTCGCCGGACTGGCCGACGACCTCCTCGAACGTGCCGGTTCCCGCGTCGCTCTTGTCCCCAAACTTCCAGCCCTTGGCCCGTGGGAAGTTACCCTGCTTCCAGTTGGCGATCCAGTCGTCCGCGGAGTCGAACTCGGCCTGGTTCT
>JACLAB010007558.1_pt1 | contig 29507 bp, 41 predicted proteins | sample 8027921 | NCBI WGS metagenome assembly JACLAB01 (sample SAMN15725117, study PRJNA655200) | protist metagenome | isolation source: fluorescence activated cell sorting (FACS) single amplified genomes of... | place: USA: West Boothbay Harbor, Gulf of Maine | collected 2000-07-19 | reverse complement strand
GGCCCATGCGTCTTTTGCTTTTACTCTTCGCGGCGGCGTTTATGTCCGCGTGGTCCGCCGCCCACGCGCGGTCGCCGCCGTCCTTTGGGCGGTCGGTATCCCCGCTCCATTCGTCGCTCTCGGGATTCGAACCCGCGACGGTTAAACCCAGCGCGGCGAGTTTCTCCTCTCGGTATAAAACGTCAAACGCGCCCCGCACCGGTTTGAGGTACCCGCCGGAGAGGAGCTGGTCGGCTTCGTCGAAGACCACGTGCCGGATGTGAACAGCCGCGTTGGAGAAGTTCCCGCGACGCCAACCGCCGCGCGTGAACTCCAGGACGTCCTCCGCCGCACGCGCGGGTGTCGCCACGATCACGTCGGGTAACGAGTCGTGAGAGGGCATGGCGGCGTCGGGGGTCAGCGCCAAAACTTTCAGCAGCGGTTCATCTGAATCGTCAACCAAAGAGTTCGCAACCTTCGCCACTTGTTCGCATAGGGTCGCGTTGGGCGCCAGGATCAACGCACCGAGCCGTCCGGTGGCGCCCTTCGTGTGGCCTTGCGTGAGGAGGTTGGAGAAGACCGGTAGGAGGTATGAGAGCGTTTTCCCGGATCCCGTCTCCGCGGCGACGACGCAATCGCGCATGGTGTCGGCAGCGGTAGGTACCGCTCGGGTCTGCAGTGGGGTCGCGCGTTCGAATCCCAGGCGTGTCAAAGCGGCGACGACGTCGTGGTGGAGCGCGGGTGTGAGGTCGGCGAAGTCGACGGATGTTTCGTCGGTGGCGTCGACGACGTTGCCTGAGGGTGGTGACGCGTCGTCATCGTCGGGATTGGCGGCGGCGGCGGTGGCGCGACAACGCGCTCCGAGGAATGGGAACGACGTCGCGCGAAACGACGACGATGGGGACGGCGCGAGGAGCCGGGTCGCGAGCGCGGTGACCGCGCGAAGACGCGATGCCCCGGCGGAGAGCGGCATGGCGACGACCCGGTCGACACGAACGCGGCGATGAACGCGGGCGGTGGTGCGAAGGGCACAATCTGATGATGCGCCTCCGACGACGACTCCTGCGCGGTTCGACGCGCGCGCGATGCTCGGTCCGACCGACGCCGCTCGCGACGAGATGCACCCCTGCGCGCTCGCGTGCATCACACGCCTACTCGCCTTTACTCGCTGAAGTCCGCTTCACGTGTGTCGCTCGCTCGATACGCAGTGGGCTCCTCCGTCCCTTTCGTTAGGTCAGGAATGTTAAATTTTTCCATCGAGACCGAGTCATCACTGAACGGAGCGCGGAGCGGGGGCGCGTGGGGTCGATGTCGTCGCTCGGGAGACTCGCACCGCGGCTCAGGCCGCTGGTGGCCAAGCCTCGGGGGGGAGATGGAGGAGGATCCGGGAGGGCGTGGATCCCCGCCGCGATGCACGGCGCGCTCTACGTCGTCCTCAGCGCGTCGCTGGTGCTCAGCAACAAACACCTCATTGTCAACACCCACACGCCCATCCTGATCGCGTCCCTCGGCTCGCTCTTCGGCACGATCGTCGCGTGGACGCTCGTGGGCGTCGGCCACGTCAAGCTCAAGACGCGTTTGACGATGCACCAGTGGGTGACGTACATCCTCCCCATCGGGGCATGTACCGCGGTGTCACTCGCCTTTGCGAACCTGGCGCTCACGTACATTCGCCTGTCCCTCGCGCAGATGGCCAAGGCGTTCGCGCCCGCGGTCACCGCCGCCGCGCTCGTTTCACTCAAGCTGGACCGAACATTCGACGAGAGGTGCGCGCGGGCGGTGTGCGTCATCGTGTTCGGGTGCGTCGTCGCGGCGTGGGGCGCGTTGGACGGACAACCACACGCGTGGATCGGCCTGGGTTGCATGGTGGCGTGCGAGATCGCGGAAGCCCTGCGCCTGTGCGGGGTCCAGTACCTCCTCTCGTCCAACACAAACACGGCCAACACAGCTGTGTCGTCTGGAGCTGCCGGTAGTGGACAAAACACAGCTGTGTCGCGCGAGGCGATGACGCTGTTCGACGGCCTCTTCTACTTTTCACCGGTGACGCTTGTATTCCTCTGGCTCATGGTGTTCGTGTTCGAATGGGACGTCGTATCCGCCGAGCTGCACGGCGCCGCCGCGCTGGGCAACCCCGGGAGTCTAGTCGCCGCCGGGAGCTTCGGGTTCCTGGCGAACGTCGCGGGTTTGGGGGTGGTGCAACACGGCGGAGCGTTGACGCTGACCGTGTTATCTTTGCTCAAAAACGGCGCGGTTATACTCTTAGCCGTGGCGCTGTACGCGGACCCGGTGACGGTGCACTCGGTGGGCGGGTACACCGTGGCGACGTACGGCTTCGTGATGTACCAGGAGGCGCGTGCCAAGGCGTCGGCGGCGGCGGCTTTATCGAGCCAAGGAAACCTAGGGGGGTTCGGTGACGGTGTCGGCGATAATAACGTTAATAACGTTAACAACTTCGAGAGCGGCGTGGGGTTAGTTGGAGGCACGGCGGTCTATTTGGGTGGCGCGGTGCCTATGGGGAGCGTGGGCATCGACCTCGGCGGGATGGATCGCGTCGTGAGTGGCAACGGCGACGGGGCGGACGTGATGAGCGCTTCGAGCTCGGCGCGGAGTCTCCAGGTCAGTTTTTTTCTTTTTTCATCTTCACGTAGGCGATTACAAGTAGACTGACGGTGTGTTTTGTTTACAGCGGACGGCGAGCGGGCACGTGGTGAACACTGTGTTGGGTCTGCCCAAGCTGAAGACGGGTCGGAGCACGGGTGGCGGTGCCAAGGCGGGCGGGGGTAAGTCGAAGGGTGGGTCGGGGGGCGGCGGGGATAAGTCGCCGCGACGAAGGACGGGTGGAAACGTGGACAAGGAGAGGGAGCCGCTCATTCCTTAGCGGGAGACGGACGTCGTCTGAAGGACTGGTCTATTTAATTAAGTGTCTACAGCCCACCTACCAATAGGTACAGACGACCCGTGGCACTCTTTGCATACAGAGCGCACACGACCGTGCTCGCAGATTCCTGACCCACCGCACTCCTTGCATCGAGAGCGCACACGACCGTGCTCGCATATTGATCCCCCACCGCACTCCTTGCAGTTAGAGCGCACACGACCGTGCTCGCATATTTGTGACCCACCGCACTCCTTGCATTCATAGCGTATACGACCGTGCTCGCAGATTGATGACCCACCGCACTCCTTGCACTGATCGCGTACACGACCGTGCTCTCAGATTTGTGACCCACCGCACTCCTTGCACTTAGCGCGCTGACGACCGTGCTCGCAGATTGATCCCCCACCGCACTCCTTGCAATACTGGCGCGCACGACCGTGCTCGCAGATTCCTGCACCACCGCACTCCTTGCACTGAGAGCGTACACGACCGTGCTCACAGAATGATGACCCACTGCACTCCTTGCACTTAGGGCGCTGACGACCGTGCTCGCAGATTGATGACCCACCGCACTCCTTGCACTCAGAGCGTACACGACCGTGCTCGCAGATTGATGCCCCACCGCACTCCTTGCACTTAGCGCGCTTGCGACCGTGCGGACAAGCGCTGCACACCTTGCACGCCGAGCGGTACTTCACCCCGTGCGGACATGGCCCCTTTGTGTGAGGGGCTCTCTTCCGCTTGGTGCCCTTTACCGTCGCATCCTCCTTCTCTCCCACTCCAGGCTCGTCATCGACATCAAGGAGGAGGTCTCTGATCACAATGGTCTGCCAAACCGTCGTCGTCATCACCCGCGCCCCCCGAAGTGACGCTCATGAAACTTTTCCAAAAGTGCTGGAGAACATCCGACGTGGCGTGGACTTTTCGAATGAAACTCCCAACGAACCCTCGGGCGCCGCTCACTCCACAGCGCGCCACGAACGTTCCCAAGAGTCCGTCCAAGTCTCCACGCCATGGCGCATAACCCCGGCGTGTACCAGCAGCTCGTGGGCGACGAGCGCGACGTCGACAACCCTCCCACCGTCGCCGCGTTCCACCCAGATCCCACCGACGGCGTCTACCGATACGGCCCGCGCGAGCGACGGGACGTGACGTACGCGTGGGTCTACGCCGCCGTCGCCTCCGTCGTGTTCATCCTCGGATGCGTCGCGTCCACCCACGCGGAGTCGTCATACGAGAAGCTCGCGGACCCAAACATGCTAAAGCTCGCGTCGCACTGCGACGCCGGACGCGCCCCCGAGGCTTTCGACGCCTACCGAAGGTCCCTCGCCGAAGATGAAGAGGTGGACGGCGCGGTGTTCTTGAGACACGCGGCGACATGGCTCGTACTGTCCACCCTCGGCGCCGTCGCCGTCGGCCTGGGCTTCCTCGCCATGTTCAGAACGCACGCGCAACGCACCGTGTGGGCGATGGTGTACTTCAAGGTTGCATCCATCTTCACACTCGCGCTCGTCGTCGGGTACGTCTATTTTTATTTAGCCTACTTTTATTCTCATCATATAGGCAATTTGACTGACTGCGTGTTGTATTTACCATATGACAGGTCCAGCGGCTCTGACGGCTCAAACGGCGGCGGGATCTTCCTGGCACTCCTCGGCTGCCTCTCCGCGTTCGTGTTCTGGCTGTGGCGCCGAGAGATCGACCTCGTCGCCAAGCTGCTCACCGTGGCGTCCAAGTCACTGCAGGATAACCCCCACGTGGTCACCGCCGTCGTGGGGGTCAAGATGACTCTCTTGGTCTTCATGTGAGTTTATTTTTATTAGTCTACTTGTATTTCCGTACGGGCAATTGGACTGATGTCGTGTTTTGTGTAACTCTCACAGGCTTCCCATGTTCGCGTTTGTCTCGGCCGCGTACCGCAATGGACGAGTCGTTCGTGACCCGGACGCCATCCTCCAATCAGGCAAGGACACGTGCCTCGACGTCGAGAACAACAACCGCACCGCGTGCTGCGTGTGGGAAACCGACGATTGGGCGGCGGCCTACGCCGGTTTAGTTGGTGAGTGAGGGTTTATCTTTATTTACGTATGGGCAATTCGACTAACATGTTTTTTCTTCACAGGGCTCTTTGCGCTGTGGACCATCATGCTGGCGTTTGAGGTGCGCATGTACGCAGTCGCCGGGGTCACCGCGCAGTGGTACTTCGCCCCGCCGGGTACCGTCGACTTCAAAGGAACGACGGTGGGTACGCTGAGGAACGCGTTGGGTCCGTCGTTCGGGTCCTTAGCCCTCGGGTCCTTGGTCCTGACCGGGATTGAAATCGCCAGGCAAATCAACGAAAACGCTCGGTGAGTACCTTCATATTTTAGTCATCGTATGGGCAATGTGACTGATGTCATGTTTTGTTTACAGACGAAACGCGAGGGAAAACGGCGGCGGCGCGGTTCAGATCTTGGCGTGCATGATCACCGGCTGCATGGACTGCATCTACGCGGTGATTTCGCACGTGACCAAGTACGCGACGATCCAGTGCGCCATCACGGGCGCCGCGTTCTGCGACGCCGCGAGGTCGGTCAGCAGGTGAGTGTCCTTTTAACCTTCGAGTTTCTTTTATTTTGTACGAAGGTACTGATGATGTCTTCACTTTTACAGGCTATTGATGGAGAATTTCTTGAACGCGTACGGTGTGTGGTGGCTGCCCGGCGCGCTTCTGTCCGCCGCGGCGTTTATATTCGCGGCTGTCTACGGCGTGTGCGTGGGTTTATCCGGGTACGTCGCGTGGAACGGATCGGCCGGGCACGTCGATCCCACGGGCGAGTCCATCTTACTGGGCGTCTGTTCGTTTGTACTCGCGCTCGTTGTTTTGAACTTTTGCATCTCTGTGCTGCTCGACGTGGTCGACTGCGTGTTCGTGTGTTACGTCATGGACCTCGACAGGCAGCGGCGTTCGAGGCCGGAGGTACATGAAGTGTACGAGGAGGTCAAGGCGAAGACGGCGAAGGTTCCATCCGGGACGGGTGTCCATGGGGGGATGGACGGAGGATCAGGATCGGCGGGGGGCTCCAACTCCGACGGCAATGCCGGCGCCGTCGTGAGGGGACCGGGCGGAAACATCGCGTACGGCCGAGGCGCCGACGATGCCCTCTGAGCCTCTCTGAGACGAGTGTACGAGGTGTAGATGACACGTATACCGCGGCTTAATCGTGTGTTAATATGCAATCACGTGTACAGTAGTCTGATTAGTAGAACCACGGCCAACTCGACGATTTTGACTCTCGTCGAGTCATCTTTTCCTGGCTGGACCGCTGAAGCTGAGTGAGCACCTCGGAAGTCGTGTCAGTCCGCGCGTCGCGACCGGTATCCCGGGCAACATGTCGGATGAACCCGACGCGGGCGCCGCCCCCGCGGAGGAGGTACGTACCCACCACGGCATCGAACCACCAAACCCCGCGCGTCGACCCCCGCGCGACCCACCCCCTTCAAACACACACACGCGTCATTGGATGCGTCAACGCGCCCCTGTTTAGGCAACAAAGCAAACCGCTGACCCCATCGTTCCTTTCCTCCCCATCCACCCACCGTTATCCACAGGAACTGAGCGAGGGCGAGCGATGGTTCAGGGACAAGATGGAGCGCCATCGCCTGGAGCGCGCCGCCGCGGAGAAGGCGCGCGTCGAGGCCGCCGCGGTGACCGCGAAGCTCGAGGCGACCGCCCTCGCCGATGCCGCAAAACGGGAAAAAGATCGTACCGTCGAGGTGGCCACCGTCCGTTCGCTGCGACAAAACCTGGAGCTTCAATCGCGGCCCTGGCGCGACGCACGCGCGCGCAGGACGAAAGGCGTGGACTGGACCCCGACCCATAAGCCGATATTCATCAGCTACGCGCCAACCCAAGACGCCACCTACGACGAACTCGCGTTTTGCCAAAAGATGGTTGAAACGCTGAACGAAATTCGGACGCCGCCCATCGCCGGTGAAACGATAGGGGAACGAGTGGCGTGCGCGTGGCTCGACGCGAACGAGCTCGGGACGCTCGTGACGTCCACGGACGAGCGCGCGTTGGCGCGGCTCGAGGCGTGCGAGTCATGCGCCGGCGTCATCTGCGTCGTGTCCGAGGCGTACTTAGATTCGGAGCAATGCGCTTTGGAGAGGGACGTCGTGCGGTGCAGACGGACGCCGGTGAAGGGCGGCGGTGACGCGCACGAGGTCCCGGTCGTCGTCGTCGTGATCCAAGGGGGTGCCGAAGGGGGTGCCGAGGGTGCCGTCAAAGGGGTACTAGTCCCCGAAGGGCTGCTCGGCGTCGGCGATGCCGATCCAATCGAGATTGAAATCGAAAGCGCACACGACCCGATCGTCGCGGCGACGACCGCGGCGCGGGCGCTCGAGTCCTTACGTGAACGCAGCGGTCAGTTACGCGAGTGCCTCGGCGGCGCGGCGCACCCGGGGTTCGAACCCGCGACGCGAACGCTGAACACTGCGACGTTGACCGCTGGACGAGCGCCGGATGAGAGGGACGTCAAGGCGTGGATGGACGCGAATGACGGATCGTGGTGAGTGTGAAGTTTATTTTAATTCTCGTCGCTTATGGCAATTAGACTGACGCCGTGTGTGTTTTGTTAACAGGCGACGCAGGCCGTTCCTCGAGTGGACCAAGCACGAAGCGCACGCGTTCTTCCTCTCACACGGGACGTACCTTAAACCCGCCGCGGATGTGATGCTACGCGCGGGTGTCGACGGATTTCTATTGGCTTCGATCGAGGATGCAGATTTGGAAAAACGATTCGGCGTGAATGATCCGAAACACCGATTTCGGATCCTCACCGAGCTCGCGTCTCTGTGCGGGAAACGTCCGCCGGTGAACAAAGACGCGCTGTCGAGGCACGAGACGCTGATGCGCCGCAAGGTTGGCATACACGTGGACGCCAAGGCGAACTCGTACGGGCAATCGATGAAGACGCTTTCGCACCCGATTCTCGCAAAGTACGTCACGGATGTGCCGCCGTCGCCCACGAAGCTGGAGATTCTCGAGGGCACCGCCGCGAGGCTCGCGAGGATGTCCGACGAGCAGCTGCGTGACTTTTGCGCCGAGGTTTTCGTCCGCGCGACGGAAGATTTCGACGGTTACCTCGACAAAGCCGAGTTCAAAAAGATTCTTAAAGGCGCCGACTTGGGCTTCACCGCCCGGGACGTGCGCGCGATCATGGACGAGATAGACCAGAAAACGTGGGAGAATTCCGACGGGTTGATCGATTGGCACGAGTTTGAACCGGTGATGATGCGTTTAATGCGAACCATCGGAGTCAAGACGCGGGTACGAGCGGCGGTACGTTTATTTTAATTCTCGTATGGGAAACTAGACTGACGTCGTGTTTTGTTCGTTCACAGGGGCACGTGAAAAACTCGGAGCCGCTCGTGTTCACGTCGGTGAATGGAACGCGTACGGGCAATCAGTCACCAAAATATCCAGGCACCACCAGGCACGTTCAACCGATGACCACACGCGCCACGCAGTACACCGTGGCACGGATCTTCACCGACGCGGACGTCCACGGGGTCGGTAAGCTCACTAAGGATCAGTTCGTCGCTACTTTAAAATCTGCGAAACTCGGGCTGGTAAAGTCGGAGATTGACGCGCTCACCAAAGAAGCACTCTCAGTAGACGCCGACGGCATGATCGATTACGAGGAATTCACACCAATCGCCACCGCGGTGTTGAATCAGAAGCTCGAGGGTGAGTACCAGACCGCGCGGCTGTACGAAACCGGGGATGAGTTATTAAAGACGGTGATGACCGCCTTCGACGCCGTCTCAAACGGCGAAGGTGAGTTTTAATCGTCGTACGGGCAATTCGATTGATGACTGATTTCGTGTTTTTTGTCTTTTTCACAGCTTTCGTGCCCGTCGCCGGGGTGAGCGGATCCGGTACCATTCGCGACGCGTTGCTTCTCAACTTGAGGCACTACGGTGTACCGGTGACGAACATGTCCGCGGCGGTGGTGTGCGCGGAGGCGTGCCGCGTGGCATCGAGCGCCGGCAAGGTTGACTGGCGAGCCTTCGCGCCTCTCGCGGCTGACGTTTTGCGCGGTGAGCTTATCTGTTTACATTCGTATAGGCAATTGGACTGACGTCGTGTTTTTGTTCACAGGGATGCTGGACGCGTCCGAGGCTGAGAGAAGGGACGTCGCCGTCGCCACCTTCGCCGCGACGGAGGGATCTAAGGTGATCGCCGAGCTCCGGCACCACGACAGGTCTACGCTCCGCGCGCTGCTCGCGGAGGCGTTCAGGGAGGCTGACGAGGACGGCGACGGAACTTTGGATCCGAGCGAGTTACAAAACGTTTTACTTGCGCTGGTACGTTTCTTTTTCAAGAGTTATTTCCGTATGGGCAATTCGACTGATGACGTCGTGTTTTGTCAAACTCTCACAGGTGAGGCATAAAAGTATCACCCCGCCCATGCGCGTCGCGATGTCGATGTCGATGCGGTGCGTGGACGTCGACGGCGACGGCGTCGTCAAGTACAACGAGCTCGTGGACTTCTTCTGCGACGTCATGATGCACATGGAGCGCGGCGCGAGGGTACGCGCGGCGTTGGACGCCGCCAAGCGCAGATCTAACGCCGCCGACGACGACGACTTGAAAAGGACGAAGGCTCTCGACGATGAGAAGGCCGCGGACGCTGCGGAGGTGAGACGCGCGGCACGCGCGCTACGACTCGCGCAGCTTCGGGCGGAGTGTACCAAGTATCTCTGCGCGCTGACGAGCGATAACGTGTACGCGTTGTATAGGGACGCGGTGGGTTTAATCGCTCGGTACGTCGGCGACGGTTCATCTTCCAATTTGCAAAAAAGTGAGACTGTGACTTGTACCGTCTGCGACGTGCACGCGGTTGAGCTGCGGCGTGGAACCGAGACGCGGATCGGAACCGTCGCGTCGCAGTCGCAACTGTTGAGGGTACGCGTGTCCACGTGCGCGGATGCGGTAAACGGGACGATGAAACGCGGGGATGGCGCGTCTTGGCCGGCTGTCGGATACCATACCAAAATCGACGAAGACGACGAAGACGAAGGTAACGGCGTTGAAAACGGCTTGGGCGTGCCGGTTGACATCCCCGAGCTCACCCAAGCCGCCCGTGCGGTGAGCCTGCGTGCGGTACGCGCCGTGGATGGCGAAGATGAACCGCCGGGCCCGGTGAGCGCTGTCGTCGTCGGGGGTGGGTATTTCGCGTGTCCGTTTCGCGGCGGCGCCACCCGGGGGTACCTCGCCGTGGACACCGCCGGCGATACGTTTCCAGACGATAAAAAGACGATCGCGGAGGATGATAAGGAGATCGTGAGGATCGTGGCGGAGTGCGTGGGTGTGGCGCTGGAGGAAGGGTTCCGCGCACGGGAGGGTGAGCGGACGGAACGGACGAGGGCGGCGCTGGAGAAGTTTGACGGCGAGGCGGAGAAGAAGAGGCGGGAGGAGGAGTTCCTGGCGAAGTACCGCGGGAAGTGAGGCGGCGTCGCGGATTTTATTACAAGTCTATGATGATTCCGCCTTTACAGCACGACACTCCTTGCATCGACTGCGCTGACGACCGTGCTCGCAGATTTGTGACCCACCGCACTCCTTGCACCAATAGCGTATACGACCGTGCTCGCATATTGATCCACCACCGCACTCCTTACACTGAGAGCGCTGACGACCATGCTCGCATATTGCAGACCCACCGCACTCCTTGCACGTACTGCGTATACGACCGTGCTCGCAGATTGATGCCCCACCGCAATCCTTGCATGTAGAGCGTATACGACCGTGCTCGCATACTTGTGACCCACCGCACTCCTTGCATGAAGAGCGCTTACGACCGTGCTCGCATATTTGTGCACCACCGCACTCCTTGCACCGAGAGCGCTGACGACCATGCTCGCAGAATGATGACCCACCGCACTCCTTGCATTTAGAGCGCACACGACCGTGCTCGCAGATTGATGACCCACCGCACTCCTTGCAACTATAGCGCTGACGACCGTGCTCGCATATTCCAGACCCACCGCACTCCTTGCACACAGAGCGCTGACGACCGTGCGGACAAGCGCTGCACACCTTGCACTTCGAGCGGTACTTCACCCCGTGCTCGCATGGCCCCTTTGTGGGAGGGGCTCTCTTCCGCTTCGTGACCTGCTCTGCCGCATCCACATCACCCAGCAACTCGGCCTCGGCCTCAGCCTCGGCGCGCAGTTTTTTTAGGTCGGGTCGCCAAAAAGTCGTCGTCATCACCCCCGCGCCCTCCCACCGGTGAACGGAACGAGGGAGGGATTCGTGCGCCAAGAAAAGTGATATCGAAGAGTTACCCGTTGGTGCCTTTTTCGCCTCCGAGCCCATCACTGTTGACCGGCGGGGGCACGGGCCCCAGGGGAGGACCCGTCTTCACCACCCACCGTCGTCGTATCGCCCCGACGGCCGTGACCGGGCACATCCACCCGCGCCGGTGACCATCCGAGCATGGCGGTCTACTTCGCCAACAAGATCCCACGCCAGCCCGGCGCCTGCGTGGACGTCTCGTGGTCACGACATGTCCCGACGACGACGCGAGTTCCGGCCATGTGCGCGGTGGCGTACTCGACCGGCGCGGTGGGCATGTACACCGAGGAGGGCGACGACGTCAGCGCGGCGCGGCCGGTGCGATCCGACGCCCCGGGCGTCTACCCGTGCGTCCTGGCGTGGCACCCATCGGCACCCACGCTCGCCATCGGCTGGACCGACGGGACCGTATCGGTGTGGTCCGGGGATGAACGCCGCATCGCGGGCGAGGAACGCGCGACGCACGCGGGGCGCTCGGTCACGGCACTCGCGTGGTCACCCACCGGCCACAGGCTCGTCACGGGCGACGACCAAGGCACCGTCTCGGTGTGGACGCTCGATGCGAAACTACGCCCGAAACCGAGCCCGGGGTTCCGGTGCGCAAAGCCCAACCCCGGCGCCCGGGTATCGCACGTCGTCGTGCCGGACGACCTCGAGGATCTCACGGAAGGCGCCGAGCCCGATACGTTCGTCTTCTACTACGCAATCAACGAGGGGCTATCCGACTCTGGACACGTCTGCATGGGCGTAGACACAACAGCCGTGAATGACACAGCTGTGTCGCCATCTGAAAAACCGACGAGCCGAAAGATCTTCGACGCGCCGTGCGAGATCCACGCCGTGCTTCACCACGACGGCGTCGGTAACGTCATAACGCTCGGAACCGACTCCACGCTCTCCATCTTCGCACCCCCCGCCGATGCCAACGCGCCGAGCCAGAAGACGGCGCCGTGGCGAAGCATCAGCTCGACCAAGTTACCCACAGAGGGCGACGCCGAGGTACGTTTATTTTAATTCCCGTATGCGCAATTGTACTGATAGGAACTGACGTTACCGGTTTTATTTATTTATTTATTTACAGGTTGCGTGGACGCAGCCTGGGGTATTGGCCGTCGTCAACGACAGGGACCCTTCGTGCGCCGTGCGCGTGTTCGACCTCAACACCGGGGATAACTACGCGTTGGTGCCACCAGCCAGGCGCAAGACCGCGGGGCTGCCTTCTGCCTCGGCGCCCGCGCGAGACGCGGATCCGAGCGGGCGAAGGTTGACGTGCGTGTGTTACGATGCCGCGTCGAGGGTGTTGGCGTGCGGGCAACGCGACGGCCGCGTCACCATGTTCCGCCACACCGGTCCGCGTGCGTTACATCGCGGTAGTAATGGTACCACCGCGGCGGACACGAAGGAGAATAATGACGAGGGGAACGAAGGAAACGGTGGGAACGGTGACGCGAAGAGTGAGGCTTCTGCTTCGAATGATTCAAATGATTCGGATGATTCTGACTCGAGCCCGGAGGACGCATGGCGTGTGATCGCCACGTTGGACTGCGGCGACGTCTCAGGGAGACTCGAGCGCGTGTGCTTCGGCCCGCAGATCCGGCTGCTCGCCGCGGTGGCCACCGACGGCGCCAGGCTGTGCGTCCGGGTGAAGCTGAACGATAAAGTTCGGGAAGGCGTCTCCGTGGTGAGTTTCTTTTTATTCTTTCTTATTGTGTCTTTTTATTTCCGTACGTATGCGCAATTAGTTTTGACGCCATGTGTGTTTTGTGTATAGGTGCAAGTCGCCGCGGATTCCGTGGTGGTGGAAGCCACCGACGGTTCACGCGCCCCCGCGCGTCTCAACACCACGGAACGAGGCATGCAAATCACCGGAGCCGACGCCACGTCGTCGCACTTACTGGTGTGGAACTCGTCGCAGGCGGAGGTACACGCGGCGAACGGAGCCGGAGGGTTTAACCGAGCCTCGTCGTTCGATTGGTGCGTTTATTTTCTAATTGGCTAATTGGCTAATTGTCATATGGGATATTAGAGTGACGCAGTGTTTTGTTTACAGGACTGGGGCTAAAAGTTCACGAGGTCACGCCAACGCGTTCGCGTCGTCGTCGTCCAGCGGCGCGCAGGCTATGGCGATCCACGGCACGCGTATCTACAGGTCAGTCCCTGGACGTGCGTTGATCGAGGTGACCGACTTGGACGGCGTCGTGACCGACGCGCTGTCGTACGAGGAAGCGCAGGGCGAAGCCGGTTTTCTCGACTGCAACGGTGATTATTTATGCGTGGCCACCGCCTCGGGGCATCTTCGTTTCTGGCGCCTCGCCTCCGACGGGGAAGGCCGCGCACGGGCGCACGGCCCGACGGGGGGGTCCATGATCCCACCCGACGTGTGCGGGACGGTCGAGGGCGCCGATCGGAGTCGCGCCGATGACTGGGATGAAGCCAATGACGGATTAATTAATTCCGGAAGGTTACCCTTCGCGGTGGACTCCGTGAAGGTCAACTGCGACGGCACCAAAGCGTCGTTGCTGTTCGCCACGGTCGGTCACACAGCCATGCGGTCCACGCTGGCGGTGTACGATTTAGACACGGACGGGTATCGAACCTTTGACTTCAAAGTTACCGGCCGGGCGCCCGAGACGCACGCGTGGGTACGTTTATTCTTTAATTCGCATGAGGGCAATTAGACTGACTTCATGTTTTGTTTGTACAGGACTCGAGCGCTCCGAATATCCTCGCGGCGCAGACTTCCGTGGATGAGGACGCCACCGAGGTAACCATAAACAAAGCGCACGACGCCACCGTGAGCCCATACGCGGCGTCTGTTGAAGGTGTAAACGGTAATACCGGGCGAAGCAAGGCGCAGCTCAGGCAGCACGCGAAGACCGCGGGCGTCGGTAAGTTTATTTTCATCCTCGTACAGGCAATTAGACTGACGTCGTGTTTTGTTTACAGTGGTTTTTACACTTTTCGCCGCGCCGCGCGGGTTGTTGCTCCAGGAGGCTCACCCGATACCCACCGGATTCGAATCCCTCCTGGGTCTCACGGCTCCGTCGTTGTTCGTGTGCAACAAGAGCGCGGCGCACGACACCGGCGGCGGCGCGTGCTTCGCGGTGACCATGCGCGACTTTGTGGGCATGGAGCATTTGGACCCGACCGCTAAATCCGCTCTGCTCACGTTCAACTACGATTTGGCGATTGGCGACTCTGACCGCGCGCACGCGCGGGTGAAGGAGGTGACGGAACCGGCGGTGTGGGAGGCTATGGCGCACATGTGCATCAAGAACAAGCGCCTGGACGTAGCGGACGTGTGCCTGGTAAATTCATCTTAATCTTTGCATTGGCAATTCGACTGAAGTCGTGTTTTGTTTACAGGCCAACCTCGGTCACGTCAGAGGCGGAAGGGCGGTGCGGGACAGCGCCAACGAGCCCGAGTTGGACGCGAGGGTACGTGTATTCGTTTATGTCCGTTCTTAATGGCAATTAGAATGACGTCTGCCACGGTATTTGTGACAGGTTGCGTCCGTCGCGGTTCACCTCGGTTTAGTCGACGACGCCGCCGCGCTTTACGAGCAGGTGAGTTTATTGTAATCTTTGTATGGGCAATTGGATTGATGGCGTGTTTTGTTTGCAGTGCGGGCGTCACGACTTGCTGAACAGGCTGTACCAGGCTATGGGCCGCTGGGACGACGCGGTGGGTGTGGCGTCCTCGAAGGACCGCATTAACCTCAAATCCACGCACTACGCCCACGGTCGGCATCTGGAAAGCGTCGGCGACGTCTCCGGAGCCATTCGAGCGTACGAGAAGAGCGGTGAGCTTCTTTTCATTCGAGTTTCTTTTCATTTGAGTTTCGTTACTTGGGCGATTGGACTGACTGACGGGGACTTGTGTTTTGTGTAACAGGGTCCGCCGCGATCGACGTGCCGCGGATGCTCCACGCGAAGGGCATGGACGACCACCTCGAGCGTTACGTCATAAACGCGTCATCACCCGAGCTCACCCGGTGGTGGGCCCGGTACTGCGAGAGTTCTGGGGAGTTCGAGAAGGCTTTGCACGGGTACCAAGTACGTTTATTTTTAATCTCGTATGGGTAATTGTACTGACGGCATGTTTTTGTTGCAGGCTGCGGGTGACTTTTTGAGTCTAGTGCGTACGTATTGCGCCCAGGGTGATTACGAAGTGGCGGCGTCGTTGGTGGAGGAGAGCGCGGACCCGGCGGCGGCGTTTCACCTGGCGAGGACGTTCGAAGCGATGGACGAGCACGCGGAGGCGATCAGATTCTTCGGTTTGGCTGGAAGGTCAGTTTCTTTTTATTTCCGTACGGGCAATTAGACTGACGTCGTGTCTAACGTGTCTAATTAATTAATTAATTACAGGCACGGGCACGCCGCTAGGCTGGCTCGACGATGCGGCGCCGACGCCGAGTTGATGCACCTGGCTCTTCGTTCCCCTCCTGAGATGATGCTCGATTCCGCGCGGTACCTCGAGTCACGCGGCGAGCTGGAGAAGGCTGTGACGCTGTACCACAAGGCGGGTAACGCGGGCAAGGCTTTGGAGCTGTGTTTCGGTCACGACTTGTTCGAGCCGCTTGCGGTGAGTTTCTTTTTTAATGAGTGTATAGGCAATTAGTCTGACGGCGTGTTGTTTTTTACAGGTCATCGTGGAATCAGTGGCGGACGATCCGGATGCGGATCCAAAGTTGGTGGCGAAGTGCGCGACCTACTTTTTAAATAACGGGCGGTACGATGAAGCCGCGAGGTTACTCGTCAAGGGTGGGGACCACGCGAGGGGGTTGGAGCTCATCGCCGAGCACGACGTGGTCATCGACGAGGTGCGTTTCTTTTTATATTCGTACGGGCAATTAGACTGATGACGTCGTGTCATGTTTTGTTTTACATTTACAGGCACTCGCCGAGGCGCTCACCCCGGCCAAGGGCGAAGACCCTACCTCGGAAGAAGCCAGGAAGGCGCTTCTGATGCGAATCGCCACCGTGTGCAAGAACCAAGGATCGTACCACCTCGCGTGCAAGAAATACACGCAAGCCGGGGATAAAATGCGAGCCATGAAGGCGCTGCTCAAGGTGCGTGTATTGTATTAATCTTTGTACGGGCAATTGGACTGATGGCGTGGTTTGTTTATTACAGTCGGGCGACACGGAAAAGATTTGTTTCTTCGCGGGGGTGTCTCGACAACGCGAGATTTACATCATGTCCGCCAACTACCTCCAGACGCTCGCGTGGCACGGCGACGCGGATCTCACCAAACACATCGTGCAGTTCTACACCAAGGCGCGGGCGGTGGAGTCGCTGTCGGGGTTCTACGAGTCAGTCGCGCAGGTCAGTTTATTTTATTTCTCGGCAATTAGAGTTTGTTTTTATGTCCGTACGTACGGGCAATTTGACTGACGTCACCGGTTTTGTGTGCAGGTTGAGATTGACGAATACCGCGACTACGACAAAGCCGCCGGTGCTTTAAGAGACGCGGCGAAGCACCTCGCCAAGTCCAAGGCTGACGGCGCCGATGTCCTCATGCGTTCACTGGAGGCGAGGACCGAGCTGGTGGAGCGTTTCGTGGCGGCTCGGACGCGTTTGGCGGAGGGTAAAGTCGCGGATGCCATGGCGCAATGCGAGACGATGATCGGTGCGTTTCTTTCTATTTACCTATTTCTATTTATTTCCCGTATAGGCAATTATACTGACGTCACCGGTTTTGTGTACAGCGGATCCGCGGTCGCGGGATGAACGCGAGGTTAGCATCCGGATCGGCGACGTCTACGCCATGATGGTGGAGCACTGGTACCAGTCGCGGGATATGAAGCGGTGCCGGCAGTTAGTGAACGAGATGAGGCGAGACGCGGGGCTGCAGGCGGAGCCGTACCTGGAGGCGGCGATGTTGGCCGAGATCGAGGGAACGAGCGCACGGGCGGAGGTGATATCGCCGACGGAGGATGATGGGTACCTGCACGGTGGTGACGAGGAAGCCGCCGAGTTCTACATGGACGAGGAGGTTGACTCGGACGGCGGGTGATTTGTTAGGCGGGTGTGTGCGTTTTGAATGCGTGAATACGAGGACGGACTGTGACGTTGTGATTTGATTGATGATACGTTCGCTACTTCTTGCACTCCTTGCAATCATAGCGCCGACGACCGTGCTCGCAGATTCCAGACCCACCGCACTCCTTGCATGAATAGCGCTCACGACCGTGCTCGCATATTCCTGACCCACCACACTCCTTGCACCTATCTCGCCGACGACCGTGCTCGCAGATTGATCCACCACCGCACTCCTTGCACTGAGAGCGCATACGACCGTGCTCGCAGATTGATGCACCACCGCACTCCTTGCATTGAGAGCGTACACGACCGTGCTCGCATATCTGTGACCCGCCGCACTCCTTACATATAGAGCGCTCACGACCGTGCTCGCATATTGATGCACCACCGCACTCCTTGCACCGAGAGCGCCGACGACCGTGCGGACAAGCCCTGCACACCTTGCAGTTCGAGCGCTTCTTCACCCCGTGCTCGCACGGCCCCTTTGTCCGAGGGGCTCTCTTCCGCTTCGCACCCTTCCCCTCGAGATCCGTCTTTTTTTCGTCTTCCCCATTTATCCCATCGTCGTCAGCGGGAGGCTCCACCTTGACATCGGGGACATCGTCGTCGGGCACTTCCTCCTCGACGGGTTTGACATGCTTAACCAACGGGTGTGGGCGCCATATTGTCGTCATGTCATGGAGGCGACGATACAACTGCGCGGGTGAACAGTGAAGGAAAGAGGTCGAGAAATAACGACCTCCTCGGACCTGACGAGATGCTGAAAAATTTCGGGAGCAGCTGAGGCTTCATAGTCTATTGTTATGTCGCGTGTGTGGGTTGGGTGACGCGCTGTGCGATGACACGGGTGAACTCGTTTTCTTTTCGCTTGAAAGCAGCGTCGAATCATTACAATCGATGTGACACGCTTCGTATCGTCTCTGAGACCTCCACGCCTTTTACCCATAGGCGTCCGCCTTTAACCCTCTAATTGAACCCGAAGTCGGCGCGACCCAGCCGAGTCGCACCCACTCGCGATTCACTAACACCTATATACTCATCCATCATTTAAACCAAATGAAGAATACGCATACGCACTTAGTTGCCGAGGGTCTGGAGCGCCTCGAGAGGGCCGAGGCCGTTCTTGAGCGCCTGGGCGGAGATGCCGAGCATGCCGACCATGGCGAGGCGGCCGTGCTTGAGCTCGGCGGTTTGGAGCTTGAAGACGGCGGCGTCGTCGGCGGAGGTGGCGAAGCCGAGGGGGTCGAAGTAGCCGCCGGGGTAGCAGCGCTTGTTGGAGTCGAGCTCTGTGATCGATGAACGGCGGGGGAGAATTATTCGGTCAGTCGGGCAATCGATCATCATCACATCGTGGAAATATTGTTTCGACGTCGCGGGTGAATGAAAAACGGCGTTGTTAGGGAGGTGGCTCGTCGGCCGGGAAGCGGGCGTTGGCTCGAGGCGCGAGGTGGGTACGCACCGGAGGAGCGCTTGATCTCAGCGAAGCCCATGGAGAGCGTCTCGATCACCACGAGGGTGGTCACGGGGACGTTGATGTCGAAGCCGAGGTACGAGGGCTGCTCGTTGAGCACCTTGCCGGCGTCCACCCACGAGATGCCGGTCTGGCCCTCGGCGACGACGGCGCCGACGAGGCCGAGCATCGCCCAGCGGGAGTGCTGGAGCTCGCACTCGCGGAAGCGGACGATGTCGAACGCCTCGTTGAAGGGCTGCGATGGTAGGAGAGGAGGGGAGGACGGGTCAGCGGATGCGCGTGGTCGGGAAGCGCGGAGGGGTGAAAGTTCGGTGCGCTGCGGAAAACAACCGCGCAGCAGACGGGGTCCGAGATCTGCCTCTGGTGACAATTGCGATCGAGAATCTCGACGCGGAAACGCGCCCGACGACCGGCCCCGCCGCGCGATCCGCATCGAACTCGCCCGCGTTCTGAATATCAGTCACGCGGAGACATCGCCGGCGGTCGCGTCGCGCGAAACCGAGCCCGTGAGGGTCCGCGCCGCGGGGAAGAAAGGGCCGCGCTATCTCGGATTTTATCCCGCTAAAACACTCACCACGATGGTGCGCTCGGTGGGCTTGTTGTCCACCTTCTTGAGCTTGCCGATGACGCGGCCGTAGGGGTTGATCGCGGCGGAGCCGTCGAGGGAGTCGAGGTCGAACTGGAGGTACTCGGTGGGCTTGGAGAGGCCGAACGGGTCGAAGCCCGCGTCACCGGGGAGGGTACCGTCGAGGTAAGCCGGGGGCTCGGGGTTCGCTTCCCATCCGTTCCACAGGGTGCGGTTGGGACCGACGTTGCCCTCGCGCTTGACGCCGGCGGTGCGGCGCACGGGGGCCTTGCCCTTCAGGCCCTTCTTGGCGGGGGCCTTCTTGGGCGCGGGGGCCTTCTTCTTGAAGACGGCCACGATGGGGTTGGAAGCGATAGCGAAGGCCATGATTATCGGTTGTCGACGGGTGGGTCTGTGTGCGGTATATGGCTCGATTGCGCACGCCCGCTGCGCAGATATTGCCACTTTCGCCGTGAAGACGCTGGCGGGTTGGAGACGAAACTTGTTTTGATTGGCCGGAGGATTCGGAATGGATCTTGTGCGCGTTCAATGCGCTCGTCGAGTTATTCTTGAGTTAATCGTTTCCATTTGGTTTTGGCGTGCGGCGCTTGTATGTTTTTGGCAATTTGGTTTTTTTCGTAGAGTGGATAGAGATAGCACGAACAAAGGTGCACAGAGCGGCGCCCCTCCTCGCGACGGTGACGCACTCTTCGTCTCTATACGAGAACCGAAGCTCCCTCACGCCGCCATGCAGAGCCTGCGCGCGACCCCTAACATCGCCGGCCGGCGCGCGATCGATGCCGCCGGATCCAGGACATCTCCGTCCACCCGCCGCGCGGTGACCCGATCCCCCGTCAAGTCCACCGCCTACCTCACCGTGGACCCCGACCAGTACGACCCCGACGCCAACTCAGGCCGCGGCTCCGGCTTCGTGCCCAGTGGAGCGGTATCCAGCCACGGCGGCGGTGTCCGTCCATCGCGGGTGACGCGCGGGGCGGACGGAGTCGTCTACGACCCGGACCAGTACGACGCCGACGCGAACCAGCGATCAGGGGGCGACGTCGTGCCACGACCGTCCGGGGGCTCGGCGCGACAAACCGAGGGCAGCAACACCGTCGATCCGCGGTTCGCGCTCCTCTTCGACTGCGACGGCGTCATCGTGGAGACCGAGGAGCTCCACCGCAAGGCGTACAACGCATCCTTCAAGCACTTCGGACTCACCATCCCAGCCAGTGGGAAAGTCGAGTGGTGAGTTTATATTTTTACCTTACATCGTACGTACAATTAGACTGACGTCGTACCTCTTTTATTCACAGGTCCGTGGAGTACTACGACGTATTGGCAAACACCGTGGGCGGAGGTAAGCCCAAGATGCGGTACCACTTCGACAACAACGGCTGGCCCGCTTTCTTCGGCGGGAGCCAAGTACCGGCGTCGGAGGAACAAAAAAGCGCGATGGTGGACGCGCTCCAGGACCAGAAGACGGAGTTTTACAAAGAGATTGTCGAATCAACCGCAACCGCCAGGTAAGTTTATTTTTATTTTTATTCTCGTATGGGCAATGTTTCTGACGTCGTGTTTTGTTAACAGGCCCGGCGTGCTTCGACTGATCGACGAGGCCATCGCGGCGCCGGACATCGCCGTCGGTATCTGCTCCGCGGCGACCAAAGCGGGCTTCCTCAAGGTTGTCAACTCCATCGTCGGCCCCGAGCGGCTCGCGCGGCTCGACGTCATCATGGCGGGCGACGACGTGACTCGCAAGAAGCCCGATCCGTTGATTTACAACTTGGCTCGCGAGAAAGTCAACTTGCCGAGCTCCAAGTGCGTGGTCATCGAGGACTCGCTCGTGGGGCTCCGGGCGGCGATGGGCGCGGACATGCCGTGCGTCATCACGCCGTGCCCATCCTCGGACGTCCCGGATTTCAAAGCGCACGGAGCGAAGGCGGTGATGGACGTCAACGTGGGATTGGGCGACGGAGCGAACGAGATCGTCACGCTGGCGAAGCTGTTCCCGCCTGGCGCGGAGGCGCCGAACTTTGACTTTGGGGGTGGGTACGGGTCGAGTGGTGCCGGTTCGTATTCTTCTTCGGGCGGAGGCCAACCGTCGTACGGAGCGGCGGCGCCGGTGACGCGGGTGACGAGGGGCGCGGATGGGGTCGTGTACGATCCCGATCAGTTCGACGCCGACGCTAACCGACGGTCGCGTTAACAGGCGGGCGCGTGTTCGTATTTGTGGTTAACCGACGTAGTGAGTGATAGGCGTGAGAGGAGTGAGTGTGACGTTTAATTCAGATTGGTTATTTGGTTATTTGTCGCGTATCGTGAACGGGTGGCGCGGAGGTTCGGCCGCGGCGGCGCCGATGGATGGGTCGTCTGTGTGTGTGATTTATGCGTTTTCGGTTTCGGGGCTTTCGAAAAACCTTTCGAAACCAGGCTCGCATACGATAATTAGCCGTTTGAGAGTTGCACCGAATCGTATGGTTTCCAGTGTTCCTATTGGCCCACGTTTTCAGATCATTTTAAATTGGTGGTTTGCAGATAAAAACGGTGTCAGATCCATCGCCACGACACAACTTCCGCACACCCGCACCACCACCACCATGTTCGCCGTTTCCTCCGTCTTCACCGTCCGCCCCGCCGTCAAGGTCACCGCTCGCAAGGCTGTCAAGGTCTCCGCGTTCTACGACCCCGACCAGTACGACCACGACGCCAACTCCGGCCGCGGCTCCGGCTACGTCGCCACGGTGTCCAAGCCCATGAACACCGCCACCTCCACCGTCTCCTACGCCGCCAAGCCCACCAAGGTGACCCGCGGCGTCGACGGTGTCGTGTACGATCCCGATCAGTTCGACGCCGACGCCAACGTCCGCTCCAACGCCGTCATGCGCCCCGCCGGCTTCGCCTCCGCGGCCGCCGCGTCCACCCCATCCTACGCCTCCGTCGGTGCCAAGCCCACCAAGGTGGTCCGCGCCTCCGACGGCGTCGTCTACGACCCCGACCAGTACGATCCCAACCCGTAAACGGGAGATCCGCACAGGCCGACGAGCTCTCGGGGGATATCCATCGCCCGATCTTCAAGCAGCTCGCGCCGTTGGGCGTTGTTCGTCGCGCTCTCGGCGGCGACGAACGAACACATGAGGATCGAAAGTTTTTCTCGGAACCAAAAACGTTTTGATCGAGTTACATCTCGCCTGTATGGGCAGTTAGTCTCGGGACCTATTAGTCCCGAGGATTTGGTAATTCAAAAAATAAGCTTCTCACAAATCCCGTAACGGTCAGTGCCAGTTGGCGAAACCTCGGCAACCAACAACGCCAGATCGGCACTCGCGCTCGAAAAAAATCGCGCGCGTTTGAGGATTGTTTATTTCACCCGCGAGGGCTCCGGCGGTCATAGCCGGCGAGCACGCGCGTTCGAATAGGTGGGGAGACATGGCGTCGCTGGCGCCGTCAGGGTGTGCGGCGAGGAGTGCGCCGGCGGTCGGTGGACGGAACCCACGGCTGGGACGAAGACAACGCGACGCGTTGCCGCGCATCACCGAATCCCGCGCAGTAAGATCGACGGCGGTGGGGCGAATTGCCGCGGTCGCTTGCCTGCCCAACCGGTGGGCGCCGTCCTCGACGCGGGGTGTGTCCATCGACGCCGCCAAGTACCGCGTTAAGAGACGAGTGTGCGCCGACGCATCCGCGAGCGACGACGACACCCCGGGATCATCGTCGAAGGAGGACGAGGAAGCATCCCCGGGCAGTCCCCCGAAGCCGTCCGACTCCAAGTTCGCCGACGACGTCGCCGCGATGACCGGCGACGTCCCGCCGAACCCCGCACTCGCGCTCGAGAAACAGCGCATGAAGGACGACGCCGACGCCGCGGAACTCGCCGCACAGGTGGACGAACGCGTGGAACTACCCCCCGACACGATCGCGCCCATGCCCGAGTGGATGTACCCGAGGTGAGTTCATTTGGTTATTTTCGTATGCGTACGGGCAATTAGTTTGACGTCACCGGTTTTGTTAACAGGCAACTCGACAACATCCCGACGCTCTTCGGCAAACTCAATCCGCTCACGGGCGTACTAGTCTACTACACGGGCGCGGTGCTGCGGGAATGCGCGGGGACCCCACTGGTGGCGGCGCAGTGGGTGATATTCGTCTTGATACCCGCGTGTGCGGCGCTCGCATTCGTACGAAAGTTCATACACGACGCGGGACACGAACGATTGGTAAAAAAATCGGCGGAGAAAAACCAACCCCCGCCGCCGCCGCTGATGGAGTTTAAACGAACGCAACGCGCCGCGTGGCTTGACTTACACCTCGGGTACGCCATCCTCGCGCCCGCGGGGGCGGCTGGGGGTGAGGGCGCGTCGTGGTGGCTGCTGTTGGCGCCGTTCTTCATGCTCGTCAGGTTTCTATGCGCCAAGATTGGTGAGTGACCTATTTTTATTGGAGAGTATGGGCAATTAGAGGACTGACGTCGTGTTTTGATTCACACTCGCAGGATTTTTGACGCAGCCGAGGCGGTGGCTCACGGTGTTGGGCGGCGTGGCATCACTGGGCGCGCTGCTGATGTCAGCTTCAGGGACGTTGACGCAGGCCCTCGGCGGGTTACGCGGCGGTGGGTACCTCGGGTACTTACTGGCGCCGGTGACCTTCGCGTTGGTGTACGTTTTCTACCTAGCTCCTGCGGCTTTGTTACCAGGTACAATCGCCAGGGCTTTTAGGGGCGAAGGGTACTCCAAGCCGCGACGTAAGGCGTTGGTCAAGGACGATAAGGCCACGGAGGAGGAGAAACGGGCGAAGAAGTGGTGGACGGCGATTGGCATTGGGGCCATGGCGATCAGCGTTGCGACCGGGAGCGACGTGCCGGTGTTTGTCTGTTTCTTTGCGCAGTTGTTCAAGGCGGATCCGTCCAAGTTGATGCAGGTGATGATCGACAAAGGTGAACCCGCACGGGCGGAGATGGACCAGGCCATCGCGGACAAGGCTGCCGGGCTGTTCAAGGGCAATGGCAAGGATGTGGGTGATGAGACGGCGGAGAAGGACGGCGGTTCGTCTTCTACCGGGGCCAAACCCGCGTGAGCGAGTGAAGTGAATTCAGTCGGCTCTTTGTTGTAACGGAATGGAACACTCGTGGGCTACTCGTATGTGTTACGTACTTCCAGACTATTTGTTGACTACATGACGACACAGAACCCGCCCCCGCCGTTCCCGCCATTCTTCGCGTCCTTCTTCTTCTTCTTCGCCCCGGGTGACCGCCCCGCCTTGGTCGTCTCCTCGGCTCCGTCTATGTTTGCGATGTCGTCCTCCTCGCGCGTCGCTTCCTTCGGCGGCTCCATCGTCGGAACCTCCGGCATCTCCGGCGGCGTCCACCCGCGTGCGTACCTCTCCCGCATGTGCGTCTGTAGCGCGCGCGTCTCCGTTCGTTCGCGTTCGAGTTCGAGGTTCCGCGTTGCGTCGCCGTACGCCGCCAGGTGCGAGCCCGGAACTGTCCCCGGAATGAAAACGTCGAAGACACGAACAAAACTAAAACTCGAACTCGAGGCGCTAGGCTCAAACTCGCGCGTGTGAAAGCCTCGGGCGCGCGCGGCGTTAAGGAATGGCGTGAGCGCCGGGTCCGGATCGGACGCGTGATCCGTGTCGAAGGACCCTGTATCTTCATACGTATCCTCGTCCACAAAGTCGCGGTGACTCAGCGCCTCGTTTGTCTTTTCACGAATTTGTTTCGAATGGTGCGCCAGGATCAGCCTCGCGCCCACCCCGGCGCCGCTCAGTAGCTCAGTCGCCGTGTCCAGCAGGTGTGTGTCGTCCGTCGGTGACCCGGTCAACACGTCCGACGCGATCACGAGGTCGTAAGGCTTAGCTGCCGGCGGGACGAACGATGTTTCATCGCTTAAATCGTCATCGTTTGTATTCGATCGCATTCGATCATCGTTCGCGGCTCTTTGAAGCACGGCGGAGCGCTCGTCCCTTCTGTCCCACTGAAGCCGCTGGGCGACGCACCGGGTCCACGTTCTGGGTGCGTTCATGGCGACGTTGTCCGCGAGCACCTCGAGCGCGGCGGTGTCCCTATCGGTCAACACGACGAGCGGTCGAGGATCATTAGTCCGGCCGGTGAGCACGCGAGCGACGGTGAGTCCCGCCGCGCCGGTCCCGGCTCCCAGCTCGCACACCCGTGACGGACGCCAGGGTTCGCCGCCCATGGATGCATCCTCTCCCTCTCGAAGTGCGGCCGCGACGCGAACGCAGAGCGCCATGGTCGCCGCGGATATCGCCGTCGGAGATGACCCGGTCTTCAACGTGGATGTCGACGATGATGTGAACACATGGCCCCCTAGATGCTCGTCTGGTTTTGGTCGCTGCGTGGCGTCTGGTATGACGTGCGCGGATGTGGCGCACGGACCCACGCACGCCGCCACCGCCTCGTCACCGCACACCCCGCGATACGTCTCTCCCATGGATGCGAGACCCGCGAGTGGGTCCACGGGGCGGCACCCGGGTGGGGGATCACGGACGGTGACCTCGTCGCACCACACGAGCGCGCACGTGTGTCCATTCGCGTGTGTGGGAGTGTTTGTTTCGTCGGAATCGTCGCCGTCGGAATCGAGGCTGAAGTGCGCGAGGTGGAGCCGCCGCTCACGCGTCGCCATCGTGGCGCGGCCCCCTCGCGCGCCCACCGCGAGTGATGAGGGACGAACTCGAAGTCAGTCATTCGCCAAAACGTTTTTATTGGATCGGCACCCAACGCGGCAGTCTTCACTTCCGAGGGCACCACGAAAGACGAGACTCGCCGGTCATGTCGCGTCGCGGAGAAGGCCCCGCGGCCAACGTCGCGAAGGTCGTCACCCTCGAGAGCACCCAGCGACAGGTCGCCGTCTACAACCCCAGCGATCCCAACGAGGTACGCGCGGTCCACAACCCATGGGGCCATACCTAAAAAGCCAAAAGATCCCTAAAAGCCAAACGAACGATCCCTTTCGTCCCCGCATCGTCCCCGCATCGTCCCCGCATCATCCCCGCATCATCCCCACTCACGCGCATCACTCGTCATCAACGTATCACACACAGGGCAAGACTGGGGACCCGGTGAAGGACCTGGAGGCCAAGCTCAACTACATCACCGAGGCGGTCCCGATCAACCCGCAAAACATCCAGGGAAGCACCGCGGGCGCGGGATCCGGGGAGTTCCACCTTTACCGCGCCGGGCGGCGACGGGAGCAGATGCGAATCGCGGCGATGGAACGTGAGGACAACGCCAACGTGGCCAAGGCGGAGTTTGAAGCACGGCAGGAGGCGCGAACGCGAGAGGCGGAGGAGAAGACGGCCAAAAATCGAAACAAGAGGAAGGCGAAGAAGGAGCGGGCGAAAGCGGCCAAGGCTGTGAAGAAGGGGACGGGAGGCGACGGCGCGGGTTCGGGGCCCGGAACGGGGCCCGGGGAGGACGACGACGAGAAGGCGGACGATCAGTTCGAGGAGCTGGACTGAGAATCCGTCGTGGCCTAGATAGCACGCGATGTCAACGCGACCGATCGACTCGGATGCCGAGTCTCATTCGTTCTTTCATTCTCCGTCGCTTTTTCGAAGAGTAGGATAAGGGACCGATGGAGTAGTCTCGCCACCACAGGACGCCCGCACGGCACCGGGAAGGAGGGTATGGCCCCGGCTCTCGTCTCCGCACCGGCCATGTCCACGCGCTTCGCCGCGCGCGGCGTCCGCGGCGCGAACGTCCGCGCGAGGGCGCTCGCGCAGCGCATCGTCGCGGCGGCTGGGGACAACGGCCCCGATGCCGTGAACAAGGACGCCAAGCGGCGGCAGCTGGAGATGACGCCGAAGGGCGACGATACCCCCGAGCAGATCCTGCGGGTATCGAGGGGAACGTCGTTCGAGGGGCTCAAGAGCGCGCGACGAGTGGCGCTGGACAACGCCAACGCGCCGGACTTCGACGGCGACGCCGAGCAGAGGATCGGGAAAATCAACTGGGCCTTCGACGCGCTCATCGAGGAGTCCCGCGCCGTCTTCGCCAAGGCGGTGGAGTCCAAGCCGGACGACGCGGAGGCCCGGTACAGGTTCGGTAACTTCTACCAGACGATCGAGAAGTTCGAAGAGGCGGAGGCGTGTTACCGCAAAGCCATCGAACTAGATCCGAAACATCTCGACTCGTGCAACAACCTAGCAATGATCCTCCAGGGAAGGGGCGACGAAGCGTCGATCGACGAGGCGGAGGCGTACTACTTAAGATGCGTGGAGATCGACGACAAGTGCGTGGACGCCATGTTCAACTGGGCCACGCTGAAGCTGCACTGCAGGAAAGACCCGGACGCGTGCAGAGTGCTCATCAACCAGATTGTGATCATCGAGCCCGAACTTAAAGACCACAAACTGGTCAAGCTGCTGCGAGGAGAAGAAGACGCGTGAGAATGCTTGTCTTCACACCTGTAACAGAAGTACGATATCACATAATACGTCATCCGCTCTTGCTCATTCGAAAGACACGAGTCCACGCTAATAACCCCCGACGGAGGTAAGATGCTCGCTCACTGCTCCACGTCCATCTGAAACATCTCGTCCTCGCCGCCGCCGCCGCCGCCGCCGCCATCCCCGCCGCTCGCCCGCGCGACCCTCCGCCCGATCTTCTCCGCCAACGGCGCCTTCGCCCACCGCAGCAACGCCCAGTCCACGTTCCGGAAGAACGCGTGCGCCTTCACCTCCTCCGCGCCGCCCTGCGTCCCGAGCCGCGTGCTCGGATCCCGACGCAGCAACTTCTTCAACAGATCCTTCAACTCGGCGCTCACCGCCGGCGTACTCGGAAACTCCAGCGGCTGGTGCACGATGTTGTGAAACGTCTGCTCGCGTTTATTCGCCCGGAACGGCGTGGTTCCAAACACCATCTCGTGGAGAAAGATCCCGAGCTCCCACCAGTCGATCGAGCTCGTGTGACCGGTGGAGTTGAGCACCTCGGGGGCGAGGTACTCTTCGGTGCCGACGAACGAGTTCGTATACGCGAACGGCTCGGCGATGATCGTGGGAAATTTGCCGCTGCGATTGGCGCCGTTGGCTGACATGAACCCGCCGCACGACGCCGCCGCCATGGAGGTCATGTCCGGGGGCGTGCCGGGGATGGGCACGCCGTGATCAGAGTCCGTCTGCGATTCCCGCGGGGATTTAGCGGAGCTCATCCGTCCCGATGACGCGCCGCCTCCGTCGACGGCGACGGAGGGCCGCCCGCCTCCCGCGAATGATCTGCGCTGCGATACCCGTCGGCTCCGCACTCTGGCACCGGGCGTGCTGCCCTCTTTCATGACGACGTGCGCGCGTGAGGATGCGCAGTAGCTCAAGTCAAAGTCGGTGACGATGATGTGCCCGTCTCGTCTGAGCAAGATGTTCTCGGGCTTGAGGTCGCGGTAGATGAACCCCATGAGGTGGAGGTACTGCAGCGCCACCAGCACCTCCGCGGCGTAAAACTTGGCGACGGGTTCGGAAAACCGCTTCTCCGGTTCCTTCTGTAACGTCTCATACAGCTCACCGCCTTCGCAGTACTCCAACACGAAGTAGAGGTGCGTGTCAGTCTGAAACGCCGAGTACAACGTTGCGACGAAAGGGTGATCCACAGTCTCAAGAATCTGACCCTCCGTCCGCACCCTGTGCAGCTTATTCCTGTCGTGCATCTCCTGCTTGACCAAGATCTTCATCGCGAACTTAGCGTCGGTTCCCGCGAGTTGCACCAGATGAACGCTGCCCACGTCGCCGTTGCCCAGCCGCTTCAGCGGGACGAAGTCATCGGGCGACAATAAGCCTTCCCGTCCCTCCGACTCGTGCTTGTCCACCGCAGCTTTCAACGCCACCCAGTTGGGATCGTGCCTCTGGTGCGGCTGCGGCGTACGCAGGATGCCCACCATGTTCTTCCACGGCAAGTCGCCATCCTTCAAACCCGCCACGCCGGACGCAACCGCGCTCGCCGTTTGCTTGGAGTATTCCTTCATCTGTCTGTCGAACGAGTTCTCATCCCTGTCCTTGTCCTGGTTCACCAAGTCCAGTGACGTCACAGCCTTCTTGGTCACACCCGCGTCGTCCGTGTACACCGTCACGTCCACCTGCACCCCGGCGTAGAACCTCACGTTGCCCTGCTCGTCCCGCACCGGCGCCATCGTGAACATGTTCCAAAACGGCTTGCCTTGTTTGGTGTAGTTTAGTAGACGGACGGTGCACTCGCTGCCTTCGTCGATCGCCTTGCGA
>JACLAB010005571.1_pt1 | contig 29521 bp, 19 predicted proteins | sample 8027921 | NCBI WGS metagenome assembly JACLAB01 (sample SAMN15725117, study PRJNA655200) | protist metagenome | isolation source: fluorescence activated cell sorting (FACS) single amplified genomes of... | place: USA: West Boothbay Harbor, Gulf of Maine | collected 2000-07-19 | reverse complement strand
CATCCTTCACGGTGCGGGGAGCGTTCGGCATGATTGCGGCGATCCTACGCAAGGTTCGCGCTCGCGCCAAACAGAAAGGGCTCGCGATGCGGACCGCGCGGGGTTTTCTTCGTCAAGTCTTCGTTTCGCGTGTTCGCGAGCGCGTGTACGAGTAGTGTCCGAAGCCCTACGTCGCGGTCAACTTGAACCGGAATCCGGTCAACTTTGAACCCGGAGATGGCTCCTTCCTCGTTTCGTTCGAAACCGCGATCGCAGGTGAAGACTTGCCGAGGAGACGGATCGGCGCTTCATCGTCGTCGCAGACGAGACCGCGCGGCAGCAGTCGCCGGGAGCGACGATGGTGCACCCCGCGGCCTTCGTCGTCGCAGGGGCCTCCGCGATCGGCGCGTTCATCCTCAAGAAGAGGAAGGCGAAGAAGAAGAAGAGCGCGTCTTCCTCCGAGGACGCGAAGCGCGGAGGCGACGATGCGTCGGGATCTCGTCCGCCGATCGCGTCGTCGTCTCTCGCGCGCGTGGACCCGCTCGGCGCGTTCGTGGAGCGATTCGCGCTCCCCGCGACGGCGAAGGACGCGCTCGAACCCGACCGCGCGCTCGAGGGCGTTTCGTTCTCGCACAAGGACATCTTCCACGTCCGAGGCAAGGTGGCGGGGTTCGGCAACCCGACGTGGCGCGCGACGCACGACGTCTCAACCTCCACCGCGCGCGCGATCGCGCTGTTGCGCGACGCCGGCGCCAGCGGCGTCGGCTCGACGCACATGGACGAGCTCGCGTATTCCATCAACGGCGAGAACGCGCACTACGGCGCTCCCGTGAACCCGAACGCGCGCGGAAGGATCCCGGGCGGCTCGTCCTCCGGCGCCGCGGTGTCCGTCTGCGGCGAGGCGACGCTCGCGCTCGGGACGGACAGCGGCGGGAGCGTGCGCGTCCCCGCGGCGTGCGTGGGCGTGTTCGGGTTCAGGCCGACGCACGGGAGCGTGAGCGCACACGGCGTGATACCCTTCGCGCCCTCGTTCGACACCGTCGGGTGGTTCGCGCGCGATCCGAAGACGCTCGCCGCCGCCGGGTCGGCGTTGCTGTCGAAGGGCGCCCATCCCACGTCGGCGTCGGACCCGAGCTCGTCGCGACTTTCGGGCGGGCGGCTGCCGAAACGGATGCTCGTTCTCGAGGACGCGATCGACGCGTGCGTCGTGGAGGCTCAGTGCACGGTCGCGAGCGCGTGCATCGCGCTCGCGGACGATTTCCCGGAGGGGTCGACGACGCGTCTGAACCTGGGGAAGCACTTGCTGGTGACGTGCCCGAGCTTACGCGCGGTGGCGACCGCGGAGCAGACGGAGTCCGGGATGGACGTCCTGCGCGTGTGCTTCCAGCTTCTCATGGCGGGGGAGGCGTGGGCGACGCACGGCGCGTGGTACGCCGCGCACGCCGGGGTTAAGGACGCGTTCGGTCAGGGGACGAGGAAACGCATGGACGCGGCGTCGAAAGTCGCGCCCGAGAGCTTGGCGCTCATGAAAGAAGCGCGCGAGGAAGTTCGCGCGTCCCTCGGAGCGCTGTTAGACGGCGAGACGATCTTCGTGATGCCGACGACCCCGGGCCCCGCGCCGAAGCTCGACGCGCCGCCGGAGGAGAACGAGGCGTGGCGGCGGAAGACGCTGACGCTGACGTGCGTGTGCTCGATGACCGGGTTCCCGCAAGTCACGATTCCGATGACGTGCGATAACAAAGGGCCGTACGCGCTCTCGTTCATCGCGGGCGCGGGGCAGGACGCGATGCTGCTCGACGCCGCGCGCGCGTGGAGCACGTCGATCATGAACGCGTTTCCGATGATCGTCAAGGCGGAGATGGACCGCCCGGAGCGGCGAGGAGCCGCGACGGCGGCGCCGAAGAACGCGGCGGCGGCGGCGGCGCCCGCGGCGGCGGCGCCCGCGGCGGCGCCAGCCGGGGAGGAAGCGAAAGCGCGCGGGAACAAACAGTTCAAGGAGGGAAAGTTCGAGAACGCGATCGCGTCGTACACGGAAGCGCTCCAGCGAGGAGGAAACGACGCGGACGCGAAGTGGCAGTCCATCGTCCTGAGTAACCGAGCGATGACGCGTCTGAAAATCGGCGGGTACGAAGACGCGGAGGACGACTGCACGAAAGCGCTGAAGCTCGACCCGAAGAACGTCAAGGCGTACCTCCGACGCGGCGCCGCGCGGTCGGTATCGGGGAACTACTTAGAGTCCCTCGAAGACTACGAGTGCGCGCTTCGGTTAGAGCCGAAGAACAGAGACGCGAAGGTGGAGATCACGCGCATGAAGGACATCCTCGGCGGCGCGAATCAAACCCCCGACTTTGACATGTGACGACGCGCGCGCGGTATGATAGCTATTCGTTCTTCTTGATGATCATTCTTTCCTAATCGAAAACACGTTCGGCGAGAGCTCCGCGAGCCACTCCGGCTGTATCGACGACACGTCCCGCGCGTACAGCCGATTCGTTTTCACGAGCTCGTTGAACAGGATCATCTCCGGCGCGGAGTGAAACAAAATCGACGACGGGTGAATCACGAGCCGCTGCCCCGTGGACATCGTCTTGTAGCTTCCGTCCGCCTGTTTCCTCGCCGTGTTCAGGAAGTAGCCGGACACGAGCGATCGCAGCAGCGGCGCGGTCGCGGACCCGGCCGACTTCATCTCCACGCCCTCCCCCTCCGCCGCGCGCGACAGTTGCTTGAAGATGTCGAGCGCCTTGAGCATCGACCGGAGGTGCACGCCGTTGGACGACGCCCACTCCTTCCTTCGCTTCGGCGAGCACCCTTGAAACGCTCGAAACACCTCCAAGAACGTGACGTGGTCGCCTTCCTTCCTCGCGTGCTGCTCCCGCGCGGTGTTCTTCTCCCGGACGCCCCCCGCGCCTCTCTCGTGCTGCTTGAACACGCTGTCCGTCGTGAGCATCGAGAGCACGGCGACGGTGTCCTCGCCGCAGCCTTCGTTCGCGGCGGCGATGATCGCCTTCGCGGCCATCGGTTCGAGCGGGAACCGCGACATCTTCTTCCCGACCGAGGTGAGCTTTCCGTCCTTCCCGAGCGCGCCGAGGGCGAACAAGAGCTCTAACGAGCGCACGAGTGCCTCTTTCGGCGGCGCGTCGATGAACGGAAACGACAAGACGTCGTCGACCCCCATCGCCTTCAGCTGCAAAACGACGCCGCCGAGGTTCGTCCTCAGAAGCTCCGGCTTGACGTGCGGCTCCAGAGAGTTCAACACGGACTCGCAGTACAGCCGAAAACACTTCCCCGGGCCCTCGCGCCCGGCGCGACCGGCGCGTTGCATCGCTTGCGACACCGCGACGGGCGAGACGACGAGCTCGTCCACGCCGCTCCTCGGGTGGTATATCCGCTGCTTCGTCAGCCCGCAGTCGACGACGTACTTGATCCCGTTGATCGTCAGCGACGTCTCCGCGATGTTCGTCGCGAGGACGATCTTCCTCGACCCCGGCGGCGTCGGTTCGAACACCCGCATCTGCTCCTCCGGCGGCAGCGCGGCGAACAACAAGACGACGTGTAATCTCCTGACGCCGCTCGCCGCGTTCGCGAGCTTCGAGCGCGCTCTGAGGAGCCTCCCCAAGGATTCGATCTCCTCCTGCCCGGTCAAGAACACGAGGACGTCCCCTTCCTCTTCGTCCTCGTTGATCTGACACACCGCGCACATCGCGGCGTCGAGGTAATCGTCCTCCGGCTCCTCGACGTAAAACGTCTCCACGGGGAACGTCCGTCCTCTGCCGTACACGACGGGCGCGTCGTGGAAGAAGCTCGAGAACGACGACGCCTCCAACGTCGCGGACATGACGACGATCTTCAGCGGCGCGTCGGTGCCGCGGCGACGCTCTTGCACGCCTCGTATCGTGCCCAACAGGAAGTCCGTCTGCAGCGTGCGCTCGTGCGCCTCGTCGATCATCACGACGCCGTACTTGTTCAACTCCGCGTCCACCATGCACTCGCGCAGGAGCATCCCGTCCGTGAGGAACTTGATCCGCGTCGCCGCGCTCGAGACGTCCTCGAAGCGGATCGCGTACCCGACGAGGTCGCCGAGCTCCGTGCCGGTCTCCTCCGCGACGCGACGCGCGACGGATATCGCCGCGACGCGACGCGGTTGCGTGCACGCGACGACGCGCCCGCTCGCGAGGTTCGCCTCGTGCGCGAACTGCGGTATCTGCGTCGTCTTCCCGCTTCCGGTCTCGCCGACGACGATCAGCGTCTCGTTCTCCTCGAGCTCGCGAAGCAGGCGCTCTCGCGTGGCGTACATCGGCAGCCGCTTCCGTCCCTCGAGGAGCTCGCGCCTCCGTCGCGCTCGCGTCTCGTCGTCCATCGGGGGCTGGAACGTCCGGTTGAACCCGCCGCCGCCGCCGTCTTCGCGTCGGACGCGCTTGCGTCCGCTGTGCGACGCTTCCATCTCCTTCTACGTGTCTATGCTATCTCTACTGTCATCGTCTTCGCGCGGTGCGGTCTGGCGCGGGTGCTCGCGCCTCTCTCGGATTCACTCCCACTCATCATCAGGATCGGGCGAAACTTTCGAGCGTCCAAACCCTCCGCTCTCGCCGCGGTCGTCACTCGACGACGCGCCTGCCACGCCGCGGGTGGTCCGAGTCGAGCTCGAGCGAACGATGCAGCGGCACGTCGCGCGCGCGGTCGCGCGGTGGGGTCTCGCCCTGAACGCCGCGCCGACGCTCGCGGGCGACCTCGCGCTTCGACAACCGGCGACGACGACGGCCGTCGTCGGGGGATTCGCGTCGACGTTCGTTCGACGCGCGGGGACGTTCGGGAAGGACACGTCGAGTGCGCGCATCCCCGCCGTTCCTCGCTCGCCGCGCGCCGCGCTCTCTTCCCGTTTCTCCCGTTCCGACGATCCCTCCGACGATCCCGCTGACGATCCGATCCGTCCCGCCCCCGCGCGCCGATCGCTCATCCGTCATCGTCCATCCATCGTCCGCAGAGGACAAGGGCGACGTGATCGACGTCCGGCTCCGCGACGCTTCCGGGAGGATAGCCGCGAAGAAACTGCGTAAAGAAGGACGCGTCCCCGCGATCTTATTCCGGAGCGGGTCTCGAGCGGGCGAGCACATATCCCTAGCGCTGAAGGACATCGAGAGGCTCGTGACGAAGCACGGGCACGTCGGCGTCGGGACGAGGGTGCTGAAGATGCGGTTCGAGGGGACCGACCGCGCGGAGGACGTCATCGCGAAACAGGTCCACCTCACGATGGGGACGGGCGTCGTCGAGAACGCGACGTTCATGCCCGTGGAGCCGACGACGGAGGTGAACGTGGACGTTCCGGTGACGTTCATCGGCGAGGACGTGTGCCCGGGGGTGAAGCAAGGCGGGTTCCCGTGGGTCATGCGTCGGTCCGTCCCGGTGAAGTGCCAGGTGAAGGACATCCCTCGGGTGTTTAACATCGACGTCTCGAACTTTTCCGTGGGGAAGGTGGTCTTCTTGAAGGATCTGCACGTTCCCGAGAGCGTGAAGCTGAGGTTGGATAACATGATGACGCCGGTGTTCTCGATGTCGAGGCCGGGGCGCGGCGGGTGAGAGAGAGGCCGGGACGCGGCGCGGCGGGCGAGAGAATCCTAGTTCTAGTGGTGACGTCCTCCGCCCCCCTACCGTCCCGCCCCCCTTTTCTTGTTCTCCTCGTCGATGATCGCCTGCCTCTTGTCGTGGAACTTCTGCATCGCCTGATCGAGGTAGTCCCGCCCCGTGAGCAGGAGCTTGTTGATCATCTCCGGGTCCGTCTCGTGCCTGCCAGCCTCGAACTCTTTCCTCGCGCTCTCGCGTATGAGGGTCTTCCAGTCCTCGCCCTTCTCGTTCTTCCACACGAACAAGAAGGACGCGCGCCACACCGCGCGGTACAGCGACAGCGCCTCGCGTTTGGTCGTGAGGAGCTGGTGTGGCGTGATCGACGCGCCTTTCCTCGCGCCGTCCCTGGACGCTTTGTCGAGGTGGACGTCGATGAAGTCCTCCGCCTCGCCGCCGCCGTCCGTGCGCAGATCCGCGACCGTGGACGACGCGTGGAACGGGCGAACCAGCGTCCCTCGCGCGCCGCAGAGCGCGCGCGCGGCGAGGCGCGAGCCGCTCGCGGCGAGCATCCTCCGAAGCGCCTAGGGCAATGAGTGAACGAGCTGGCTGGAAACGAGACGAGACGACTTGAGAGAACAAACAGAATTCTCTCGAGTGCTCGCTCGCGCCTCAGTTGCACTTGGCGCGCTCGGCACGTGGGGCACTTGGCCTCGGCCTCGGCCTCGGCCGGGATGTCCTCGACCCTGCGTAGCTTTCACACCTCCGCGCCCGCGCGTCCGCGCCCGCGCTCGCGGCGCCGAACCCCGCGGTGCGCGCGGACGAGGATGTCGTTACCTGTAAAAGATACGACCAACGCGCCGCGCGAAGTCGACGCGTTCGAGGACCGACGCGCGCTCTATGACACCGCGTACGAAAACCTGGGAAGGGACGTCGGCCTCGAGATCGCGGAGCGCAGTCACGACGGCTGCGCGAGGGTCCCCGGCGACGGATGGTTCTACGGCGAGCTCTCGTGGGAAGGGATGTGGGACGTTCGCGCTCCGTTCTGCTTCGCTATTGCTACTGATATATGATACTACGCTCGGACGCGGGTCGAACCGGACGGTTTCGGCGACGTCGTGACTAGTAGTAGTCGCGACGATGGCCCTTCTTGTCCTTCTTTTGCTTCTTCTTGCTCTTCTTGTCTTTGCGATCCCTCGAGTACGCGTAGTCGTCTTTGCGTCGCTTCGGCTCCCTCTCTCGATCTCTGCTGCCCTCGCGCTCTCTGCTATCCTCTCGTCCGCGTTTATTGCGTATCGTGACGACGACCTGCTTCTCCGAATTTTTCCTCCTCTCCCTCTCGAGACTCTTCTCGAGCCGCTTTTTCTCAACCGCCGCGGCGACCTCTCTTTCCAGCTGAGCTTCTCTGTCTTTGCGCGCGCGTTCTGCTTCTGCGACCGCGACCACATGTTCCAGGTGAGCTTCTTTGTCTTTGCGCGCGCGTTCTGCGGCCTCTCTGCGGTTGCGATCGTCCACCTGCTCCCAATTCCGCTTCAGTACTGACAAGTCCGTGACGTGCTTCGCCCGCGGCGGACTCGCCGGTTTCGTCTCCGTCTTAACAGCCTCCTCCGTCTTGATAACATCCTCCGTCTTCACAACCTCCTTCGTCTTGATAACATCCTCCGTCTTTACCTCCTCCTTCGTCTTTACCTCCTCCTTCGTCTTTACCTCCTCCTTCGTCTTTACCTCCTCCGTCTTCTTCACCTCCGCCGCCGCCGGCGTCTCGCTCGGTTCAATAGGCTTCTGAAGCGTCGTCGCCCTCGCGATCGTCTCCGCCGCCGGCGCGCTCGCGCGAATAGGAAGCGGTGGAGGGAGCTTGTTCCTCCCTCCCGACATGATCGACGGCGGCCGCTTGAACGCGTCCGGGTTCTTGCTTCTCACCGCGTCCAAGTACTTCCTCGCGTTGCGATGATCGGGGTCGATCTTCAGCGCGGTCTCGAAGTCTTCCGCGGCGTCCCTGACGCGGTTGAGGGCGTTCAGCGCCGCGCCTCTCGCGACGTACGCCTCTGCGTGTCGCTTGTCGAGCTCGAGCGCTTGCTCGTACATCTTCAGCGCGGTCGTGGCGTCCCCGGACTTGTAGTGCGCGACGCCTCGTCGCACGCTCTCGGTCGCCCACGCGCTTTTGACTTGGACCTTCACGAGGTCCATGAACTCGCTCACGCGCGCGGTCTCCTCCTTCCCTCGGTGCCCGCCGTCGACGACGGACCACCCGTCCGCGATGCCGTACGCTCGCATCATCGCGTGCACGCAGTGCGGGCTCCCGAAGTCGTTGTCTCTCTCGAGGCAATCCTCGTACGACCTCCGCGCTGCCCCGCCGGTCGCGAGATGGTCCACGGTCGGGACGTTCGCGAACCCCCACGTCCGCGACGAAGGCGGCGATCGCGACGTGCACTCGGGTTCGAGCGATCCCGAGTGCGCGAGGAGGCGATCGCGCGTCGCCGCGTCGAGCGTCGCGACGCGACGCGACAGCGACCCCATCGAATGACGAGATCTCGACGACGACGCGACGAGACAGGCTGGGAAGTTGACGAAAACTGGGCGTCGAGCCCGCGCGATCGTCAGAGCGGCGGGCGGCGGCCACGATGGCGCCTCCCAAACCCGAGACCGGGTTCACGATGAAGCGTAAGAAGACGCCGTTTCAGAAGCACCAGGAGGAGGAGGAGCTGAAGCGGAAGCGCGACGCGGAGGAGGCGGCGCGTTTGTTCGACGAGTTCGCGGAATCGTTCGAAGCGGACGAGAAGAAGCCGCGAATGAACTTCGTGAGCGCGGGGGTGCAGGGCGCGGGGTCGAGGCCGGGGGAGGATCCGGCGGACGATCGCGTGGGAAAGGCGTACGTCCCTTCGTACGTCCCGCCCGGGATGCACGCGAGCTTCGGAGGCGTCAAGGAGGAGGAGAAACCGATCGCGACGGAGGAAGCGATCGCGTTGCCACCGCCCGCGCGCGCGAGCGGGTTGAAACCGAGGGCGATCGACTCGCTGATGGAGGAGATGATGGCGAAGCAAGAGGCGAGAGACAAGGCGAAGCGCGAGGGCCGGGTCGAAGACGCGATCGAGCGCGCGCCGTACTCGCAGTCTGCCCACGACGAGCAGTCGACGAACATCCACGTTCGCAATCTCCCTCTGGACTTCAACGAGAACGTCCTCCTCCGGCGGTTCGAACGCTTCGGCCCGATCGGGAGCGTGAAGATTTACTGGCCGAGACCGGAGGACTTACGGTACGTGAAAGCCCTGAGCGGCTTCGTCGCGTTCATGACGCACGCGGACGCGGCGAGGGCGATCGAAGAGACGGACGGCGTCGTCGTCGGCGGGAACGATCTCCGCGTCGGCTGGGGGAAAGCCGTGAAGCTGCCGCTCGTGCCGATCTGGCCGCCTCCGGGGATGAACGACGCGCACGAGCGCGAGGAAGACGCGCGCGCGGAGCCGGCGATCCCGCCCCCGCCCCCGCCCGCGCCGGCGCCGTACCCTCGAGCGCCGACGCCCCCGCCCGGCGCGCCGCAGGTTATCGTGATGTATCCGTCGGACGCCAAGACGACGCACGCGATCGACACGCTCGCGCGGTACGTCGCGGACAAAGAGAAGGGAATCGCGTTCGAGCAGGCGGTGGTGGTGCGAGAGCGGCACAACCCCGCGTTCTACTTCTTGTTCAACCCCGAGTGCGCGGAGCACGCGTATTACAGGTGGAGGGTGCACTCGTTGAGTCACGGGTTCTCGCTGAGCGATTGGAACACGACGCCGTTTTATATGCACCCCGGGCAGCCGCGGTGGGTGCCTCCGGACCCTGCGAAACGGCCGACGCCGTTGAAACCTGACCCGCCCGCGGCGCCGACGGTGAACAACACTCAACAACAACGACAACCGAATCAACCGAGCACGAGCGGCCGCGATTCCGCGCCCGCCGCCGCGAACGACGTCCAGGTCGCGAAAGCGCCGGCGAAGGAAGAGAAAGAGACGACGAAACCGGGGAAGTTGACCGATGGAGAGACGGAGACGTTCACGGTGCTTCTGCAGGCGTTGACGTTAGAGCGCGGGGACATCGAGGAAGGGATGGCGTTCGCGCTCGACCACGCGGAAGCCGCGTGTGACGTCGTGGACATCCTCGCGGAGGCGCTGACGTTGAGCGAGACCCCGGTCGCGATGAAAGTCGCGCGACTGTTCCTCGTGTCCGATATTCTTCACAACTGCGGAGCGCCGATAAAAAACGCGTCCGCGTACCGAGTCGCGTTCCAAGAGAAGCTGCCGCACATATTCGAGAGCTTGGAGGAGACGCACCGAGACGTGAGCAGTCGAATCACGCGAGAGGCGTTCAAAAAGCGCGTGCTCGCGGTGTTGTCCGCGTGGTCGGACTGGTTTTTGTTCGCGGATGAGTTTTTGCGAGGGTTAGAGTCCGTGTTCGTTCGCGGCGGGCTCTCCTCGGAGCCGACGCTGTCGTACGCGGAGACGAGGAAGCTGCGAGCGGAGATCGACGCGATGGATCCCACCGAGCGCGAGCGAGCGTGTCGCGCGCGCGGGCTCGTCTCGGACGGCGGACCCGAGAAGTGCGCGGAGCGTCTGGTCGTCCTGGAGACGTACCTTCGAAGCGAAGCGAGCAAGTAGACGCAGACGCGCGATTCGAGTAGCTATTAGAAACGAATCAAAACGAATAGAGGCGTCCATGACATCGTATTAGTTCTACATTATCCCGCTCTCCCGCGATCGCGTCGATCACTTCGCGTGGTTTGCGCCGGCGCCGTACCTCGCCCCCGGGACCGCGCCTTCCTCCGCGAACGCCTTGACGTCCTCGGGGGGGAGCCCCGTCCCGGTGACTTCATTCCCGACGGAGACCCAGAAATCTCTCAAGTTGTTCTTCCGCGCGAAGATCTCGAGATACCGCCCGTTCGGCACCAGCTCCTCGATGAGCTCGTAAATCTCCGTCGGCTTCTGGCTCTGCCCTCGTCTCGGGGCGAAGATGATGTCGCTGCCGACCGCCTTGTCGCTCATCCCCGGCGGGTCCTTCCCTCGTCTGCCGACGAGGCACACCTCCTTGGCGTGCTGCAAGTAGAAACCGTGAGACTTCGCCATTCTTCGCGAGTTCGTCACCTTGACCCACACGACTTCGTCCACGAAATCGTAGCCCCACTTTTTGAACTGCTCGAGCATCCACTGGTACTTCGCGTTGATGACCCAGACGAACAGAAATCCGTCTTTTTGAAGCTTCGGGATCGGCAGGTCCGCGATGGATAAATCCGTCAGCTGGGAGTATCCTAAAGAAACACCTCGCGTCGGGTTCGCGGTCGCGAGCTGCCACGGCGGATCCATCATGATCACGTCGAAGTCCGTGTGGTCGTACAGCTTGCTCCAGTCGTACGTCACGACGTTCGCATGCACGGGGATGCACTGCGGCGGGACCATCCACTCTTTCGGGTCGATGTCGTCCACGTTGCCCTCGATGAGGCCGTCGTCCGCGCCTTCCTGCGCGTCCGGTTTGCCCTCGCCGTCCAATCCCACGGCGCCGGGGTCGATATCGTCCGCGGCGGCGCCGTCCCCACCCTCCTCGTCCGCCGCGACGGTCTCCTCGAACGCGAACGTCGAAGGCTCAACCTTTTCCCCGCGCTTCGCGAGATCGGCCTCGAGGTCGCCAATCGCGGTGCGGTACGCGCCGACCTCAGCCTTGACGGCGTCGTCGCTGAGGTCTTTCCATCGCGCCTCGCACACGTCCTCGGCGTCGACGAGCCTCGCGTCTTTCGTGGACGCGGGCACGTTCTCCGTCGCCGCGGCTTTCTTCGCCTTGGCACCCATCGTCGTTTTCACGGCGTTCGCGAGCAACACACCGAACGGCAGCGCTCTGCAGCACAAGCAGCTCTTGCCGTGCGTCGTCGGAGAGGGCTTCAGAGTCGAATGCCTGCAGCAGGGAGCGTTCGCCCGCTACTGATTCGCACGTGCGTCGCGCGAAGGCGTGCGCGTCGGAGTGACGATCTCGTGGTCATCTTTTCGAACTCGTTTTCATTTTTTTTGAAACTGTTTCGGCGTGAACCTGCCAAGCGCCCAAGCAGCCAGGCGGGAAATTCATCGGAAAATCGACTGGAAATCAAACGAGCGCGTGTCCTTCCCGGGTCTTTTGTGGCGGCCGGCGCGAAAGAGCCTCCTCCCCATTCAAGTGAGGCGCGCGATCTCGCGGTGCACGGTGTCGACGCGAACGCGCGCTGTGGAGAACGAGCGATCGATCCGTCACCGTCTGAACGCGCCGGGCGAAATCGCGCGCGAGGGTCAGTCGCGCGTCGGGGGTAGATCGCGAGCGCGGGGGCGGGTGCATTAGGCCATCGCCAATCCAAACGCCGCGATGGGGAGCTCGAGCGACAGCGGCTCCGGGTCTTCGAGCTCGTCGTCGTCCTCGTCCGACAGTGATCGGCGTCGCAAGCCGTCGAAGAAACGCGGGGACGAGAAGCGCGGCGGGGACGGCGACGGAGCGCGGACGAGAGAGGACGACGGCAGGGATGGCGCGGCGAGATCTGCAGGTCGCGACAACGACAGCAACAAACGCCGAAGAGGGCGCGACTCGTCGCCGCCGCCGCCGCCGCGCAGGAGGGACGCTCGCGATGACATCAAAGGCAAGGGGCGAGAGAGCCAGGACGCGCAGGCGAAGGAGAGAGAGCCGCGGAAGCCGCTCGTCGCGGGGAAGGCGGGAGGGGCGTACATACCGCCGTTCAAGCTCGCTCAAATGATGGCGGAGCAGGCGGACAAGACCGGGCCGGAGTATCAGAGGATGACCTGGGACGCGCTCAAGAAGAGCATCAACGGTCTCGTGAACAAAGTGAACGCGAGCAACGTGAAGAACATCCTCCCGGAGCTCTTTGCGGAGAACATGATCCGAGGACGCGGGTTGTTCGCGAGGAGCGTGATGAAGTCGCAGATGGCGTCGCCGCAGTTCTCGCCGATCTTCGCCGCGCTCGTCGCGGTCGTGAACACGAAATTCCCCGAGCTCGGCGAGCTCGTTCTGACGCGCGTCATCTTGCAGTTTCGGAGGGCGTTCAAGCGAAACGACAAGCCCGTGTGCGTCGCCGCGACGCGGTTTCTCGCGCACCTCATCAATCAGCAGGTGACGCACGAGCTTCTCGCTCTCGAGCTCCTCACCGTGCTGCTCGCGTCTCCCACGGACGACTCCGTGGAGGTCGCGATCGAGTTCGTGAAGGAGTGCGGCTATACCCTTAACGAGCTCACGCCGCAAGGTTTGCACAGTATCTTTGAACGATTCCGCGGGATCCTTCACGAGGGCGAGATCGACAAACGTGTGCAGTTCATGATCGAGGGTTTGTTCGCGGTGAGGAAAGCCGGGTTCGAGGGGAAGCAAGGCGTGCCCCCTGAGCTCGACTTAGTCGAAGAGGATGACCAGATCGTGCACGAGCTGTCCTTAGACGACGACCTTAAAGCCGAGGCGACCCTCGACATCTTCAAAGTGGACCCCGAGTACGAAGAGAGCGAGAGGAAGTACGCGGACATCAAGAGGGAGATCTTGGGGGAGTCTTCCTCGGACGAAGAGAGCGGCAGCGACGACGACGACGATGATGAGAGCTCGGACGAAGAGGACGAGGGTCCCGCGCAGCAGCAGGCGCAGCAGGAAATTCAAGATCAGACGGAGACGAACCTCGTGAACTTGAGGAGGACGATTTATTTGACGATCATGTCGTCGCTCGACTTCGAGGAAGCCGGTCATAAGCTCATGAAGATCAACATTCAACCCGGGCAGGAGGTGGAGATTTGCACTATGTTAACCGAGTGTTGCTCGCAAGAGAGAACGTTTCTGAGATACTACGGGCTCCTCGCGCAACGGTTTTGTTTCATCGATCAGCAATACGCTCAGCTCTTCGACGAGGTCTTCATGAAGCAATACTCTACGATTCACAGGCTAGAGACGAGCAAGCTGCGCAACGTGGCTAAGTTCTTCGCGCATCTTCTGTCCACGGACGCGATCTCATGGACGAGCTTGGCGTATCTTCAACTCACGGAGGAGGCGACGACATCGTCTTCTCGTATTTTCATCAAGATTTTGTTCCAGGAGCTCTCCGAGTCTTTCGGACTGCGCAAGCTGAACGAGAGGTTGCAAGATAAAAACATGGCCGAGTATTTCCAGGGGATCATGCCTAAGGATACGCCGAAGAACACCAGGTTCGCGATCAACTTCTTCACCTCCATCGGCCTCGGTGGCTTGACGGACGACTTGCGCGAACACCTGAAAAACATGCCGAAGATGATCATGGCTAAAAAGGAAGACAGCGACAGCGATTCGGATAGCAGCAGTAGTTCTTCTTCTTCTTCTTCTTCGTCCAGCTCGTCTTCAAGCTCGAGTAGCTCCTCCTCGAGCTCGAGCAGCAGCAGCTCGAGCAGCAGCAGCTCGAGCTCTTCAGACAGTCGAGCGAAGAAGAAGTCGCGCAAGAAGTAAACGAAACTTGTTACTCATAGTTGGGATCTTGCTTTTAATCAAATTTTAGATCTAATAAAAATAAAACTCGAACTCCCGTCAAATCGAAACATGAACGGAAATTATTCTAGGAAACCAGGAAAAGACGGAATCGATGTTTCTGACTCGTCATTCACGGTTTAATTCGCGGTGATTTTTCAGAAAGGGCCGAAGCTCAGCGCTGCGAGGAAGGAAAGAGACATAAGTTATTCTACAGGTACAGACGCAGCAACTTCCGTTAGTCAGCTGCGGATATCACGAAACATCAAAATCGTCGACGTAGTGGCGGACACGTATGTATTAATGCCAGATATTAACGGAGATGAACGCAAAGAAGCTACGTGCACATGTTCGGCGTGCACATATTCCTCGATTCAAAGTGAGCGTGCGATCGAAGTTCGGAAAAGAAACTTTCGGCGACGATCGAAAATCAAACGCCAGCGGCTGAAAACGAGAGAAAATGAAGTTCGCGTCCGGTGGCACACGCGCGCTAATAAGGTTAATTCTAGAAATCTATCTTCCGGAGAAATAAGCAAATATATCAGGCTTTTGAATAAATTTTATACAGAAGGAAGCATTCAGAGCTTCCTGCACCAAGATCAAGAAACCATTCGTTCAGACCAGCGAATGTTCTCCACGCGCTTGTGAAAGCGCTCTATGCAAACGCCAAAGTTACCCTGGGGAATCAAGCCGCGTTTTCGCGGTGAACAACGAATAATCACAGAATTCGCGAGAACTTTAGATGTCTTGGACTTGCTTTTGAATGCTGACCGAGCTAACAAATGTTAAGCTCGCCCATTAGATTGTTCTGATTGACGCTTTAAGGCTTAAACGCGATCCGTGAAGGTGAGATCATATCGCTCATGTTATTCACATGAACTAAAAGTTGCATACCTGGGGGAGCTTGTTATCATAGACGCGTTTCGATCAAAGAGTTTCTGAGAGTCTTTCCAAGCGGTATACGACAGTTTGATTTTGTTGTTTCTATTTATCTAAATGAAGAGTATCACAACACGCTGAATCAAAGTGTGCAACGAGAAAGCATAAGCCGTGCTTTAAGAACGTATCATGACTGTTTTTATTTACGTTTTGCGCGTAATTTGCCGCATCTCGACAATATTGTAACGAGCACCTTGTTACGATGTAAAATTGCGTGTTTTGTTTGACAAAGAAATCCACTTATTCAATTCAAACGACTTTCATATGCGCATTCTTTCTTCCTGAGACAGCCACCTCGTTCGTTTCTTGCATTTTGCCGAACAGATATACATTACCATGCCCGCGGGGCGTTAATTCTTTGTTTTGTTCAGAACGAGAGTTCATATTGTATTCTTTTTCGCTTTCTTGCTCACGTTTTGTTTCCTATTTTCTCCTGTCATTTCTCATGTCATCCCGCAATTGCCATGTCTTTGAGTCCGAGAGAGCAGCGTGAACTCGATTCAGCTTTTATTCGCAGTATCTATCCCTAGGCGTTTTTGCTTTCTTTTTTCTTTCTCTGGTTTGGCAAACACGCCAGCTTGCTTCTCTTAGCTTTACGCGCCCCGGTTCTGGAAAGCAACATGTTTTCTCTGTCACAGCACAGCGTGTTTAGCCGGTCGAATCAAGTATTTCGTTCCAGTCTCCTCAATAAAAAGTTTTTGTTTGCACCGCAGCTTTTATCTGCTGCCTCGTTACCGCGTTTCTTTCGCAGCTCGACTGGGAGTCATTTTTATCTCTCTCCTTGAATGACATAGGGTCTTCTTATTTCTCAGTCCTTGGTCTGCCTCTTTGTCGACTTCTCTGAGTTAAAATCTGAGTTAAAAACCCAAAGAAATTTCCATGACTCTGGTTCTGCTCGATTTTGCTCTCCTCCTCTCTCAAACATGTTTTTCCGAGCCCTAAGATTTTCTCTGTCCCATCTGTTTCCCGTTTCCTCGCCAAAGAAAAATCGTTGCTTTGAAAAAAAACTGTGAATGCAATTACCGATCAAATTGATCGACTCGTTTCCGTTCAACCGCCCAGCACCGTTCAACTCACCGGTGATTTTAGCCGGTGTGAAAAAAAATCAAAAGTTTTTTCTGAGTTTTTGGTTCATCCTCGCTTGTCGTTTTCCCAAAATCGGTTTTCGCTCGGTCTCGATGTCACCCTCCGAACTGAGGGGCACTGAGTCACGCGCACCACCGACGAACGCGCTCGTCACCCCCAGGACCTACGAAACTCATGCCGTCGACGATATAATATTCGTCCACGCGCACGCGACCACGGTCAGGCATCGCGGGAGGAAGCCGGTCCAGTCTAGCTGCGCGTGCTGCTGTTGAGATTTTGACAGTGGGCACGGTACGCACTCTCCCGCGCGATGAAGAGATTCGACGACCGCCGGGGTTTGCCTCCTCTCGTCCGGAGAAACCACTCCATCACGAGCGGTTCTTTAGTGTTGCTTTTAGTCGGCGCCATGATCCTCATTATCATGTCTGGCGCTCTCAAACCTCCGGTGGATACGTCTGCGCTTTCGTCTTCGCAACTTGTCGAGGCGAGGAAATCAAATCTGAGAGCGGCGCTCTCGTCGACGGTGGCGGCGTATCTGTTGTACTCCGCGATTCAAGGGCCGGAAACGCACATGATACGACCTCACCCCGCGGTGTGGAAGATAATCCACGGAATGTTCGTTCTGTACTTACTCTTCCTCGTCTTCTTGTTGTGTCAAGACACGTACGACGCGCGCGCGGTGTTGAAGTTCCTCTCCCCGGATCTTCTCGACGCGGACGCAGACGAGCGCGCGTACGGAGAGGACTGCAGGATATACACCCCTGAGGATCCCGTGTCCAATTTCCGCGTGCTTCGGGATACGGTATGCGATGAGTTCGTCATCGCGCACGTTATTGGATGGTACGGCAAAGCGATCGTCCTGAGAAGCGTTCCGTTGCTGTGGTGCTACTCCGTCGCGTTCGAGCTTTTGGAAATCACGTTTCAGCACTGGTTGAAAAACTTCAACGAGTGCTGGTGGGATGCGTGGATCCTGGACGTCGCACTCTGTAACGCGGTCGGAATATACTTCGGGATGATGACAATTAAATTCTGGGAGGGCGCAGACTACGACTGGACGGGTAAGAAGGGAATATCCGGGCAAGTGCAGAGGTCGTTGTCGGTGCTCGCCCCGGCGTCTGTCGACGCGTATTCGTGGAACCCAACGTCAAGTCCGTTGAGGTTTTTGCAGTGCGCGTTCATCGTGGTCGTTTGCTTGATTTTCGAGCTGAACGCGTTTTTACTGAAGTACGTGTTTTCGGTCCCGCCGTCGAACATATTAAACATCGTCAGACTTGGGTTGTGGTTTGGGATAGCAAACGTTGCGACGAGGGAGTATTTCGTTTTCATCACTTCAAGTCGAGGGATGCGAACGACGAAGCTGGGGTCGAACGCGTGGTTAGCGATAGCCGTCGCACTCGTTGAGGTGTTGGTCACCGTGAAACACGGTCGTGACATGTTCACCGCTCCTTGGCCGAGGCGCGTTGTCGTTTTCTGGAGTGTCGTGGGTAGTGCCGTTGCGGGTTGGCTCGTGCACTGGCAGTTGCGTCTAAACCGACACCGTTCGTTCGTTCGCGAGAAGCGCGAGTAGCACACTAGCCTAATCTAATTAAAATATACCTAGAGCTTGGAGAGAAGACTCGCCCGGTCCGATTTCACCTTGCTCTTGTCCAAGATCACCCGTCCCTTGTGCCCGACGACGACGCTGTGCGGCGGCAAGTCGTGTAAAATCGTCGAGCTTGCGCCGATTTTACAGTCGTGCCCGATCGTTATGTTGCCGATGACCGATGCGTGCGCGCCTACGACCACTCGCTTTTGCAGCTTTGGATGCCTGTTCCCTCCGGTTTTACCCGTCCCTCCTAACGTCACGCCGTGGAAAAGCGAGCAGTCGTCCTCGACGACGGAGGTCTCCCCGACGACGATCCCGGTCGCGTGGTCGATCAGCACTCCTCGCCCGAATTTCGCGCCCGGGTGAAGGTCCATGCCGAACACCTCCGATATGTGCGACTGAACCGTCGACGCGAGGACGGACCTTCCTCTCAGCCACAGCCAATGTGATACCCGCTGCGCTTGCAGACCTTGAAATCCTTTGAAGAAGAGAAACGCGTGCGTATAACTCGGGCACGCCGGGTCTCGTATCATGGCGGCTTCCAAGTCCGCCCTCGCCGCACTCGCGATCGACCCGCTGCCTGGAACCGGCGTCGGGCCGTGAGGCTTGTTTTTCTTCGACATGTACTCCACCTCCTCTTCCGCGGTAGACGCCATCCCGTCGATGATAAGGTCATTCCATTGCGACGCTAGGATCGTCGACGTCGCGAGCTTCGACGCGAGAAGAAACGCGAGCGAGCGCTCGAACGTCGGCTGGTTGAGGATAATCGAGTACACGAAACCTCCCAGAAGCGGCTCTTTCTCGACTAACTCCTGGGCTCCCTTCCTCAGCGACTCCCACAGGGGGTCGTCCCCTTTCACCAGCGACATCGTGCGCGACCACCGTCAGCGTCCCTGCTCAGGGCAGCATGAAGTGCGCGCTGGATAAGTGCACCGAAACCTAACGAATTCCAACGCGTTTTCCGAAACACGTGTGTTTTAGTTTCGGCGGAAGTTCGGTGGAAATGTCTGGGAAGTGTTCGTCGCTCTCGTCGTGCGTCGTTTAAAGCACGCGTAACGTCGTTTCACTAAAGTTCTACATCGACTACGTCACGCGCTTCGCCCTCGTCGCGCTCTCGTTTCGCTCGCTCGAGAAGATCCTCCGTCGCGGACAACAGGGCGTCGATGCCCTCGGACGCGTTCGCGCTGACGCACACGACGGGCAAGTCCGTGCGTCTTCGCAACGCTTCCGCCGCCTTGGACGTTCTCGCGACGTCCGTCTTCGTCCCGACCACGATGGCGGGGCGGTTCGAGAGACCAGGGAGGTACGCGTCGAGCTCGGCTCTCAAGACCTTTAACGCCTCCCAAGGACGCATCCCCGGCCTGTCTCCCATCCCAGACGATAGGTCGACGACGAAAAGAAAAGCCGCGCACCTCTCGACGTGCCGGAGGAAGTTGTGCCCCAACCCGCGGTTCTCGTGCGCGCCCTTGATCAGCCCGGGGATGTCCGCCACGGTCACGGACGAGAGACCGCCGTCGAGCTTGACCGCCCCGAGCTGCGGGGACATCGTCGTGAACGCGTAGTCCGCCACGTTCGGCCTCGCGTCGCTTATCGCTCGCAGCAACGTGCTCTTCCCCGCGTTTGGTAACCCGACCAAGCCGAGATCCGCGACGGACTTCAGCTCTAGGACGACGGTCAACTTGCCGCCGTCAGCGCCCTTGTCCGCCGTTCCCGCCAATTCTCCTCTCGGTTTCGCCCTGTTCCCCTTGCCGCCTCTTCCCCCTTTCGAGAGGAGGATGCGTTTCTTGTGCTCGTCCATGTCCGCCAGAACTTTCCATTTTCCCTCGTGTATTCCCCGCGGCCGCGTGCCTCGGTTCGGGTCGACGAGTGCCTTCGTCGTCGTCGTATTTTCGTCGTCGTCGACTTCCCCATCCCACACCGGGTCTTCGCTGCCCCACTTCGAGAAGTCAATCCCGGAGCCGCCGCCGACGCTCACTATTTCATCCCCGTCGTCTCCCTCGATCTCTTGCCAGACGACCGTGCCGAGCGGGACTTTTAGCTCGACGTCCTCTCCTCGTCGTCCGTTCGACCCTTGCTTCGCGCCTCTACCTCCGTTCGTCGCCGCGACTCGAAACGGAATGCTTCCCAGACCTTTCACGCTGGACAGGGATTGGACGTACACGCTGCCGCCCATCCCGCCGTGGCCGCCGTCCGCGCCTCGGCGTCCGCGGGAACCTCCGTCCTTCATGAAGCTCACCGCGCCCGAGCCTCCGTTTCCCGCGGTCACGACGACGCGCCTTCTGTCGATGAATTTCTTGTCTTTCACCTTATCGTCGCCTCCGTCGTCCCCGCCCCCGATCCCGTAGTCCTCGGGGTCGTATCCGTACGTGCCCGTCGTCATGGCGCGTCGAAGGAATCGGGCGGCGTGGAAATCCGAAAGCGCGTGAAGGCACGGCGACGCGCGGGCGAGTCCGCGAGGAGGCGCCGCGATCGAAGTCGCCGTCAGCCCGCGCGAGCAGCGACGCGCGAGCGCACGCAGCGACGACGCCATCGCGGGAACGAAGGACGACGCTTCGTCAGCGAGCGCCCTCGCGCCTACCCTAATGAGTGGTGCCGACAGCGTGAAAGCAGTGTGAGTGGAAATCGAGCCGATAGCCGAGAAGAGCAGACGAGACGGAGAGCAGACGAGCAGCGGCGCAGCGACCACCTTCTGCGACCAAAACGGAACGGCAGGAATCCTTCGCAAACGGCAGCGCGCGGGCGGCACGCGCGCGGAGGCGTCCATCCGCGTTCGTCGGCGGCGCGTCTCAAGATGACGCAGATGAGTGCGCCGGCGAGGAAAGTCCCGCTCGAGGACATCCCGGTCAGGCCGGGGATGACGAAAGAGTGCGTGGCTCCTAAATTCTTTTGGCTCCTCCTTCGTCGTCCCTCCTCCGCCTTCCCTTCCTCGTCGCTGACCGTCTCGTCTCCTTCGTCTTTCCATCCGCAGCGAGGTGGCGGAGCTGTTCGACCTGAGGGACTACATGAAGAACGAGCGCAGCGGCATCCTGCTGGACCTGTACTTCAACTGCCTAGCGTGAGTTCCCGCGCGCTTTGACCGCGGCGCGGACGATCGATTCCTCCCCCTCTCGCTCGCTCATTTTTTTCTCCCCCGCCGCGTCTTTCTCCTCGCTGACCTCGAGCTTTCTCCGTGTGTTCACAGATACGCGAGCACCTGCGGGTTTACCACGGAGAAGACGTCCACGTTCCTCGCCATCGTGAAAGCGGTGCACGTCAAAGCCGTGAGCGAGACGCAGACGATCGCGAACAGCTTCGGCTTTTTCAAGCTCCTCGCCACGCAGAGCAGCGTCCAGCGACCGCCGTACAGCCTCGGGATCTTCTCGTTCGCGGAGATGAAGGAGATGTCCGAGTACATGCTCAGCACGTACTACCGTCACTACAAAATCTATCAGTACGCGTTCACGACTTTGGTCAGGATGGACGTGCAGCACGTCGAGCCGCTCTTCGAAACGTCCGTCGCGTTCGAGCCGCTCGGGTTCGCGATGACGGAGGAGGAGTACGACGCGAAACAGGAAGAGATCGCGCGTCTCGCGGCGGAGGCGAAGGCGAAGGAGGAAGAGGAGGCGGCGGCGTTGGAGGAGGAGGAGAGAGAGGCGCGGTTGAAGGCGGAGTACGAAGCCGCGATGCCGGAGGAGGTGACGACCAAGGTGGCGGAGGTTCTCGCCGCGTCGATGGCGCAGATGAAGGAAGAACTCGAGGCGAAGTTCGCGGAGCAAGAGCAAACGCTCTTGGCGAAAATAGCCGCGCTCGAGGCGAAGTAAGTAGAGTTTGTAACCTTAGATCGGATAACAACGCGTCACGCGGGCGCCGTCCCGTTTCCGCCCGGCTTTTCGTCCGGCTTCTCCGGGAGTTTCGTAAACAACGGGATGTCTTCGATCGGGGTGTCGACGATCGCCGCGATCTCTTCTTCGCGTTCACTATCGATATCGTCGACCACGGTGTCCACCACCGCGTCGACGCTGTCTTCCGCCGCGACTAGCGGCGCGCTCGAGGCATTGGACGCTTCCGCGACCACCTTTTGCGCCGCCGCCGCCGGGACAGTCTGCCCGCTCGCGACCGCCTCCTTCACTTTGACCCCCTCAGACGCTTCGCCGTCCTTCTTCTGCATCGCTATTTTAGCCAGCTCGTAGCCGGCGAAGTTCATCGCCCCCAGCGGCGCGATCCACGCCATCCTCGGTATCCAGCCCTTCATGAGCGCCCCCGGCCCTTCCTTCTGCACGATGGTTCTCACCGTGATCCAAATCGCCTCACCCGCTGGAGAGCCTCCGGTCATCGCTCTCGTCTTGAGCACGTCCGCGGGGGTCGTGCACGCCGCGGCGATCGCGCCCGACATGCCCCCGACCGCGATCGTCTCCACCGCGGTCAAGTCTCCGCGTTTGATGGCGCGCGCCGCGTTCTTCAGCTTTTCGTACGCGACCAAGCCTATGACGTAAAACGGGATCTCGCGCGACAGCGTCGCCGCGGTGCCCGCGAATAAACCCTTCGGCCCGTTCGCGGTGACGGCTTTGAACGCCTCCATCACGTTCTCGTACTGCCCCGTCTGCAACCTCTGCTTCAGAACTTCGCACGGGATCCGCACACCCGTGCCGACGAGCGTGCCGACGCCCGAGCCGAAACCTTGAATCTGGATCTCGGTTATCAGCGGTAACATCGCGAGCGGCGCCGCGAGTTTGCACACGACCTCGTACGTCGCCGTCCTCAGCCCGTGACCGGACGCGGCGCCGAGAACCGCGGGGAAGATACCTCGGTACAGCGGCCGAATGCCAATCTTTTTGATGTTCATGAAGAACGCCTTCAGCCCTGGCCCCGCGCCTACGGTGGCTTGTATGCGCGTCTTCAAGGTGTCAAGCGGGTGCATGCACGCGGTGGACGTCCCGGACGCGAGGGCGCCCGCGATCGCAGCCTGAATCGCGAGCTTCACCGTCGCGCTTCGGCCCTTCTCCGGAGGGTTAAGCTGGATCATCGTCGCGGACTCGAACCAGAGCACGGACGGATCCGTGGACGACGCGACGTCCCGAGGGAGGAGCATGAGGAAGTTACGGAACTGTCCGTACGAGACGTATCCTTCCGTGCCCATCGCGAGGTGTTTTAACATCGCCGCCGCGTTCTCGTCCGTCGCGGGTAAACCGAGACGCGTCAGCGCTTGTTTCACGTCCGCCGGTCGCATCGTCCCGCTCCTGCTCAGACCGAGGCTGTTGAACGCGCGTAACATCGTGGACTCTCTCTCGTCCATCACGCTCTTGAAATCTTCCCAGCCGATCGTCCTCGCGAAAAACGTCGGCTTCGCCTTCTCCATGAACGCCTTGGCGTACCACTGCGGTAAATTTCGCTTCCGCATCGCGACCTGCGTGAGGAGACGTGGGGCGGCGAGTCAGAAAAAAAATCTTGGTTGGAAAACCCAATAATGTTCGTGAAATCGTCGTCCCGACGCGTTCTCGGATCGCTCCGTCGTCGCACCTTGAGGTCGTCGAGCTTGAGCCTCCCGTCGCCGTCCGTGTCCATCTCGTTGAAGAAACGCTTGCCTGATGACGAAAGTCGCGGTCGTGAGCTCGGATCGAGAACGAAACCACAGGACGGGAGGGAAGGGGAGGGGAGTAGTGGTTGCTGAGTGACGACGCGTCAGCGCACCTTCGTCTTCGGTGTATCGAAAGAAATCCTCCACGGAGCTCAGCCGACGTCGGTCCGGTTTGAACTCCGTGGACGTGAAGTCGTCGTACGCCTTCTTCAGTTCGGGGACGCTCAACTTCTTCACGTCGAAACCTTCGAAACCGGCCTCGGCCATCCGCCTGGCGAACGCTTCCTTCGTCGACTTAAATTTCTCAACCGCTCCCTCGGGGTCGAGGCGCGCGAGGAAGAAGAAGCGCTTGTGGATCGGCGCTCGTATCGAGCGGCTCATCGTGAACGGCTCCATTTGACCGTCCCCGTCGCCTAGCGGCGGCCTCCACGACATGCTTGCGCGGTGTTGGGCGCGGATCTGTGACTCAGATCAGAATAATTCACGCGTTTTGGCTGCCTGACGCTGACGGCAGCGGCAGGCTGACGGCGGCCGCGGAAGGATATTCAGCGATAAGCCTCAGCCGCCGCTTCGGGTCGGACAGTGCCAGACCCGCGACGCTCAGGTTATCGACGACCGACATGTCGGCCGCGCTCTGTCCCACCCTCGCCGTGCTGACCACCGAGCATCGCGCGAAGCCGTCGGCGCGCCGCCCCGCGCGCGCGTCCGCCGTGTCGAGAACCTTCCGTCGATCCCGCGACGCCGTCGTCTCGCGCGCGAAAGATGCCACCGACGAAGCCCTCACCGAGGTCGCGAACATGGACTCGCTCATCGACCTCATGGTCGCCGCGGACGAGGACGCGCTCGTCAAGCTCGTCGCAGAGAACGTCCTGAGCTTCGACCAGAAGATGTGGATCCGCATCGCCGCGAGGAGCGACGCGGCGGACTCGCAGGAGTCCAAAGACAAATTAATGGCTTTGGCTGGACGGTGCATGAAGCTCATCGAGACCATGGTCGAGACCACGGAGAGCACGATCCAGGAGAGCAGCGTCGCGCTGGAGACGATCGTCGCGACCGCGGCGGACCCGGAGACCGGCGAGTTCGACGTCCCTCTGAAGGCGGAGTCCATCGCGAGGTTGAGGAAAGCCGTGGACGACGCCGTCGTGGACGAGCGGATGTTGAACACCGTGTACGCGTGGATACGCAAATCGGACGAGGATAAGCTGGACGGGATGGTGCACATCCTCCAGCACTTGCTGCAGTGCTACGCCGCGAGGGAGCTCGACAACGGGGAAACCCCGTTGGACGTCGTCATCGGCGCCGCCGCCTCGGAGTGGCCGGCGAAGTTCGAGGAGATCATCGAAGGCGGCTTCGGCGAGGAAGCGTTCACGAGGGACCTCCAGAAGCGAATGGAGGGCGTCGTCCTGAACCTTCCGAACGGTTCGTACGCGCAGCGCGTGCAGGCTGAGTACCTCAAGGAAGTGGAGGATCGGGGTAAGGAGCTGTACTCGGCGAAGGCGGCGTGAACGATACGAGTCAACTTTATACTCCCCGCCGCGCGCTACTATCGTCTACCCCTATCCTCGTCCCCTAACACCGCGTTCCTCGTCCATTTCATCACCGCCTCGATGTTCGCCCCGGTCAACGCGCTCGCCTCTATCACCGTCAACCGCGCGCCGAGAACCGCGCGCGCGGCGTCGATATCGAACGTGGCTTCGATGTCCCCGCGCGCGAGCACCCTCGGGGAGTCGATTTTGTTCAGCACCAAGAGCACCGGCTTCCCGTCGAGCGCGGGAAGACCGCAGAGGTGGTGAAACGCCGCCGCGGAGGCGGCGAGCTGGAACGAGTCCGCGGCGTCCACGACGTACACCATCCCGGTCGATTGGTTCGCGACGTACTGCGAAGACGAGAGGAGAGAGCGAGGTTGGGCATCAGTCGACGGCACGAAAGGGAAGAGTCCGCGATGTGCGCACCGTGGGCCACAGCGGCATCATCGCCCCGCCGATTTCTTTCATGCACACGTTCCTTTTCTTATCTATGGCGATGGTGCTGATGTCCACGCCGACCGAGGGGACGACGTCCGCGTCTACGTGCGCCTCGACCCTGCCGGATTTCTGCAGACCCATCAACCTTCGGAGCGCGAGGGACTTTCCCGCGCCGCCCACGCCGAGGACGACGACGGGAGGGCTCGGGTCTGCCATGGCTCCGTGATATTTGCCCACCAGACCACCTCGGCGTGTCTCGATGCGACGAACTAGTTCACGCGCATGCCACCAGCGGGCGCCCGCTCGAGTGTTCGTTTGGATTAATCAAAATCTGAAAAAACGACAGCTCGCTCGTTGCACCAGTGATGAGCAAATTCGCACTCACGAGCAGCACAACGACGCGCGCGATGAGCGACGTGAACGCGCGCCTCGCCCTCGCGGTGAGCACGATAGCGTTCGGATACTTCCTTCGCAAGATCGGCCTCGTGGACATCGACGTCGGGAAAGCCCTGCTCAAGGTCCTGTTCAACGCGACGCTGCCCTCGGTGCTCCTCGTCGTCTTCGCGTCCCTCACGTTCGACGCGCAGTCCGCGTCCGTGGCCGCGTGCGCGCTCGCGCAAGCCGGCGTCCTGTTCCTCGCGCACTTCGCGTTTCGAGGCGGCGGAAGAGAACCGAAAGACTTGGCGCTCATGACCGGGTCCACGGTCGGCGTGAACCTGGGAACGTTCTGCTACCCCCTCGTCGACGCGGTGTGGGGCGCGGAGGGTCTCACGCGCTTGGTCCTCTTCGACGCCGTGAATCAGTGGTCGCTGCTCGTCTTCGCGCCGCTCTTGTACGCCTCCGCGGTCGCGGGGAAGTCGTTCTCCCCGCCCGCGGCGCTCGCGAACGTGGGTAAGCAGCTCACGAGCCCGTGCATGCTCGCGCTCTTCGTCGGCGTCGCGCTGCAAGTCCTCGGGTGGTCCCTCCCGTCGCCGGTGGTGGCGTTCACGTCCTCGCTCGCGGCGGCGAACAAGCCGCTCGCGCTGCTCGCGCTCGGGATCCTGTTCGATCCGGTGTTGAAACCCGGCCAGCTGCGCGACATCGCGTCGTTGTTATGTCTCAGATACGGCGCCTCCCTCCTCCTCGGCGCCGCGGTGTTATTCACGACCGCGAGCGCGATGGGCGGCGCGTGCGCTGGCGTCGTCCTCGCCGCGTTGATCTCCCCGGTGCCGCTGCTCACGGTGACGTTCGCGATCGAGTACGGATGCGACATCGGCCTCGGCGCGAGCGCGGTGAACCTCGCGAACGTGTGCTCGTTCGCTCTGCTTCTTATCGTCGCGAACGCGGACTTCGCGAGCCCGGCCGCGCTCGCGCCGAGGGTGTTCGCCGCGGGCGTCGCGCTCGCGGCTTTGGGCGCGGCGGGCGCGAGGAGGACGAGACGCGCGGACGAGACGCCGACGCCCGCGGCGGCGAGCGCGAGCGCGGCGGCGCGCGCGGAGCGTTTTCCGAGGCGAAGGACGGTCGTCGTCGGGACGGTCGCGGGAGCGATCGAGTCGCGGCGCGGAAGAGTCCCGAGTCTGGTTTTGAAACCGGGAGTGCGAACGGTTCGGGGACGGTTTCACGCGGCGGCGGCCGTCGCGCGTTCGCGGGAAGGGAACGTCGGGACGCGCGCGTCATTCGCCGCCGTCGCGAGGGGGGGGATATTCGTAGGGTGAACGCGCGCTGTTACAGTACACGTTATCTAAGTCATCTAACGTGTCAACTTTTCTCGCGCCACGCGCTACAAGACAAAGTCCATATTCACCGGGTGTTTGAAGAACAGCACCGCGGACGTCTTCGGGTCCTTCAGGATCCGGCTGCACCCTTTCGAGACCTCGCCGGATTTTTTCGACGCAGAGACGACTAAGAAGTCCGCCTTGACGGTCTGCATCAGTTTCGGAAGCTCGACGGCCGCTTTGCCGTCGACGTTGTGCGTGAACGGCGTGTACCCGCGGGCGATCGATTTGTCCTTGAACAGACTGAGGAGGTTGCTCGAGTTTCCTCCGTCGCGCGACACACCCGCGCTGAGTTCCGTTCCACTGCAGTTCACGAAGTACATCCTGTCTTTCCCCCTCCGAGCGAGTTCACTCACCCACTCGAACATCGCCAGCGACGACGGTTCCACTCCGAGCATCCAATTGACGTGCTTGTCGATGTTATCGTGCGCCTGCGAGTGCGACTTGACGACGAGCAGCGAGCACGGCAGCGGCTTACGCGTGAGCGCGACGGCGACCGAGCCAATCTTCGTCTCCACGGATCGATCGAGTTTCACGGACGCGACGACGATCATCGTGGCTTGGATCTCCATGGCGTGTTGGACGAGCATGTCAGGCACGCTCAACCCCGCTTGCTGGATCAAAACGTGTCTCACCACGGGCACCACCGCCTCCACGTCGAACTGCGACAGCATCTTCCGCGCCTTGGGTTCATCCTGAACCTTGCACACGTTCACGAGGTGGATCTTGTCCACCCCGGCGAGGGTCAAGCCGTCGACGATCTCTAAGGCGTGCTTGCACTGATCGTTGTTATCAATGCACACCATGAATTCGTGCCGCGTCGTCGACGACGTCGACCCGAGCACGAGCGCCGCGCCCCCCTCGAGCCCTTTCGCCGCCATCGCCATCACGCTCTTCTTCACTAACGTCTGAAAACCGACGTTGGCGTCCTGCACCGTGTTCATGAACATCGCGAGACGCATCGGATCTTCAACATAGTCAGCGCCCACGTCTTTCAGGGCATCCGCCGCGGGGTCGATGAGGACCCCCATGGACCGGATCGCGTCGACGTGCGTCAAATCGTTCGCGTCAATCTGCGGGTACACCGCGGGGACCGCCTTGAGATGGCGCATCGGTTGAGCGTCTCCTAGTTTGTGTTCCAGACAGAACGAGGGCGTGAACCGAAAACCGTCCATCGCCGACTGCAGCGCGGAGAGTTTTATCATCCAAACGCCCGTGTCGCTGTACATCATCGAGTTCCCTTCGCCGTCGCCCTCGTTGAACATCTTCGTCATCACCGCATTGCCCGCGCTCGTGTTGAGCTCGTCCACGTTGAAGATGCGCGCTAGATATTTCGTGTATGCACCCTCTTTCGTCGTCGGACGATGCGCGACGATGTTCCCCCACTTCCGACAGCTGTGCAGCGAAGTCTGGACCGCTTTAAATACCAAATTCATCTTGTGCTGCTCTTCCAGGTGCATGACGTGCGCTTGAAAGTTCACGTCGAACCCCGAATCCTGGATGAGCCTGATGTGCGTCTTGTAAATCCACTCAACCCCTTGCGTGGACAAGATGTCCATAGCGCTCTCCACGACGTGCCCTTTCGTTCCGCGGTTGCCCACTATCTTATACGCCTCGCCCGGGTACGTAAGGAGCTCCATGGCGTGCGCCGAACCGTAACGCCCAGGTTTCGATGTGCTATCTTCACGAAATATGTTCAGATCTTCGACGTATCGAAACCCCGGCATACTCGGCTGGTTCACGAAGAGCAACTTCTCTTTGTTCAAGCCGTAATATTCGTTCGCGTGGAAATCTTTCAGAATCATCGACTCGGTCGCGTCGGAGGTTATTATTATGACCGGCAGCAACCCCACCGCCTTAGCGCCGCAATTTTCTGTGACGTCGTTTACGAGTTGCGTCATCATCCGAGAACCGAAGGACATGTGCTCCACGTGCGTCGGGGGAGCGCGTATCCGCGGAGGCGGCCCGAACGGGAAAACCGGCGACGCGTCTTCGTCGAACTCTCCGCGAGCTATTGCCGCGTCTCTCTCTTCCTTATACTCCGGACTCTTCAGGTAACGACTTTTCGCGGTCTCGTGCTCTTCGTCTCGAGTCTTTTGTTCCATCTCGATGAGGAGCTCATAAGGATCCATAGAATACAGCGGCTGTCTGTTTCCGTCTACTTGCACCGGCCCGAGGTCCCCGGCGAAGATGATCACGGCAGTCTTCCCGTACTTCGCGTTCGATTTCGCGTCCGAGGTCCAACGCATCACGTCCGCTTTCGACGCCGGGTTCGTCAACCACGTCTTGTGCGACTGCAACAGCGGACACAAGAGCGGATCTTTCATCTTCTTCTCTCCTTCCGCGTCCGTCAAGGTCTCGAGCCCCGCGAATTCGTTCGCGCGCGACAGGAACACGTCAAGGAGTCGCAAAGACGAATCCACTCTTTCATCCGTCACGGGCACGCCCAGAAGCATCTCGGTGTCTTTAAGCAGCTTCGCCGCGGCGGCGGCGTCGAATAAGTGCTGTATGTCGTCATCGTCGTGATCGTCTTCCGAGACGAAAACGTCAGTTCGCTCCTCTTGGGTTTCTTTCGCTGCCTTAACGAGAGCCTTTCTCTTCGCGACCGCCTGCTTCGCTTTCGCTTTCAATCTGC
>JACLAB010004327.1_pt1 | contig 29530 bp, 20 predicted proteins | sample 8027921 | NCBI WGS metagenome assembly JACLAB01 (sample SAMN15725117, study PRJNA655200) | protist metagenome | isolation source: fluorescence activated cell sorting (FACS) single amplified genomes of... | place: USA: West Boothbay Harbor, Gulf of Maine | collected 2000-07-19 | reverse complement strand
ATTGATTGATTGATTGCCTCAAAAGTGTGAATATATTATTAAGCAATAATGACGCGCAGTCGATGATGATGTGGGTGGGTTATCTTGTTTTTTGTGTGTGTCACCCTCAAAAGAAAAAAAAAGAGAAAGACAGCACTTTTTGCTTCAAAGAAAAGGAGAACACACACACACACAGACACAGACGGACACAGACGGACGGACGGACGGAAGCCAAGTCGCGCGCGAATAATGAATTGTTGTTGCTCTTGTTTTCCTTCTCCTCCTTCCTCCTTCTCCTCCTCTGCGGCGGCGTCTCGAAGAAGAAGAAGAAGAAGAAGCACTCCTCCCAACAAAAAAGGCGTATCTAAAACAACGCACGATGACTTATTATTGATGTCTTCTTCTTCTTCTTCTTCTTCTTCTGTGCGAATACCAAAAGCAACGTCGTCGAATAACGACGAGCGCTCGTCGAGAGGAGACGCTCTGGGAGGGCAAGATTTCATCTACTCTCAAAAGTCTGGAGTGACGGAGGAACTGTTCATGAATTCCGTGGACGCGGATATCGCCACCGGAGAGATGGGAGTGAACGAGTTTAAAGAGATGAAATCGATAAACGCGGACGATTTTACGGTTCCTGAACGACTTTTAGAAAGGATAGGGACGTTTTTAACCAAAAACTATTTGATGCATTATCAAGCGAAAACATTTATGAAAAAAAGGACGATAGTGTCTCCTCTCGTGTTAGGCATATGGGGTGGTAAAGGGTGCGGCAAAAGCTTTAACGTAGAGTTAGCGTGCGCAAAGTTAGGCGTGTTACCGATAGTCACGTCGGCGGGAGAGCTCGAGGACGCCACCGCGGGAGAACCCGGAAAACTTCTCAGAAGACGGTACCTCGCGGCGGGAAAGATGACGAGAGAAACGGGCGTGCCGACGTGTTTGATTATTAATGATATCGATGCCGGCGTCGGTCGGTTTAAGCACACGACGTCCTCAACTGTAAACAATCAAATCGTGCAAGGAACTTTGATGAACATCGCGGATAATCCCACGAACGTTTACGAAGATACGAGCATCGTAGGCAATCGCGCGAGCGTTCCGAGAGTACCCGTTATTGTCACTGGGAACGATTTTAGTCGACTTTATGCACCTTTAGCGAGAGATGGGCGGATGGACAAATTCTTTTGGGAACCGTCGCGAGAGGAAATCGTCGGTATCATGACGCCTATTTTCGCGCAACATGGATTAGACAAACGAGATACCGAAAAATTAGTCTCTCACTTTCCAAACCAACCTTTGGATTTTTTTTCAGCGGTGAGAAATCGTGCAATCGACGCGTTCGTGTTGGATTTTTGCGTAGAGAACGAGATGGCGTTCACGAGCGCGTTACTAGACGCAAATAAGTCGTCTTCTCAAAGTAAAGTGAGCGAACGAACGGTTTCGTACGAGACGTTTTTATCGGCGGCGCGATACGTTCAGAACGAACAACAAAACGTGAACAATTTGCAATTATCTCGCGAATATTTGGCGAACTGGGTAAATGAAGAGGATATAACTAACGCATCACCACCGTCGCCGCCGCCGGAACGATTACCTGATAAAGTTGTTGACGATGAGAAATCAAAGGCGTTATTCGAAGCGGCGAAAAAGAAAATGTTGGAAGGAAAATCGACGCTAAGCATCAAACAAGTTGTTAAATTTATCGACACGGAAGAAACCGACACTGACGATGGATTACCATGGGAAACAATCAACATTAACAGAGCTTATCAAATTATGTATGAAAAAGCGATGGAAGGAGAGAGAGTGGTTACGATTGACGCCAGGCCGGTGAAGGATTTCAATCGCGAGACTTGCAAGGGCGCATTAAGCTTTCCGGCGGCGATACGCAAAGGAGGCTTGAGCGACTTTGTAGACGAACCAGACGTGGAAGAGTGCGTAAAGAAAGTAAAAGACAAAGTACCCGAGGAGACGCACATCATCGTGCTGTTAGACGATAATGGAAATGAGTACGAAACTTTATTTCTCGAAGCGCTGTCGAAGGAATACGGTGGAGATTTAGTGAAAATAATCGAAGGCGGGTTGCCAAACTATTTCAAGCACTTCACGCCAAAAGGAACGCGAAGACCTCGATATGTAGGGTACGGCCAAGATAACGAAGAAACCATGTGGACTGGAAGTAATTAACAACTACAACTATTTAGAGGCACCGTAGGGACTCTTAGTATTTAAAATTAGATTTTTAGTAGAAATAGGATGCAAGCACAGAATTACAAATCAGCGAGCGCCTTCTTTGGCTTTTGCTTCACCGCGCGCGGTACGAAGCCTAATCCACCGCGACCAGCCGAAGAAGGAGGCGCATTTCCTCTTCCTCTACCACCACCTCTACCACCGCTACCGGGAAAGGAGGGAGGTGGGCGAGATTTGGCAATACTCAACGCCCGTCCTTTCAACGCTTCACCATCGCGCATGATTGCAGCGAGTAAATTGTGTTCACTCTCAAAATCCACGTAAGCGATACCTTTGGATCGACCGGTGTGCCGATCTTTTATCACTCTCGCTTTCACCGTCCCTTCTTCCTTGATGTCAAAAAACTTGACGAGTTCCTCCTCCGTTATGCTAAAATCAAGATTCTTAACGAAAGCCGTTTGCTGATCTCGGTCGGGATATAGCTCTTTTATAACTTCTTCCCGTGGTTTCTCTGATCGCGGAACAAAAGATGACGTTGGAATGTGGCTTTTCGAGTCGTCACGTGTCTTGGTCCGTTTATTCTTTTCACCATCCGTAGCATTGTCCTCGGCGTCATCGTCGGCGGCGGCGAATTCACCGTCTTCCTGTTCGTTGTTGCGTTTTCGCGCAATCTGACCTTCTCTGCGCATGCGCTTGATGTCTTCAGCCGAGGCGGGAGGTTCGCACGCTTTTTCGAAATCAATCAAATGTAGCTCAGATTTTACCTTCTCGTACGAGCTCGGAAAGGAGTCCTCAGAGGTTTCCAGAAAACTACGCCAGGAAGTGCACAAGTCCCGGGTAATCAACAATTTCGTATCATCTTTCACTCTACCCTTCACAGCTCGAGAGAGTTTGTTGCGCTTGCTGAACGCGAATTCGTACGCTCGATTTGCCAGTTGTGGGTCGCTCGATTCAAAATATCTGGCGCGCTGCAAGTGCGCCTCGAGATAATCGCCATAGATCTTTTCATTTTCCACGAGGAAAAATTTCCAAACCGTCTCTGGATTTGCGTGGCGTTGCGCCCAATATCTCGCTAACTTCATCTCTGGGTCGATGCGTATTCTGTTCGGAAATTGTGCTACTAAAATTGCGTGCATGTTGCTCAGCAAGTTGTTGGTATCGTCTGATTTTTTGTCTTTCCATTTCGCTCGCAAAAACGCGAGAGCGACATCGTTGGCCACTTTGAAACTTTTTAAGCTCGAGTTTTCTAGGAGATTCGCAAAGGCTTCAATTGTCACGCTAACATTTACCGTTTGTATATCGCCATCATCTGCGGAAGAGTCAATCTGTTCAATTAAGAGCTCGAACGATGACGGACACGCTCTGAGTGCTCGATGCAAAATATCAATTTTAGAAGAAGAAAATTCCATCGCATACTCTATCCATAAGCACACCACGTACGGGTTTTTCAGTAGTGCTCGCTCGTATAGTGATTGGACGGACTCGTTCAAGCCTTTGTTCTTTTCTCTCTTGTGCAAGGTTTTCTCCATCGCAATGTATGAGCGATACGCGTGCAAATTCGCTTTTGGATCCGATTTTTGTGTGGTGATATTTTTGCTTGCGGTTTCTTCTATTTTGTCCTCGAACGCTTTCCTCAAATCTCTCCGTTTACGCCCAGCCTCGTACGCTTTCGTGTATGAGCTGAGCTCGTCTCTATTTTCTACTCCAGCTATTATTTTTTCTTTCAACTCGTCCAACTTTTCCAAAGGCGTCTCCAGCGCTCGCGTCGACACCATTTGAATGCGATTCTTCTTTTGCGAGGAATCATCATTTTGCGAGCATTCGAACGCTCTATACGCGAGCCAAAACGCGTCGCCTCGTTTATAGTCCTTCGCTGCAATCTTACAGCTTCTCTCGTAAAATTGGCGTCTGTCCTCTTCCGTATCTTCGCTCGTTTTCGCCACCGAAAAAGACAAGTATTTCAGCCAAATCGGCACGCTCGCTGGGAGCGTGGCCGTGGCTCTTTCAAACAGCTCTTGAACGCGCACTTCCATTTCTTTTCTCTTTTTCCCAGACGCGCACTCATACAACTCTTTTGTTTTATCGTCCAACCAACTCAACCACTGCTCTTCGCTCAAGTTGAACTTTCGGTCAAACGCAACTCTCGACTCTTCTAAACGTTCCTTCAATTTTGCTTGACGAAGTTTGAGTAAAAGCTTTGCGTGCGCGCCGTAATCCTTTCCTTTACTCGCCTCTACTTTATTTTCTAAAGCCATGACTTCGTCCAACAAAGTGTCGTCAATGTCATTATCGTCGTCGTCGTCGTCGGAATCATCATCTTCATCCATATCATCGTCCGAATCGTCTTCCGAATCTGATAAATCTTCACCAGCCTCCGAATCGTCGTCGTCGTCGTTTTTGTTGTTGTTGGTGGTGTTGTTGTTGTTGTCTGCATCCATTCTATCGTCATCAACTTCTGCAGATAATGGTGCTACTTCATTCACATCAGCAGCAGCAGCAGATGCCGCGGTTGGCGCTTTCTTACGACGCGGTGGCATTGTTTTCCCTTGTAAAAGAGTAAAAATAAAGAGAAGCGTGGTTCCTAACGAACCAAATGTGAAAAGTGAGGAGAACAAATGAAGACAGGAAAACAACGAAGTCAGCAAGTCACATTGATTCACATTTGGCGCCGCTAACTTACTATTGTGTTGTTATTTTACAAAGATGACTCTAATATATTTTTCTATAATTTTCTACTTACACGTATCCTGAACCTTTACACGTCTTGCAAAGAATCATACCTGCTCCTTTGCAACCGGTGCACTCCATCGGAGACCGTCGCGTTAAACCGAGCACCGAGTCGTCGCGTCGATCTTTCTTCGTAATTTCAATCGGCGTTTCTCTCCTTCCCGTGGCATTGCAAAATATACACGCCTCGCCTCCCGAAGTTGCGCACGATGGACAAGGTTTTGGTTCAGATTTTAAGCCTTGCACGATAGCGAGACCTCCGAATAGGATAGAGGTTGCGACGACTGATATCGCTTGGTTGGTCTCCTCGGTACCCATAGAAGATGGGTCGATGATAGAATGCGTCTTTATCAAAGACCGATGGTTTTGACTGTTTCGAGAGACAATATTTGGTTTAGTATTGATCCTCGTATCTTTTGCGCGCGATGTCGAGCATGCGTTACAGCTTCTTGCGATCATCGCTCTCGATTTTAACTAACGTCCCTGTATTTTAGATTTAAGTTTTCAAATGTGCGTAAGTTTAGAGAAAGAAGTCACAAGGAAACAACAACGACAACAATATCATGAAATATGTCAGACAAATGCCTCGATTGTCAATCAGGTGTTGCACGAATGCAACCTTCAGAGCGTGAAAACCACACTCACGAAGGATCAGATTCGTCATCTAATTATATTTCTGTCATCATCCATATTTATATTTGCGTTGTTGTCTTTTGTTGTAGGTTTCGAACGAAAAAATATCGTTCGGATGGTAAGGATGCCGCGCGCATCACGAATGTCTAACGCGTTTCCAGCTGTCCGATCGGCTGTTTGCTCTTCCTACTCACCCAAGGTACCATTCACTACCCGTAAAAGAACGAGTTCAAGGTACTCTGACACTGTGAGAGGATATGGGACGAAAAGTACGACAACGACGACGACGACGTTAGAAAGAAAGAAAGAGAAGAGAAGAGAAGAGAAAGAATAACACATTTTTCCCAACGAAAAGAGAGAAACCAGGAGCGTTCAGACGTCATTAATGAAAACAACGCGTAATCCACCAAGTTCTTCATCGCAAAGCTCTGAAGCAGAACTGGCGTTTTGTGGTGATATCATCCTTACGCCTCTTTTTTTCTTCTCGTTATTTTTGTTCTCTTTCCTTCCTTCTCTCCCTGTCTTTTCTCCCCTATCCATCTTTATTCAGCAAAGGATACAAGTAACGACGACGACGACGACAGACAGACGCAGACAGACAGACAAACAAACAAACAAACGCACCACGCTGCGCTGCGCGATATGGTACACGCTCAAAACGGACGTACCTTGTTTCGTTTCTTTTTCTATATATTTTCTACCGCGTCGTTGGTAAAAATCGGCGGAGGATCGGTCTCACTTAATCTCTCTCTCTCTCTCTTTTCTTCTCTCTCTTTCCTCCAAGGGCGGGAAGTACGAAAATGAAGAAGACGCCAAGCGAGGAGAATTCGCTCCCTCTCCCTCTCGTGTGTGTGTGTGTGTGTGTTCGTTCGTTTAAGAATTTGACGCTCTCTTCTGAGTGTGCGCTTCTGAGAGTGAAGAAGAGAAGAAGGAGAACGAAGAAGAGTTTTCGTCTTTTTCGCTCAGACATGTCAGAACCAAAAAGAACGAAAGAATAAATAACGCCTTCAGAATAACGCTCTCATCATATCATAATAATAATCAAAAGGATTTATTAATAACGCGATGGGACGAGGATTTAAACCGAAAGGCGGACGTGGCAGAGGCCGTGGCAGAGGATACGCCGCGCAACAAGAGCAAGAGGAGGATTGGAGAGCACAACAAGCGAGAAAAAGAAGAGGCGAAGACGAAGAAACGAGCGAAGAAGAGGAAACGAGCGATGATGATGACGATGAAGAAGACTCATCATCCGGAGACGAGGAAGAAGAAGAAGAAAAAGAAGATGACGATGGTGAGAAGATTGTCAAGGTGAAGGATTTTGATCGATTCGCAGGGATTGGAGTTCAAAAGGAAGAAGAGGAAGAGTCCTCGGATGAGGAGGACGATTCCTCGTCTTCCTCCTCTTTTGAGGATGAATATTTAAAGCCGAAAGCGAAGCCGAAAGCGAAAGCAGTAGACGAGGCGCCGCCGCCAAAATCTGCGAAGCAGCTCGCGGAAGAAATGGAGAAATTAAGGCTCGTGCGCGAGAGGAGAGCGGCGCAAGCCAAGGCGAGGATTGACGCTGAAGGCTTTGATAGATACGCGCCGCAGGAAGCTGGAGGGCGCCCTCGAGTCGAATGAAATATTATATAATATAACTAAACTTTTAGAATTATCAACTACACGTGCGACTGCTGCTACGACTACGCCTATTCTATTTACTGCATGAATGCCGAGGGTAATCCTAACGATCTGCGAACTTTGAGTGGAGCGTTGGAGAAATTTCCATCAGGCGTGGCAGTGACTAAGGCTATTGAATACACCAAGTGGAGAATGAGTGTATACGATAACGAATTCAAAATCACAAATACAAAAGCAACGCACAAAATAGCCGTCATGTTTGGAACGAACGTTGCTCCCAGAGTCGCGCAAATTTGATCAATCAACGCGTAGACTTGCTGAACCATTAAGCGAAGGACATTTTCTCGAATAACTAAAGAGGAAATCGCGAGAGACGAAAAGACGCCGATGGTTCGAGCGAGCGCAGATATAGGCACGCTCTGCACCCAAGAGAACTTTCTCTTCCAACACATTCCCAAGGCTAGGCCGGTGAAACCATGCAAACACGCGTAATTTGAGGCGCGTAAAGGACCGCTAAGTAATGTCAACAAAAGGAACGCCACCAATAAAGTTCTCCAAGCGGCGACGTCGCCCCACCGCGCGGACGCTACGACGATTGGAAGAGGAAAGAGAGATCCTAAATAGGTTTCCAATCTGAACGACGCCGATAAGTGGAAACTTAAGCCTGTCATGGCAGCCAGCATGGCCGTCTCGACGACCATTCGCGTCGGTAACTTGTTCGATTTTCTTGTTTTCTTGTTTTTGTTTTCCACTTCTCCCGCTGTTGAAGCTCCAAATGCTGCTGCTGCTGCTGTGACTGCTGCTACCATCGCTCTGGTGATAATGGTGGTAGAAGAACGACGAAAGCAATTAGGTGTCCTTCGTTTTTGCGCAGTGCACGCATCGTTTCGTCTTTTTGTGTTGCCGCTTTCAATGCTCACTCTCTTTCCTCTGTTTTTGGAAGAAGAGGAAAAATGACATCCAGTTGATGACTTTGTGCGACAACCCGCACGCGACCACGACGACGACGAAGAAGAAGATGAAGAAGAAGAAGCGGTGGACCGAAACAACATCGACGCCGATGTCATCGTGATCTTTACGGTATTGATTCTTCTTCTTCTCCTTTTCCTTTATCCCAAAAGTAGCGCGCTGTTTTTGAAGCGCGTCGTCCACTCTCTCTTCAACAATTTTCTCCTCACACAGAAGCAAGTTTTACTTTTTGATGGGCTTGTTTTTTGTCATCGCGTCTCGCCTGAAAATCCTCACTTTTCACTCAAAGATACAATAAAAAGATGAGGTACGTTCGTCGCGTCTCGTATTATAGCTCTTCTACGCGCGGTGCATTCTCTCGCGAACACATCAGTTCTACCTCATGGATGGGACGAGAGAGAAAATGCACCTTCGCGTGGCACTTGTAGCGCGCGATTTCCGTCTTTATGCTAATAAATGGAGGCGCAAACTTTTTTTAGGATTTTGCCTCTGCGAAAACGCGTCGCGTTCGCGCTCGTGCGAACGTTCGTTTCGTATGGTAAACGCATCATCACGCGCTGAAATACTATTTGCGTGCGAAATTCAATCGTTTTTCGGAATAACGGACGCTAATGAATCCTCGCGGACACAAAACTGACTTTATACATTTTCTCTCCATTTGTGTGTTCTCTCCAATCCCACAGTAAGCTCAACTCGGATACCTTGAAAGAAGGCGTGACCTTCATGTTGGAGAAATCCAAAGCCAAACCTAGAAAGTTTGTCGAAACCGTCGAGCTTCAAATCGGTTTGAAGAACTACGATCCGCAAAAAGATAAGCGTTTCAACGGTACCGTCGTTTTACCGGCGATGCCGAGACCGAAGCTCAAGATTTGCATGCTTGGCGACGCCAAGCACTGCGAAGAAGCCGCGGGTATCGGAATCGACAAAATGGACGTCGAAGCGTTGAAGAAGCTTAACAAGAACAAGAAATTGATCAAGAAAATGGCCAAGAAATACGCTGTTTTCGTCGCTTCTGAATCCGTCATTAAACAAATTCCAAGGCTTTTGGGTCCGGGTTTGAACAAGGCGGGCAAGTTTCCGACGTTGTGCACGCACAGCGAGTCCTTGGAAGCGAAAGTAACCGACATCAAGTCGCAAGTCAAGTTTCAGCTCAAGAAAGTGTTGTGCTTGGCCGTTGCCGTCGGTAACGTCGAAATGACGGAGAAGGAATTGTTCATCAACACGCAAATGGCGGTGAACTTTTTGGTTTCTTTGTTGAAGAAGAACTGGCAAAACGTCAAGTCCTTGTACATCAAGACTACGATGGGCCCGCCGTTCCGTATCTTCTAAATACTTGAAAGCATATTAACGCCCATACCTTTTTTACGAGAGGTATTTCGCGTACACCAAAGGTCGCAGGAGCACGATTTGCCCGATTTTCACCAATGAAAACGGGCGCACCTGTTTGTACTCTATTGGAAGATCGTATTAACTTACGTCGACGCTTGCTTTGTCTTTATAAATTTGAATGAAAAGAAGTAGTACACTATTTAAAGGATAAACATATTCATTAGATACTTTTGTTGTAACAGATATAGAGTATTCCCACGCATGTGTTTTGGTAAAGTTATTATATCAAGTGTACTCGCAAAAACACAACGTAAAAAAGCACCCACAGTCTCATCGTTCTCTTTCGTCTATCCATACCTCGTAACCACCACATTAAAAAAAAAGGTTTGCACGCCGCGATAAAATAGAGTTCTTGATATTAAACGGAATGAATCCATGCGTAAACATCAATAAACTTGCCGTTGGAACCGCTTTCTCGCATCCTGACGCACGGCGGAGCGAGATGAGCACGAAGTCCGCCGCGCTGTGTTCTCTGTCTGTGCACAAGCGCCGTCGCCTTCCTCAAAATTCACATTCTTCTTCCTCTTGTTCTTCTTCTTCTTCTTCTTCCTCATCATCGTCGGCGTTCGGTATTTCAAGAAAGGAAAGCGCAGACAGGGTAACGAATGAATATCATCGCGCTTGGTGTGGCTTGACAACAACGCGTCGTCTGTGTGCCACGTCGAGCGATGGTGGGAATATTGGCGAGGAAGATGAAGAGTTCGAGCGGTTACAAAACGTAGACGCTTTCGAGGAACTCATTCGAATGGCAAAAGAAAACGGGGTTGATCCACCGGCACCAGCACCAAAATTTAATGCCGCTGCAGCCATGTGCGGACCAGTTGCAACTTTAGAAGGATCATTCGGCGGAGAGACGACTTCGAGCGGAGGAACGACCGCAACCGCGACTATTCCCGGTTTACCTCCAGGTTTGAAGAAGCCGCCGTGGCTGAGACAAAGAGCGCCGAGTGGAGAACGCTTTGAGTTCTTGAAAGACACCTTAGATAATTCGGAGTATAAAATTGCTACCGTGTGCGAAGAAGCCATGTGCCCAAACGTAGGCGAGTGCTGGAATGGGGAAACAGGAACGGCGACAATTATGCTCTTAGGGGACACGTGCACTCGAGGATGTCGTTTTTGCGCGGTTAATACGGCGAGCACACCAGCGCCACCGGATGATATGGAACCCGAGAACACTGCCAAGGCTATTGCTGCGTGGGGTGTTGGGTATATAGTATTAACATCAGTAGACAGAGACGATATTCCGGACGGAGGAGCGGAGCACTTTGCGAGAACCGTGCGCACGTTGAAAGAGTTAAAATCGAGCGTTCTCGTAGAAGCATTGACGCCTGATTTTCAAGGTGATTTAGACGCGGTTAAACACTTGGCAAACTCTGGTTTAGACGTATTTGCGCATAATATTGAAACCGTGAGGCGATTACAGCCTCGAGTTCGAGATCCGCGCGCGAACTACGAACAGTCTTTAACCGTCTTAAAAGTGGCCAAGGAAGCAAAGGAAGGCATGGTAACGAAGACGTCCATTATGCTCGGATTAGGAGAAACGGACGACGAGATTAAGCAAGCCATGAAAGATTGCAGGGATGCCGGGGTTGATATATTTACTTTAGGTCAGTATTTACAGCCAACGCAGAAGCATTTGACGGTGAAAGAGTTTGTAACGCCGGAGAAATTTGAATATTGGAGAGAATTTGGCGAGAAGGAAATTGGTTTTCGCTACGTAGCCAGCGGGGCCCTCGTGCGCAGCTCATATAAAGCTGGTGAGTTTTTTATCGAGACTATGTTGCGTAAAGACCGTAGTAAAGCTAAAAACTAAGAAAAAGTCTCTCTCTCTTCAAAAGTAAATGTAATAATATATCTAATCATAAACGAAACCGCTTTCTTTCATTTTATTCTACTAATAATTTATCGATGATCTCTTTCAGTTCGGCTATGTGTTTGATCGTATACGTAGGCATCGGCTGAAAAGTGCTCGCATCGCGCGATTTGACGTTAATAAAAACCGTCGCTAATAACTCTGCGTTGATGCCTCCTTGAATATCAGCACCCAGAGAGTCCCCGACGTGGATGGCTTCGCTCGGCAAACATCCCACGTATTTGCACGCTTTCATAAAAATACCACGGTCTGGTTTCTCTTTACGTCCTGCTAACACTTCTTCACCACCTACGATTATGTTCTCAAATAACGTGTACGCGCTGCACGCTTCTAATTTATCTCTCTGCACCCGATGATGCCCATTTGTGATTATGCACATCTCTAAGCCTTTCGAGTTGATGTACTCGGTCAGTTCTTTCACGCAGTCGTGCAAAGGAAAAGTGCCCATGCGGTTGTCGTCGAAACATTTTTGACACTTCACTCCAACTTCTTCCGCGTTTTCCACGTTTTGCAACTTTAACGCGTGCTCCCAGACTCTCGAACGCCACGTGAACACGTCGGTTTTATACTCTGGATCCCACGGTGCTTTGACGAATTTCTCTTTAAAGTCGGCGACTAATTTATCCACGTCTAACGACTGGAATTTTTCTTCTCCAACCCAAGCGAGTACGCTGGTTTTCACGTCCGCGTATGCTCTCACGTCGTACACGGACGTTGGAACTAACGTGTCGTCTAAATCAAAGAACACAGCTTTGAGCGTCGACATTTTCTCTATCTACCTATCTGTGTGTTATTAAGAGGATGAGAATGATGGTGATGGTGATGACGATGATAGAAGAAGGAAGAGAGAGAGGAAGTATTTGTGGAGTCTCGAGAGAAAACTCCCGCCATTTTTTGAATGACAACAACAAATATGTTCGCGAAAGAGAGAGAATAAGAAAGAATAATGCGATTCTTTCGGAGAATGCAAAGGAGAGATGATTCGTCTTTGCATTCTCACTCGCATTCTTCGATGAATAATAATATTTGGTACGGTGCTGATGATGCTCCCGGTGTTATCGATGTTGACATTTCTTCTTCGGTGGCGATGCTGGATTACTCTTATTACAACGACAACTCTGCTGAATACACGAGCGATGGTAGTGGTGGCAAAATAGAATACGTATATGTGCACGATGATGATGATATACGTGATGGTATCTCTTCAAACTATCGGCTCGATGACGAAGAGGAGGAAGAGGAGGAGGACAACGACATCGTCGCTGAAGAAGATTTTGTTGAAATTGAAAATTTGAGAGCGGGAGGAGAAGAAGAAGAGGAAAGCGCCCCGGTTGCTGTTGTTGTCAAAGGAGAGGAACTTGAAAACACAACTGAAGAGGAAGAAGAAGATAGAAAGACAGGAAGAGACTACTACACCGAGTTTGATGATTTTATAAACGCGGTCGCTCTCGAAGAAGAAGAAGAAGAAGAAGAAGAAGAAAGAGAGGGTGTTCGCGCAAACGGTGAGAACATGGATGAGGAGGAACGGACGAGAGCAAAAGAAAGTGAGAAAGAAGAAGAAGATAAATTGGAAAGCTCTCAGAAGCGCGAGAGGATAGGTTCGCACGACTCTGCGACAACTACGACGAGAGATGTTCAAGATGAAAGCGAAAAGCGATCCCAGACGGGACGCGCTCACGGCATGGAAGGAGAAAATGAAAGAAGAAAAAGAGGAGGAGGAGGAGAGGAAATGAAGGGCGGCGTTTTTCGTCATTTTAATACGTTTACTAAGAGTATCTCGCACGATGTGAACGTGCGTTCTCTGCTCACAAATGTACTGTTGGGGGATAAATGGGTCATACATTTCGATGGAATACCATCGATTCGGTTTCGAATTGACTTCAACGTGGAAAATTTTCGTACCTGGAAACGATGGACCGCAACGCGCTGTTCGGATATTTCAAAGTGGCTTCAAAAGAGGAGGCGCGCAGCGGCTGAATCTCGACGAAGACACAGAGAGGAATATATTCGCTCCGTCACGAAGAGTCCGACGAAGGAAAAGAAAGAAGAGGGGACTCCCAAAAAACTTCTTCCGATTTTTTCTTCGCGGCAAAAGAAAGATGTTGCAATAAAGGATGATATTAACTCACCCCAAAGCGGAATGAATTCGATCGACAAAGCCCCGAGTAGAAGCACGCCAAAGTCGTGGAAAGAGAAGGAGGAGGAAGCTTTATTTAAGATTTTAAACGCTCGGAAAAAGAAGGAAACGAACGGAAGAAACAACAACGCTGCAGCCAGCGACAAAACGAGAACACTTCCGTCATCGAAAATGTTCAAAGATAAAATAGCGAGGAGGGCAACTATCTTGCTTCACATTTGCCCCCCTAAATAGATAGATAGATAGAAAGATAGATAGATAGAAAGATAGATAGAAAATAAAGTGTGTCGCGTTTAGTCGTGTACACTCAGAAACATTTTTGATAGATTCGTCTATTGTGTAAAATACGCATAAATATTCAGACAAATTTATATATTCAATTCAATTTTGTTTCTCTTTGTACTTCGCCATCTCCTTCTCATAACGCACCTTATCTTTCTTTGACAAATCCTCGTATGGTTTCTTATCGGCTACACTCGTTGCGCTCCACATCTGGCCTAGCTTCGACATAACATCTTTGGGAGCAGTTTCTTTGGGAATCGTAGATCTCTTTGCCGCGCAGAAGATGATGTACGCAGACTTTGCGTTCTTCGGCGCGTCCGGGTCCTTCTTTCGTCGCTTTCCTTGCTTTTCATCGTCATCAGTTTCTGGAGGTTCGTAATTCTTCATCGCTTCGTTAAACCGCGCTCTATCTGTTTCGGCTTGTTTTTCGTAAGGCTTTTTCTCTTTGTCCGAGAGCGCTTTCCAGCGTTTCCCCAATTCCGTCATGATTTCTGTGGCCGCCAAATTTGGATTGTCTTTGGCAATATTCGCTCTTTCCTTTTCACAGAAGCAAATGTATGCAGATTTAGCACCTTTTGGAGCGCTTGGATCTTTCTTTCTTTTCTTTTGTGCAAGAAGCGCAGCTTTGATGACAACTGTGCTCGACGGCGCTGGCTTCGGCAAGTCTTTCTTATTATCCTTCTTTTTCTTATCTTTCTTAGATGGAGTTTCAGCAACTGCACTCGTCTTCTTCTGCACGCCACCGTTGTCAGTATTCTTCAATGTCTTCATGATTTTCGACAAGCCTCCGGGAGTCATTGTCACTTTCTTCTCGACAGCGGCGGGCATTTTTTTCTTCTGAGCAGTCGGCGTCGCCGCTTTCTTTTTACCTTTACTCGAAGAACTGCTGCTAGAGCTGCTGCTACTACCGGAACCGGAACTACTCGAAGAGGAAGAGGAGGAGGAGGAGGAGGAAGAAGAGGAAGAAGAAGAAGAAGAAGAAGAAGAAGAAGAAGAAGAGGAAGAAGAGGAAGAAGGTTTCGGAACTTCAGCCTTCTTCGTAGCTGCCGCAGGATTCGTTGTCTTGACTTTTTCCGCTGCACTCTTGTTCACTCCTTCTACAACCGCTGGTAACTTCGCATCGTACCCTAAGCGAGTCGCGACTTCACCGAGCAACATTCGCGAAGTTTCGTTGAACGTCTGAGGTCTTTCTTTTATGACACCAATCATGGATGTCCACACTCTCGTCGGGAGTCCTTTCTTTGATTTGTAGCCGCCTGGATAGGCCTTCGCTACTATCACACAAACGGCAATGAGAGGTGTTGAAGGTGAATTGATTTTTGGAGATAACGCTTGGATACTCGCCAGCGTTTCCTCGTAAATGTTCTCACTCCCATCTGCCAAATCTGCTTGGCATTTCTTCATTTCCTCCACAACCCCTTTTACAGACGCGTACGCTTTCTGAGCAGAATCTCCAGACAATTTCTCGCAAGCCAATTTAAAGCCAGAGTGCTTCATCAAGGCCTTAGCAAATATCGGAAAGCGGACATTGGTTTTCTTTGATGTATCCAGCAATTTCGTAATCTTCTCTTCTGTCGTCATCTTAGTATCAGGTTTTGAAGCTGCAGCGGCGGCTTGTCCCGCCGAAGGTGGGGTCGGCGTCTTGGCTTTCGCCACAGCGGCGACTGGTTTCGGCGCAGAGGCGATTGGTTTTGGCGCAGTAGCGTTTCCTGTTTTGCTTTTCTTTGCCGAAGGCGCATCAACGTTCGCGGCTTCGGAGGCGAATCTACTCTTCAAATTCGGAACCGGCGGGGCGGCGGCAATTGTCGTTGCGCCTCCCACAAGGTAACCGTCTCCTTGAAACCTGGACTGGCCGGTGGAAATCGGTGTCGAACCTTTCGCCACGGCTTTCACGTTCGCATCGATCAAGGATTTTGGAGATAAAACGTCAATCGTTCTCGCATCGAAGCCTGATTTCTTCGCGCTCGAGTTGCCCGATTTTTCTCCTCCTTTTTTAGCCTCCAGCTGAGCTAAATAATTGGTGAACGGAAGCGATCGAAACGACTCGTCGTCGACTGGGTACGAGACGCCAACGCCGGCACCTTCGTCGTTCTCGCGTAAGAATCCATTTATGCTGGTCACTTCCACTTCTCCGTATGTCTTCCCGTACACCTCCGAGTGTTTCTTCTCAATCGCACGGGCCAGCGTTTTGTAATTCGAAGAATTCGGAAGGACAACGACTACAGTTGTCGCGTACGAAGTCATCACCTTGCATACTTTGAGGTCAGACATTTTCTCTCTCCCTCGTCCCTTTCTCTTCTCTTCGCGCAGGATCGTTCAAAGAGAGATAAAGAATCGCCCCCACTCTCTAATGCGTGTGGTTGTTTGTTGTGGTGGTGATAGGGAACACCCGCGTTGTTACAATAATAATTATGAAGAATCGGCAAATTCAAATTCAAAAGTTGTTCTTCTTTTGTTTCGTCGTTTTGGCATGCAGTTGTTGAAGCATCGAGGATTGAGCCATTTCTTGGGAAAAACAAGTGCCAAACAACAATCTGGGCATCACCACAACATAATACGCACCTCGTATTCATAACAGAAGAAGAAGAAGAAGAAGAAGAAGAATGATGAGGAGGAGCACATTTCCGTGTTCCTTTTCCTCCTCCTACCCCTCCTACCCCTCCTCTTCTTCCTCTTCCTCTTCCATCTCGGCGTTGGCTTCTTCTGGGAAGCGCTTTATTAGGAGCAAAGAAAGACCAAAAGGGGTGGTGGTGGTTCAAAATCATCGCTCGTCTCGTTACGAAGAACCACTTTCACGCTCCTCTTCCTACCAGTCTTTCTCTTTTCAACTCTATGGAAGGGGTAGGAGAACATATGTTTCTCGCGCGCGGCGAAACGACGGCGACGATGAAGAAGAAGTAGAAAAGGAACAACAACAACAACAACAGAAAAATGTAATCTTTCAAGATATGCTCGAAGGACGCGTTCGAGGAGGTTCCAAGATGTTGAAAGGACCATCGTCTGGAATCGGAAGCGTGCTCGATATAGCTCAATATCGAAGTAAATGGGACGTTCCCTGGGGTGGATGGACAGTATTCGGAGGTATTGTCGGCTGGTTAACGAGCTTTGTTCTCACGGCGGCAGTCTTAGTTCCGCTCTTCGTCTCGCAAGCGCTCGGCTTAGACCGAAGTCAGTTTGATGTCGAGCAACAGGCGCAGTATTTATTACTGGTCCAGGTTGCTGAAACGGTGATATCTTTGGGCATAGTATACGCGTGCGTTGCGAAATATAAAGACGAAATGTTTTCGAAGCCAGAGAACGATTGGTTCAGGATTGATTTTTCGCATCCGCTGGACACGAGTAAAAACGGCTGGTTGGTATACGGCATCAGCGGTTATCTGCTGACCTTTGTCGTCGTCGCGTTGACTGGATTTGCGATCGAATCTACGCAAGAAGTTGTACAATCTATACAAGACAGTCAAATTGCAAACGATCCAAGCTCGACGATCGATGCTATATCCGCGGCATCGGCTTCAGCTACCACGGCGAAAGTTCAAGAAGCTGGAACAATCGACGGCGTCTTACCGTTGATTAAATCAGAAGACCCCGTGGCTGTCGGATCTCTGCTCGCAGTGACGAGCGTTTTTGCACCTCTTTTAGAAGAGACTGTTTTTAGAGGGTTTTTATTAGCTTCGCTCACAAAATGGCTGCCCGCTCCAGGCGCGGTTGTGTTTTCGAGTTTCATTTTTGGATTCGCGCACCTGGCGCCGAGAGATTTTCCTGAACTCGTTGCGCTTGGGTGCGTGTTAGGCTTTTCATACGTACGAACGAGAAATCTCCTCGTCCCTATGTTCATCCACTCGTGTTGGAACTCGGGAGTACTCGTACTCGTGCTTGTTGCGATACATTTGGGGGTCGCTGACGAGCTGGGCATTCCCGGGTTTTAAAGTCGATTTTTTAGAAAAAATGTTAGCTTTAGTGGTATTTAGAATAGCAGCTGTAGTAGAAGATAATGATGGATGTACACTCCGACCGCACAACATCCCAGACGTGAATTTTATTCGCGCGGGCAAAAAAACACCACAGCGCAAATGTCAGATACTACTACGAAAGCGTACGCGGCGCTCGAAGTGAACGCGAAAAAGCTCGAACAGATTGAAATAGATTTGCTCCCGTTAACGGACGACGGAGTAGAGATTAAAGTGGAATGCTGTGGGCTTTGTGGAAGCGACGAGCACTTGATAAAAGGTGATTATGGAGAATACGCGGTGTTCCCTCAAGTCTGCGGACACGAGGTCGTAGGTACGGTCCGCCAAATCGGAAAAAACGTGAAAGATGTAAAAGTTGGTCAAAGAGTCGGAGTCGGTTGGCAATCGGCGTCGTGCCACTCGTGCGAGTGGTGCACTAAAAATAACGAACAGCTTTGCGGAAAAGTGAAATGTACGTGTTGCGAAGGCAACCGAGGCGGGTTCGCGGACGTGATGCGATGCGAAGATTCGCAGTTTGTTTTTCCGATTCCAGATTCGTTAGATAGTTGCGAAGTCGCTCCGATGTTATGCGGAGGGCAAACCGTGTGGACACCGTTGAAGGAACAAACGAAGCCGGGCGATAAGATTGGGGTGTTAGGCCTCGGAGGTCTCGGGCACATGGCGATCAAATTCGCAAAGGCGTTTGGAAACGAAGTCGTCGCCATTAGCTCTTCGGATTCGAAAAAAGAAATGGCTCTCGAACACGGCGCGACTGGCTTTCTGGTGCACACCTCGGAAGACGAGATGGAAAAAGCGGCGGGAACGTTGGATTTTATTTTGGTGACCATCGCGACATCAGAAACGGTGGAGTTTGAAAAATTTTTCAGCCTCTTGCGACCTCGCGGGACTATGTGTTTTGTAGGTATGGTTCCCAAGTTTATGATTGATACGTTCACCATGGGTTTCACGATGACAAACTGCACGACCTCGAACACCGGAAGCATCAAAGACATGAAAGAAATGCTCGAGTTTTGCGCGAAGAATAAGCTTGGCGCGAAGGTGAAGAAAACACCGTTGAGCAAAATAAATGACGCGTTAGATGAACTCCGAAGCAAACAATCCGCGTTCAGACACGTTCTCGTGAATGATTTATAGCGAATGAACATTAATACAACGAACATTATACAACGAACCTTACTACAACGAACCTTAATACAAATGCTCTGTTCCCTCCTCGTCCACCTCCTAAATCTCCTTTTTTTTTTAAAGGGGCTGGCGGCTGAAAACACGCCAGTTCTTTTGCATTGTATTCGTGCGCACGGTGGTTGGAAACTTTCTAACACATCCATAAGACAGAACAGGCACCACATTATCGAAACATCATATCGGATTCCTTAAAGCCGCAATGACCTTTACTACGGTTTCAACGCGCGCAAGCTGGTGCGTGCCTCGCGCGCAATCAGCCCAATTTGCAACGACTTCGTCCACTTCGTCGCTTTTATCGCGGTTTCCGATGAACAAGAACACGCACCACTCGTGCATCTCAATATCGCGAAGAATACAACACCATCATCGCAGCTGCTCTCTACGCGCGAAGAAGAAGACGTACGAATCTTCCGAAGAAGCTGCAGAAGATTTATTGTTTTATAACGAAGAGGATTTGCTGGAAGAAGACGAGGAAGGAGTTGAATTGTTGGAGAAAACTCGAAAACTTTCAGCAGAGGAGTTGATAATTGAAGACCGCGAACTCGCCATGCTCGGACTCGACGTCGACGGAGAGGACGCTGATTATGACGACGAGGATGATGACATAGATGGTCTCTTCATTGAAGGAGAGGACGGCGAGTCCATGGATATCGCCAGTTTCCTAAAAAAGAATGGCAAAATAGACTCGGAGAACGACTTTGATTTTGAAGAAGACTTGAACTTTGACGTCAGCGATGAAGATTACGATGATGATAATGCTGATGACGACGAGGATGATGAAGAGGATGATTTCGTGTTCATACCGAAAGGCTCCGGAATCGAATTCAAATCTGAGGATTTGTACAACATCGACTCCCCGACGAATAAAGATTTTGGTTTTCTCTCGGAGTATGTAAAGACAAAACCAGGTTACGAAGAAGATATCGACGGGGAAGGCGATGAATCAAATCGTACAACGACTATTAATACCGCAACGCGGTCTCCTCGAAAATCTAGGAGCAAGAACGATGTCTTCATCCGCGACACTTCCAAGGACAAAGCTCCGAAAACCTCCGAATTCGACGCCAAGAGCGAAGAAGAGGATTATCTCGCTTTTGGTGCCGACGACGACACTAAAACGAAAAAACGACTCGATTTAGCGGCAAAAAATGCGGCGTTAATACAAATGGGTGTCCCGAAAGCATTGTTGGAGCAAATTGAACGAGAGCAAGAACTTGTCGATGCCGTCAACGATAAGAAGAAGAAAAAGAACCTGGATTCCTTTGGTGAAGAGAAAAAGACGCACAAACGATTGCAGATTGTGGCGGGACGACACTCAAGGCGCGTAGTTCTTACTCCATCTGGGTTGAACACTCGGCCAATGATGGGCGTCGTCCGTGGGGCGACGTTTGATATGATTCTAAGTCTCGTCGGGTCACGTTCAAACGTGCAATTCCCAGAAAATTCCAGATGGTTAGATTTGTTCGCCGGTACCGGCGCGATTGGATTAGAGGCGCTTTCGAGAGGATGTGTAGACGCACATTTCGTTGAGATGGACGACTGGACGGTTAAAAATGTCACGCGCGTAAATATAAAGACGTTAGGGGAAGAGAAGAACGCTACGGCGCACTGCGCTTCCGTGGAAACGTTCTTACAAAGACACTCCAAAAACACCTCTGGTGTCGGTGGAGCTTTCAATTTCGTGTCGTTCTGTCCTCCATACGAGAAAGTTTCATATCCGGACCTTCTTTTAGAAATAGATTCGTCGCCTTTGGTGAGTGACGATGCCATAGTCTTGGTTGAATACGCCATCGGGCAGCGAGATGAAATCAAAGCATCGATTGGTAACCGTCTGAGACGCGTTCGAAATCGCCGCTACGGTCGAACGTTTGTCGCGCTTTACGTGTGCGATGGGCGCGAGCTGGACGATGACGTTGTCGAAGAACCAAAACTTCACGGCAAAGCCATGAAGTAAAAATTGCTTATGGCATATGTAAAGTTATTTACAACAACAGTGTACTTTAGTTAGGTGCAACTTTTCGGTTGACTGATTTCAAACGTATGCGCTTAAGTAAAACATTCTCTCATTCTTTTTTTCAAGACCACAACGCGGTAGCTTTTCCTGCTTTGTTCAATTTCTCAATCACCGCCGAAGGTTCGATTGATCCAGTCACGGTGACTTTCTTCGTATCTAAAGTTACGTCGAACGATTCAACACCTTCCATTTTACCTAAAATGCGTTTCACCGCGCCCACGCAGCCTTCGCACATCATATCCACTTTGAGTTCCGTAGTTTTCGCAGAAGACATGCTTCTTCTCGCTTTATCTTTCTTACTCTATCGATGCTGTTCTTTATCGCTTGCTGTGAAATACTTTGATGTGACGAGGAACTTTGAAACGCCTATTTTATGATGTGTGTTTGAAATGTTCACGCGAAGAAAGCAAAATCAACACAAAAAAAGGTGTAAAGGTCATCAAGAAGAACCAACCTTACTCTATCTTTCTCTCTGGTTCCGCTTTGAAGAAAGTGCTCGCGTGGTGCTGCTGTGATGAAATCCATCGAGAGTTTCGCAGATTACGTTTGATAGAGGGAACTGATATAGTTTATCCTCTGTTTGTCTTTGCTTCCATTCGAGACAAACACTACAGTTACGAGAGTATAACATAACAGATAACAAGAATAGCAAAGGATGGAACGCAAAGCAGCAATTATGAGCCAAAGAAGAAAGCACAAATATCGCAACGATATGGAAAAGCCGTTTAATTTTTGTAGAGAAGCTGCAAAAGGATGTCACGTGTGCTTGATGGCGCCAAACAGAACGAGCGACTTTCTGATTGGCTTGGAGAAATTCTACGCTGACGAATACGACTCAGACGTCGAGATACCTTCGGTTGCATTAGATCCAGACACGAATACCTTGACTTTAACGAATACACACGATTATGCGCTTTCTGCGACGATATCGGTCAAAGGTCTTCGATGTTTAGGGAAAGATGGTACAGAATTGGAAGCCGGTAATACGGTATCGAAAGACGGCTGTAAGTCAACGTGCACAACTTTTATCGTAAAGATTCCCGCGAACACGTTCTTGCACGTCTGTCGATTGGTCGTGGACTTGGAAAGAGAAGGCATCAAAGATAGAGACGAACTGTTAGAGTTTGTCATGCAGAAACTCGATTCAGACGTCCAGAGATGCGAAGGACACTCGAGACCAAACGATTTCCATCCGTTACATCTTACTTTTCCTTTTCAAAATACGAAACATGAAAAGGACGAGTGTTTCTATTTGTGCACGCAAGGCATCGGAGGGAGCTTTACGCACACTTTCTACGGTAATTACCACGCCATAGATTTTCGATGTGAAGTCGGCACGCCAATTGTCGCCGGGGCAAACGGGATAGTTACGGATGTACGAAACAATGCACAAGATCAAAGCACGGGCATCTCGGCGAGCAACTTGTACTCATGGAATTCGATTCAGATTCGCGTCACTGAAGAAGTGAATATAAAAGACGGAGAGGTAGAGGAAATCAACGCGGATAGCGCGGAGCAAAGGAGTAGTAGCGGAGCTTCAACAACCGCATCCGCACGAACGGGAATAGCCGGTTTGAGTATATCTGAAGCGACGGCGGCGGCGGCGGTATCATCACCATCATCATCCAAAGTTGGACAAGCTGGCCCTTTGTACATTGAGTACGTTCATGTCCAAGAAAACTCATTCAAAGTTCAAGTTGGAGATGTCGTGGAGAGAGGCCAAATCATATGCCGTTCGGGTGAGAGCGGATTTTGCCCAGAGCCGCATTTGCATTTCAGCGCATTTCGTACGTCGGATAGCAAAGCGCCTACGGTTGGCGTGAAGTTTATTGCATCTGAAGTAAAAGATGCATTCGTTCCAGAAGCAGGAAAGATGTACAATGCGCGCATCGGGGAGAGGAAAATATAGTAGGTTCAGTTCGCCGCAAAGCGTTCACATAGCACATAACATAATCAAATCTAATATTTACGCACTTTTCAATATTGAGCGTTTTATTCCTACCAAGCTCTCTTCTATTCTAGTTCCCGCTTTCGTTTTATTCGTTTTATTTACGTTTAACTCCTCAAGTAGCACGTCGCACTGGTCCACAATCGCTGAAGCGACATCCGGCGCGACATTTTTCTCTTGGAAAGATGACAAAAAACGCGAGCAATGCATCGCAATGTCGTGCAGTTCTGCAGCTAAAATCTCTGAGTGCAAGTTCGTCCGTTCGCTCGCAGTTCCCGCATTTAAAGAATGAATCGGTGAGGGGGATTTCAAAATACCTCCGTCTGGCGTTTTTGGCGATTTTGCATCGTTAAAACGCTTCCTGCCCAACGGCGTCCCCAGAGCTTGCCCGCCTTGATTTGATATGAGCGTCGGCGTCGATGGTGTCTTTGAGACATTGGTAGTGTTGCCATTAGTTGGCGTCGAGGAGGTAAACAAGACCGAGTTCTTCGTCCCGAGAGGCGTGGTCGATGGTGTTAAACCTAACATCAACGGGCTCGCGCCATTCGCGGCCGGGGACAACGCCATAGGAGAAAGAGCTGAAGATTGAGTTCGTAGCGATGTGAGCACGCGCGAGCCACGATTCAGAACACCAAACCAACAGCTGGATAGTCCTGCCTCGGATGGTTTAAGTGTACGGGCTTCCTCTGCTGCATTCTGAGGTAAACAACAATTGTGCGAGGTGGCGCCGGAGTGAACGGGCGGAGCCGCAAACCACCTGAGAAAGAGAGCGGCTTCATCGCGAAGGTTCGCTTGTCCGTTCGGAGATTGCACTTGCCAGCCAAACTTCAAACGTTCATCGCTAGATATAGAAGAGAGTAAAGCGCAACACACTTTTGCCTTCCGTAGATTGCTGAGTGTAATTGACGTTGGTTTCATTGCCGAAAGGATATAACGCTCCACCAAGCACGTAAACGACGCTAGTTTGGAAGTGACGGAAGAATCTATATCGGAATTTCGCAAACTCCTAGCAAGTTCAGTTGATATTTGAATCGATAAATTCAACGTTGCGAGTTTCAAGACATCCAGTTCTTCAAAAGATTCGTCTGCCATGGGAGTGTACTCATTCAACAACTTTGCAACAAGTTCGCGCACTCGGTCGTAAGCACCCGTTTGCGCCAACACATATGCTCCTTCGGGCGTCTTTGCCAACTCTAAGCACGCGTACAATGCAGAGAAGACAACGTCAGAAGAGGTTAATCGGGCGAGTTCGTCAAATTTGGATGGATCGCAATCCACTTGTATTTGTTCTCCACTCGTTATCGCTACTCGCAAGCTTGCGAGTGAGTTGTTGTTGGAGTCAACGGAGGTGAAAGCGCTAGATATGTCTGGGATAAACATTGACGATGAAAAGTCGTCACTTCCAAGGACAAGCATCGAAGGGGATGCAAACGCACCACCATTACCGAACAACTTTGTTAGTAGTCGCAAAGCGCAAACAGAAGACGCTGCAGGTACCGCATTCGATACCGCCAGATCACGAATCTGTGGAATAGCCTGAGACGCCACGTTCCCTATATCTATAGCTCTGGCTGCGTCCTCCGAGTTGGCTTCCTTCGACCAACATGATAGACTTCTCTCGAATGCAGCACACGAATGTGCACACGCAATGTGACTGATTGGACATATTTTAGAAGAGAGAAATGCACACGCCGCACGCGCAACATTTTGTAAAGCCTCGTAATCTTCGTTTGCACCATCGCTTCGATTCGCAGAATAATTTTTGCGAGAACAGCTCCATAGCCGGGCAGAGATTTCCAACAACTCGCAAAGCGCGACAATCAACGAGACCTGTCTCGGACTTTCCGATCTACGGTTTTGGACCGCGTGGATGAGTTCAAGAGCGATTGCGTTCACCGTATCTCTTCGCGAATGATGTGACCACTTTTTAAGAATTGAGGGCTGAACTAACGAGAAGCCGCAACCATTCTGTTCGTTGTTGTCGTTCTCTCCATCAGATGTTCTCACCTTTCCCCCATCATTTCTCGATCCCAACGCAGATATACCTACATTTGATAATGGAGCTAATAATTTCTTTTTCACGTGTTCCTTACGTTCCTCCAGAGCTTTTAGTTGCTCGGCGTCCAGCGCGTCCAACTCTGGGCCCACAATGTTCTGGAAGGTTTCCAAAGATCCAGATGCTTTCAAAAATGCGCTCAAACTCTCAATCGCACTTATCTTGGCATCACACAGGCTCACAACGAGCGACACTTCGCGCGAACACGCCGCAACCTTGCGAGCAAGCGATGCAAGACGCGTTTCTGGTGCGCCCCATCTACCGTCATCCGTGTTGAAGACACCGCAGGCACGCTCAATCCATTCCGAATCGTAAACATATGAATCTCCGTAGACAGATCCACCACTTAAGCCGATTGGCGCATCTACAAAGATGAAATTCTCACAATTGGACGTTGTTGCATGGTGTAATAGATCATTTACTCGTGAAGATGCGTGTCTGATGTCTCTAACGAACGCATCATTGTCTGCGAATACGGTCTCAAACGTCGCCGTAGCTGCGTGCGCAACGTCCGTGAGCAGACGCGCCGCGGCTTTTTGGCCTTCGCGCGAAAGAACCTCTCGAGCCACAGGTTGCTCGAGAAGAGAGCTCGCTAAAAGCTCCGCACCTGCTTCAAGGGTAGCTGAAGCGAAACAGACGCTATCGCCTCCAGCCTGAGCTGTTGCTAACTCAGCCGCTGCGGAGAGCATCACCGCCCGCAAACCTAATATGAATATATCCATTTTCATCCATGCCACGTTCGTTTTGTCTTCCACAGAAGATAATGAGAGCTTTATCGATCGAAGCAAGCCTTCGTCTCGAGACACAAAGTGATGCACAGCTTCGCGTAAGTGCTCAGAACGGTTCACTGGAACAGTCAATGCAACCAAAGACTCGCTAGCGAGAATACCTAGCGAAGACGAGAGCGCAGAGAACGCGTTGGCGTGGACGACATCATCATGATTTGAAGCTTGTGAGCACACTTCATTCGCACGTTCGACGATTGATGCGAGCTTTTGAAACACACGTGGCTCAGAAGCCAAGCCGTCGACTGGATTTGGTAAAGCAACCCTTGATTTCCAGAAAATATTAAGCGCAAACGCAAACGTGGCCCCGTAACTGACGTCTTCGATATCCAGTATTTTATCCAAGGCTAACCAAAGTTCATCGTATGTTGGATACTGCGGCTCGCTGGATTTCAATATCGCTCGTGTAATTAACGCGGCGGATGATGGTTGTTTCTCCGCGAGAGCATTCGCATTGTTACCCTTGCCGTCTTCTGTACTCTTGGTTCCGTCATCTTTTTCAACTCCGTCATCTTCTCCCGAAGCCCCGTCGCGGATAGTAAGCATAAGCTGCGCATAGTCTGGTCCATAGATGATGGCATCAGCAAACGGTGGCTGATTTGCAGATGCACTCGCAAGCAGAGTAATGGCGTGAGATGTAGACTCCGGGTCTATATCAAATTCTTTCAAAGCGAGTTTAATCCTATCGCGCAGTTGACGGCAAGTCTCGTCGGCCTGTACTCCACCGAATGCCGCAGATAACGGTGCTGATGCTGGAGCCGTCGTACACAACGGTATTAACGCAGGTATCGCTAAAGTACAACATTCAGAAGCGTACGGGTACGAAGCATACGAAGCGATCGCTTGCACCATCGGTGGTCCTCGCTCTGGAGGAGGCGCTTGAATAAAGAGAGCTTTCGCGATTGACCTCGAAAACGTCCCTCCGGTTATTTCGGAATTATGTTCAAAGACAGAAGATAACGCCGGGATGACACGTAAAACACTCGCAATTGCATCCTCAAGCGCGACAATCTCTTTTGAGCGACACTCGGAACCGCTTTCGTACGCGCGCTGCAAGAATTGCGCATCGAATCGTAATGGTGCAAAAGCTCCAGCGAGGGTTTGCTCATCGTTCATCAAGAATACACAAGTGCGAATACTGAACGTTTGTTTCGGAGATCGAGAAGAGCGCTCCATTCCATTTTTGAGATTTATATCATCATCAATCATACACATTCTCTCGAAATATTCAAACTTTGATGTCAGCAACGCCGCTTGCAACGCTTGAGATGCGTATTTATGCACAATCCACTTTTCCGAGCGTTCTAGGTATCTCCAGCTATCGAAACGAAGCATGGCGTACAACGCAGATCGCTGAAACAACAATTGCGATTCATCTCCACACTCACCCGCGAGTAAAAGCGTTTCAGATAACGCGCATAGCGCCTTGATACTATCGTGGACTCCTCGAGACTCTTCAAACTGGAGGCATTGCGAAACAGTCACTCCGTTGGTGGAAGACGCTTTATCGTCTTCTGTGAAAAAAGGGGTGTTGAGTACGATATCCGCCGCACGGCGCGGCGCTGCTGCGGCGAGTGGTCGCAAAGCTGCGAGTGCCATTGCCTGTATACTATAATCATCGGACTTTTCTACGCGCAAAGATAGAGCGAGTGCAGATAGGACGTCACTCGGCGTCCCTCCAATTTCAGATGCCGAAGCGTGTAAATCGCACCTCAACAGAGGCGCCGCAAACGAAGGCGCGTTTTCTAGCGCAACCGCGATGAACGATAACGCAGCGTGCAGCTCTGAACGATCTTCTGGAGTGAGATGCTCTCTCCTTCGCCTCGCAACCGAGCTTAAGTTTCCTATTCTAGACAAAATGATGTATAACCCATCCGCCGGTTCGCTCCACACAATTAGGTTTGTTCCAGACGATGAAGAGCTCGGTATAGAGACACCCCTACAGTTCGAAGGAATACACGCTCCGGGAACTTTTGAGCTAGAAATAGGTGCTGAACACACTACGTGTCCAAATATATTCCCAGTGCTCCGATCGAATCGACTTTTAATACTGGCTTGCTTGATGGCAACTTCGGCAACCTCGCGATCTGGATACGGCAAGGCAACCGCGGGTAGTTTTGTGAGGTACGAAAGCGCGCACTCTGCAGCTTTCGGTCCTTCCGAGAGAGATTTTAAGATGCGCAACAAAGGCGCAGATTCTGCGGGAAAGCGCTCTCGACAACCTTCTACGAGCGCGAGTAAAGGCGCTTCCTGCCCATTTTCGCTCGCACCTTCCCAAAACTGTTCGCATAATTCGCGCTGTCCGCATATAATTTCATCAAAGCACTCGAGAATCAAGTCGAGTTGAGTGGGTAGCAACCCGTGCACGGGAAGTATGTCAAATCCAGCTAACGTTGCCGAAAATACATTCTTCAAGACACTTCTTCTAGGAACCGCAGATGGATCAGAACCATCAAAACTGGACTTTGTGTTCATCGCTATATTTTTCAAAGAATCTAAACCGCTGGCTACGTCTGACGCGCTCAAAAAAGCAGTCATTGCTTGCTCGTCAGCTTGGCTGATACCAGTAATCATAGACTTTGCCAAGGATAGAAACGCAGCCCATGCGAGCTTAACTGCTCCAGATTCAACGGTATCTGTCGTTTGCGATAGAACTGTCGTGACTTCAACAACTGACGAGAGTAAATGATGCTGGGCTTCGCCAGAACCTTGTCCACTCGTGAAAGTGTGCACGATACGTTCTAAATCTACCGCAACAATCAAAATGATTGCACATCTCGCTCGTATATCAAACGTAACCGCAGTCTCCATTTGCTCTGCCATAGATGGAGCTAAGTTTATAACTTCTGTGCACTTGTGTGGGATTTTCGAAAAAACCTTTTGATCGAACGTTTTCGCCAACTGAAGAAAACGTGTCGACGAGCATTCTTTCACCACGCCGTAGTATAATGAAAATAGAACATCAAGAGACGCTTTAATTTCTTCGACAGATTCAAGACACGAACTCAAACGAATAAACTCTTCTCCTTGCGTACGAATGAGTGTGCTTGCTTGTTTCTCTCCCTCGTTTGAAACGCCGGTGGCGAGCGCAGTCGATGTTGGATTTTTCACCGCCAAAGCGGTACTTCTCTCTTCACGACTGCTCCCAATTACGAGTAAACCTAGTCCTTCTCCATTCGCAAGTAACGAGTCGCACAAGTAATTCACGATGTTATCTTCTAATCCATTCTTTATCATCTCTTCGAGCTTTTCTGAAAGTCGCGAAGCAAACTCGGCTTCTTCTCCTTCTTTTTCATTTCCCCCAAAGCCGTCGTCGTTTTCACCGTCGAAAACATACGCCTTCTGCGTTCCTAAAACCGCGACGCATTTCAACAAAGCGAGGCGTTCTCGATGGTAAAAGGTGCACACTAACTCAATCAATTCACCGGTCACTTCTTTCGGACGCGCGGTAATCCCTTTTTCTTCCAACGCTCGACGAAGCATGACATACGTTTGAATTTCGTCCAACTTGAGAAGTTGCGCAAGCATAACGGTGCATTTCTGCATGTCAGCTCCGACGGTAATCGTCTTGCCTCCCACATCAATTGAACCCGATTCGAGTGCAGCTTTTGAAGCCGCGCTATTCGGACCGTACGCTTTCAAACCTTGTTGCAAAAAGGGCGTCGCCGCATCTAGTTTCTCGAGCACTTTCTCCCGGGAAGTTGTTTTCTGGTCTAAAGCGTAAAACAACGCTCGCGTGGAAGGAACATGCGTCGTGGTTTTCGCCGTCGAAGCCATG
>JACLAB010005570.1_pt1 | contig 29585 bp, 13 predicted proteins | sample 8027921 | NCBI WGS metagenome assembly JACLAB01 (sample SAMN15725117, study PRJNA655200) | protist metagenome | isolation source: fluorescence activated cell sorting (FACS) single amplified genomes of... | place: USA: West Boothbay Harbor, Gulf of Maine | collected 2000-07-19 | reverse complement strand
TAACAGTGGTGAGAATCTGACGAATTCCGAAGCGTAATTTTTCTTTACTGCATACTCAAGGAAATGTTTTCTGAAAGATTTCCAGTGTATTTGTTTTACGTCGCCCGTTGCCCAAGGCCCGCTGTATCCATATGGTGATACCAGATCCTCACAGATCGTGTTGCCATCTGCGTCTTGAACGGGTCTTTTGAGGTATGCATAGTAACACGATACACCACACTCAGGGAAAGAACAACAAGCCAGTTCCCACGAAGCCTTCTCAGCGACCTCCGCGGCACGACCGTATTCAGGTGTCGCGTAGATATCTGGTGTCTCTGTGGGTTCTTGTGACGCTTCCACCACGTTTAAGAATCTGAAATGCGACTTGATCATCCCTAGCGTCATCGACTTGATAAGAGGTACAGTAAGTGTGCACTGTGCAGCGTGTTCATTTCACACGAATTAAACGCTTGTGATACGAGTAAGTTGTTGTACATGTACGTGTACGTGTACGTGAACTGTACATAACTAGTTTATTATTTATTAACTACGAAAGTACGAAGGGGATAGAGGGGTATCAGTTTTTACAGGCGGAGCCCATAACCTTACATTTTCCAAAAAAAACCTACGCATCACCCCAGACCCCGACTTCCGTCATTTTCGTCATATTTTGGTCTAAAAAGGGTCGCTCCAAAATCCCTCCAGAAACCCTCCACCCTACGCCCAAAACCCCCATTTTTCCAAACTTTCACTTTCACTTTTCCAAGGCGAAACCTTACCAAAAACAAGTAGCAAAAAAACGCGCGCGCCCCAGCGCGCGCTCCGCGCGCGCCCCCTCCCTCACTTTAGCAAGGCGAATCCTTACCAATTTTTCAAACTTTCACTTTCACTTTGGGAAGGCAAAACCTTACCAAAGTCAAGGAGGGATTTAATTTAATTTAATTTGCGGGGGAGGTTTCCGGTCTGTAATTAATCATTCACTTTAGCAAGGCAGTCAAGGAGGGATTATTTAATTTAAGGGATTTTCACGAGAGAGCGGGACTAAGCTGTTCGGCGGTAGTACAGAACCACCTGATATGGGTTCATAATACTATGTGGCTGACCTCCACCTGTAGAACCAGTTTGAACGGTTTGATTATTGTTGTCAATATACCAATAGCTATTTCCGCCAGTTATACCAACGAAAGTAGTGTTAAAACTATCGTGAGAGTGCGACGGCATCTCATCAATCGTTAGTGTATGTGTTTTTGACCCACCCGTTTGTCCTAAACTACTAAAATCAGCGTCGTTTGTATCCTGTCCCACGAGTGTTTTACCTTGACTAAATAACTCCCAAGTTTGCCCCGCAAAACCATTCCACGGGGCATTTTTTATGATGACCGAACTTATTGGAAATATGTCGTTGAGTGATGCTCCACCTTTACGGGCTAAGGCATTCACGAAACTCATTACAATACACTAAGAAGATATTCTTTTATACGCATAGGTATTAGTTGAAGCCGAAGAAGCTACTAAAAATCCGTAAAAATTGAGATGGCTAATTGTCCCCGCTGACGGGTGTGTCGCTACACCTGAAGGTAATAAATTAACACCACCTCCATAGTTTCCATCGGCATATAAAAATACTTCGTCGTTCTCATTTAGAGCAGTCAAAAGTGTCTGTCCGTGATTGAAAAACCCCGCGTATACATAACCAGGATTTTCGCTATATTCAACTACATCACCGATGTTAATTGTCGTCCCGCTTGACGCTAAAGTTCGTTTCAAGAGTATTCTCGCACCTGCGTCATTTTGTTGATATGATACTCCAAACACATAATTTCCGTCTTTTGGGGCTACAAAAGTGTTATTAGTAGAGTTCCAAGCTGAGCCTTCATTTGTATGAATAAGGTCAATTGGTATGAGTTGATTGCTATAATTTACAGGGTTGTTATTTAATGGTATTCCATACCCGCCTCCAGCATTATATTCTACTCCAAAACTTATATTTGGCGTGTCGCTTGGACTTGAAATAAGCTCCCATTTTTGACTTGGTGCTTCTAAAAAAGCTTTGTATTTACCATCTGGATGCGTGTTAGTAATAGCTGTTGGTCGTTCAATCACAGAACCGATAGGATACACCACATTTAACAAGGTTTCATTTAGATTAGCACCTATGCTTGTCGCATCTAATTCACCAGCGATACTCACACCAGCCCCCGTTGCGTCTATTTTACTAATAACCTGAGCTGTTTTGGTCGCCGAAATAGAATTGACGAAACTCATTACTACTTTATAGACAGAAATTAAGCCGTGCGTCGCCACATATAACACGAAATATAGGGCTGGAGGTTGTTGTGAGCGAGACCTTGTAGTCCATCAGCAGACCCATCGCCAGTATTCGTTGTAGTATATAAATACGGGCCAGTTGCCCCGTAGTTAGTTCCATTATTATGGTCGCTCCTATATATTTCCGTATGGCGGTGCGGTGGTATTTCCGCCTTGGTGAGAGTGTGTTCCTTTTCACCCCCCGTCGTTCCTGATGCGAAGTCCGCATCAGTATCATCAACCCCAACGACGCATTTCCCTTCGCCAAACCTCACCCAGGTGGTATTTGCCAGTTGTGTGGAGGGGTTTGTATTAGTGAAAGTAGTAATAATAAACCCAATAGGATAGACAATGTTTATTAAATTACTACCTATCGTAGTCGCATCCAACGCACCTTGTATTGATACGCCCGAGCGTGTGGTTTCCATTTTACTCATAACCTGCTGAGTACGTACATCAGAACGAGCATTTACAAATCCCATTCTTTAGAATAAGCGGTGAAAAAACTTACCAATCTTTTTAACCTCCCTGGAAACCACCGAGGGTTTACCATTTTTGGAATGGAATAGAGCCTTAACACCTTCGTCTACACCCAACCCCACCCCTCCACCGACCACGAAACTTGCCAACATAGCGGGTATGACCAGCTCCGGGGCGACCGCCAAAAGTGCGGCGGACGCGGCAGTACCAGCGAGACTTCCAGCTACAAAGCCACCACCAACCGCAGATACATCGGCAGTCACATCAGAGGCTGACTTCTTATCCTTCTCGATTCTCGTAGCCATATCGGCTACAGTCAGCCCCAACCCAACTACACCCATAGCCTTCCCAGCTTTATTAAATCCCTTGGCAAACTTAAACTTTGTAGAAGACCTCGGTAATTGCTCGAAACCCTCAGCCCTATGGTCTGCTAATAATTCAGAGGGATTCTTAAGACCCTTGTAGTAGTAATGATTCCCCTCTTTGTTGGGAAACCAGTGTTTCATATCGGTAATGTCGCTAATTATTGTATGATAGTTGGTTTCAATATGGTCTGGTAGATTTTTAAAAGTACGGAACGGACTGTGATGGGCGTTAAACATATTCAACGTCTTGATGCTCTTGCTGGGATACTTGTCCACGAGGAGTCTACTTGTAAGACCTCCCAGGGAGTGGGAATGGATGTTCACCTTCAATCCATTCTCTTCGGCATATTTTAGCATATTGCGAAACCCGCGTTCATTTTCTTTAAAGAACGCGGTGTCTTTGAACTTATCGTATCGACCCAAGGGTATATCCCTAAGAGCCATAGAGCTTGATACATTCTCGCCGTCCCATCCCTGAAAAAAGGCATCAATTTCACCCTTTTCATTTACGTTGAAGTGGAACGGTTCATCCTTATCGTAGAGTTGTCCCATCAGGTCACTCAGTTCCCCGGGCATATCTTCCACAAACTCGGGCGTCGCAGAGCGGTTGGCACTACCGAGACTGTTGAAGAGCAACTTGGTTAATTGTTCTTTCTTTTGGCTGGGGGAAGTGGTTGAATCAGTCACCACATTCTTTACTTCAGGGTGAAGTCCATGGAGTAGTTCAGGTGACCGCAGAATCTGTTGCGAAAAATGTTTTACAGGGTCTGCGACCTCGTGCGCAAACTCTAAAAAATGCTTCTCTTGTTGCGTCCAATGACCTAACGGGTGTTGCTCAAAAACTGAGTCGTAGGCATTGTAGATTTCATCTAACGACTCTCGGGGCTGAGGCGACGAGTCGTTAAAATAGAGGTTGGCGTTGTCGTAGCCAGTAAACTCCATACTTACTTTTATGAAATATATTTAGTTGGCAATCATGGAGGACTCACCATTGGGCTTGATGTACAGAGTGTTGGTCTGTTGAATGAAAGTGAGAACGGTTTTCTCATTACCCGAAGTGTTGGGGTTGGAGGCAAAGTCAAGATGTAAAGAAATTGGAGAACCCGAGCTGGAGGAATTGAGCGCGTTCGCGATTGGGTCTGAAGTTGTTTTAAACGAGTGCGCGAGAAGAAAGTCACGGGATTCAAAACGAGAAGTGGCAGTGGAACCATCAGTCTCATCAAGGTTCGCCATAAATGGGAGGTTGTTGTCCTTGAGGTCAAGGGTTGCGAGGGCGGTGTCAAGGGCAAGGGTGGAGTCGGGGACTAATTCCACTGGGGCTTGAGGAAAAAATGTTGAGCCATACCTCCAGACGTACTTGGTCAAGTAGTCAGTTGTGTTGCCAATCGTCCCAGTTGCGTCGATGGTCTTTCTACCTCCATAGAACGAATAGGGGTCATTAGCCTTCGCTTTATACTTAGTAGCATCGAGAGACACCTTTTGATTGAACGACTGAGGGATGAGGACGCTGAAAATCTTTTCAAGGTTAATCGCGGACTCGGAGATATTGATTTTGTGGGAAGTGCCAGACCCACTGAGAGCGGTCTGGTGAGACCTCCACGACACGTAGGGAAGGGGAATCTGAGACCCAGAAGCCAACTCGGAGTTGATGTCCGCCATAATGGAATCCGAAACCTCAACAAGTTCACAGTCGTAGGAGACCTCCTCGAGACTGTACGTCGCCGCGTTGGTGTCTGTAGAACCAACAACCTTCGCATCCTCGTTGAGCCACAATTCCAACTGGAAAGCATACCCAGAAGACGCAACCATAGAGGACACGGGTACAAGGTACTCCTGGTAGTCACCGAGGATGCCAGAGTGAAGGTTGTGACGAACAACCTGACCTGTAGCGTTAGTCATATTGGCAAAGCTCTTCGCGATGTCTACTGCGCGAATATCCTTAGTGGAGACCGCCTCTGCCTTGAGGGTCTGTTCGGTCTTCATATTGTTCATCAAACGGCACAGGTAGTCGTATTGGTCGCAATCTTCCAAAACCTGACCCCGAGAGTTCTTGAGCATCATACGACGGAAGAGGTTTGGTTGGGGAATCAACACACCGTTCGCGGAGGTCTTGAGAACGAAACGGAGGAAGGAGCGTTTTGTGTTTATGAAACTGTTTGGAAATGATGGCACCTGAATAGTAATTTTATTGGATGCCGTCGAGGTGTAGGAGTGGTTGCCAGAGCTGTTGGCGGGTAGGATAGAGGTTCGGAGAGACTTGATGCCTGGGAGTGCCTTAATCATATCACGAGAGACGAGACCGCGGGGAATTGCTTCCATTGTTGTTTACAATACAAAGAGAAATTAATTACCTACTGAGACCTGAAGTTGTAGGGTGACCCAGCCTGTATCCGAGCTGATTGTAGGCGATGATTTCATCCTTGTTGTACTCAATTTCCTCCAGAGTCTCGAACATAAGGACTAACACAAAGTCAGCGATTGCGTCGCGGGGATAGAGAATACCTTTATGGTCGCGGATTTCAATATCGAAATTATAAATATCCTTTTTGGTCAAAATATTCCACATCGGTACATCTGTATGGTAGGTGAGGTACGCATACTTGGCGACATCGTTGTTGAGGTACTGGAGAACATCACTATTGTGGGCGACCATCACAGAATCATCGTGAGCTTTGCTGACTAAAGTATCATTGCCAAGTGCCTTGGAAGCTATGTAAATCCCATTGTGATTTTCATGCGTCCCGGCATGGGTCGCGGAGATTGTGCGGGACGCTGTTGAACCTGAAGCCTTACACCCACGGACATACATTTTTTGGGGGTCAGTCGAGAACTTACTTTCAATTAGCTCTGGTGTAGCAGAAGCTCCTGCGGGAAGTGTACCGAGATTTAAAAGTGCCAATCCAATATCACTTTCCTTCATAATTCCACGTTTATCAAAACCGAGGGATTCCCAAATGGTATGTTCGTTCTGACTTTCAACGAGGAGGGCGAACGCCTTATCCTGAGTCCCACTCGAAACTGTTAGGGTATTCAGATATGTCGAAGAGTCCGTGCTGATGGTCACAGTTGTAAAAGTGTCTGCGTAATCCGCCCCTGTAGAGGGGTTAATTTGTTTCAAGGTGTTGGAGCTGTCCGACTCGCGGATAATTTCTGTCCCTGACGCGTTGAGAAACTTGTTTTGGATTGCGGTAATGACGGACGAGGTCTCGGTGTACCCGACATCCAAGTTGAACTGGTAGATTTGGTAAATCCAATCAGTTCCCGAAGGACGGTAAAACTCTACAAACCTGACCTTACCGAGGGCTCCGTAAATATTGTGTATCGTGTTGGGCATAGAGAACGACTTGACGCACACGCGGGACGCATTCGTGATGCCGTGGGGGACTTGGACATTAAACTTGGCGGTCACAGCATTGTGGTTCTCCTTGGAGCTGTCTATGACCACGTATTTGTAGTGGTGGCGTTCAGTCATATTTACATTAAGAGGCTATTTTATTTTGACGTACATACCGTTGACGTAGTGGTATTTTTTGGCGGGGGGTTGCGCCTCCCTTAATTTTTCAGCTATGAGGTTGGCTATTTCATCACGGGAAATAGAGGGAACAGGCTCAGGGACAGGTTCAGGCTCAGGGACAGGTTCAGGCTCAGGGCCAGGTTCAGGCTCAGGTTCAGGGACAGGTTCAGGCTCTGGGACATGTTCAGGTACGGGAGCGTTTTTTAACTTTTCGCGTTCTTGAATAACCAGCTGGGCTTTCTCCCTCGCCTTCTCGAGCAAAGCCAGTCTCTCTGGGGTCATCTCTTTACGCTTTCGGTATTTAACAGGTACTTCTTCCATATACTTAGGACGACAAAAAAATGATGTCCTTGGGGAGCTTCATTTTAAAGCAGTAGTAGAAACAATCAAAATTACAGGAGCTTTTCCATCCTACGGGGGCGTTCCTAAAAAAGTTGATACGCTTCTCCGGTACGATGATTTGTATCTTGTCCGCAAACAACTTTTTGAAGTACTGGGTATTCAGCTTGGAGGAGGGCATAATGATGATAAAGGGCTTATTCAGGTGGGCGAGACGCTCCAAGATTTGGGGGAGTTTACTGAACGGGGGATTACTTACAATGACCTCACCTAAATTATTTTCAAAAAAGTCCACCTCGTCGTGAATCACCTTGAAGCCCAAGGTGCGTAGCGCGTCGCCTGACTTTCCATCACCGTAGAAGGCTTCCCATATAACCTTGTTCTTTGGTATGTACTTTTGTATAGCCTCCCACGCTGAGGGAGGGGTCATATATTCGTCGGTGGTGTTCATACGATACCTTAGAAAATGGTGAAGCCCTTCCGAAATCTAGAAATCTTACACGGGCAATATTGAAGGCGATGGTCTCCGTGATATGAGGAGCTGCCTGAGCTCACTGTATCGCTTTTGCAAGGTGCCGATGGTTTTTTTCGAGTCATCAGCCGCTTTCTTCATGACGTCGATGGTTTTCTTCTGAGACCCGACTTCCAACTGAAGCAACGCAATCTGCGCGGGAGCCGCTTCGATGTCGAGCGTGATTTGCGCGTCGTCAGCGTTCTCTGCGCGCTCGCGCGCCTGTTTGCCGAGCTCGCGCTTGGCGAAGAACTCGTACACGGCGCTGAGAATGCTGATGAGCGTGCTCGAGTACGCGAGCGCCTGGGCGATGCGGATGGAGATGAGGTTCTCGTTGATGAAGCCGGTGCAGGATTCGAAGGTTGGTTTGACGGCGAGCGTGCCTTCGCAGGTGTCGTAGGGGCCACCATTAGTACCCGTATCACCGAAGCAGGTTTGTATACTGTCCACATTATCGTTTCCCTTAGTAGAAACAAGTCCCTCGGTGTTTTTGCACTGGAAAGTACTTTCCTTAAGTTCCAGACAACTGCTCGCGTCATGCCAACCGAAAACGTCCGCAGTATACCCAATGCAGTTCGCCGCAGTCACACTGTACGAGGTTCCATCGGAGGTTTTACACGAAAACGTCGACTTCATCGACGTGCACAAGCTCGGGTTCGCGTTCTCCTTCAAGATCGTGACCGTGCTCTCGCTGAGCAACGCCCAGGTCATGAAAGAGATAAAGCCAACGCCGGCGAAAAACGTCATGTTCCGATTGAGCTTCGGAAGCGGGTTCGACGAGTACACGTGAGAGAATAGGGCGGCCGCCTCTTTGACTTGTTTCCATAACGTTGACATCTTCTTTGGTGGTTGCTGCTGTATTTCCGACGATAAAGATAGAACGTTCAGGTGCTACACTGCGCACAAGGAAAACGAATGATAAGTCGTGATGAAATGAAAATCGTCGCAACTCGGAAGAACCGAAACATATTTGCGAGTGAGCACGACAGAGGGAGACCGTGAACCCTGGCCTAAACTGGTTTCGGTTCGGACTGGAAAAAACGTGCTCGGCCGAACGAACGCTTGATCAAAGTCAAGAAATGATCGTGAGCAGAACGACGCGTACAGATAAACACCAGGAAGTTGTCTGAATCTGCCTCGAACAACGTAAAGCAGAACGCTATTACGGAGTTCGAAAAGTTGCGAACACGAGCCAAGCGGGACAAGAGAGTCCCCGATCGGACGAGCCGAAAAACGTGCTCGGTCAAAGGTCGTTCGATCACCGACGAAAGTGTCACGAGCGTCATCTAAGGACGAGGCGCGCAGGGATACACCATCGCATTAAAGTACAAGAAGAAATCGTAAAGCAGGGATGTTGGCGTACCTCGTGTAGCTGTGGCTGGAGTGTTTGTCGGCGGCGGAGATCGTTCGGGAGTTTATCAAGGGAACGAGAAGTACAACGTTGTACTACCACGTGTATAAGATAGAGAACTACAGTACGTACGTGTACATGTACTCCCTGGGTAGAAATAAAGATTTTCGGAGATTTTATTCCTGCCAGAGCTTCTGAAACCCTGTAATTTTGTAATTTTGTAATGTATTACTGTAGGCTATGTATTATTATTATCTGTGAGAGCTTCTGAGACCCTGTAATTTTGTAATTTTGTAATAATAGTACAAGTAGAAGTAGTAGTAGAAGTAGTAGAAGTAGTAGTAGTAGTAGTAGTAGTACAGAATTACAAAATTACAAGGTCTTGGAAGCCCTCGCCAAAATCTAAAATAATAATAAAATTACAAAATTACAAAATTACACACCAAAAAACCCCTCTCGTCAAAATCTAAAATAAATAATAAAATTACAGAATTACAAAATTACAAGGTCTCGGAAGCCCTCGTCAAAATCCAAAATAATAAATAAACTTATTTTACGTCGAGCTCTGCTCCTTCTCAGGAATAAGCCACTCTGTGTAGTTCATGCGGAAGGGACTGAGGTGTTCCTTCTTTGGTGTCAAGTCTATAAATAAAAAGTTGTGCCTGTTGTCGGGTTCCTTGTTCATAACGTAGTCATACGCTTGTAATATTTGGTGTTTTGGTATGACCCCACTCAGCTCGGTTGCGAGAAGGTCAAGCTCCTTCCAGTTGCCCGTTTTCCAACACGCGCAACAGTTAATATTCCCACGTATAGATTTGGGGATGCCCTCATTTCCCGAAGCTGTATAGTTTTGTACACATACGAATATAGAGCATCCTATGGGTGGTTCACCAGATTGAAATGACCCTATGTGACGGCACTTGATACATAGGTTTTTGAAAGCCTTTGACCCTATCAGCGATGAACTTTGGATGTCATCCGCAAATATCCCCACGACTGGTTTGCGTCCGTTTAGCCAATGCTTTGGGGGTTCAAACTGTCTCGTCACGGGGTCAAAGAACTCGAGGAGGTACTTATCCAAGCTGTGATTGAAGGCTTTCCACCGTTTTAGTTTTTCTCGGTAAACCAGAAGCTCGTCCCGTTCCTTTTCAATCTCCGCGATGATTTTTTGTACCGCTTGGGGGTCGTTTGGACTAAGGACATCCTCGGGTCTGATGTTCAGGGATTCCATCATTTTCTTGTTCGAATCGAAGGTGTCGCTCAAACAGAATATCCTATCCATACACGATGCCTGTTTCAGCTGATACAGAAGGTTTGATACGAAGCGGGTCTTGCCACTCTGCTTCTTCGCGACGCAGAGAACGATGCCGTTCAAGCTTATGTGATGCGATGGGGTGTTCACCGTAAAGCTTGGGTTTCCCAAGTCCTTAAAGGGTGCTATGCCAACAGGCTGGGTTCGCATTTTTATACTACTATATGGTAAGAAACAAATGACTACCATATTCTCTGACCCCAGAGGTCTCCAGATGGACTTGTTTCTACAGAAGTATCAAAACCAAATCAAGGACAAACACATTCTGTACGTGGTGAGTACCAACTTGGAGGAGGATGAACAAATTAGTCGTTCTACTCGTGGTGTGTTGGGTGGTGTCAATCTAAAAATCGGGAAGGCTACTGCGAATGCGTACGCTCGTTTGAAAGCGTACACCAATATGGGAAGTAATTATACGCCTCGGTTTGTTCAGTCAGGTATTCGCGTCTTGTATGCGCGCACCTATCAAAAGCGTAAGCAGTCGCAAACTGGTAGGTTGTTCGTGGATGTAGCTGAGACTCTTCTCAAACGTGTCTTGAATGATATGAATAAAAAGGTAAAGGGTCGTGGTGCTGAGATATTTAACATTGACCCCCAAGAGCTGTTTCAAATTATTGAAGATTTGGATATAGGCGACGTACAATACCAAGACAGGCGTAAGTCTGAAAGGATTGGTAAGCGTTTGCTGTGGCTCGTGACCGACGCCCTGTCTGGCAAGGAAAAGCTCGTGTTCGCTGAGGACTACGACGAGGTTCTTAAGCAGTATGCTCTGACCAATGAACGAGACTCTATGGACGAGAGAAGCAAGTACATAACCCGATACTTCATCCGCCCGGTAAACCCGTGGAAGGCTGTTCAACGGGTCTTGAGACCCCAGCAGGTGATGAGCATTTCAACTCATTCTGAAACTGAAACATTCGAAGACAACGACGAGGTCGACCAAGAATCTGTAGCCCCCAGTCCCCTTAGTGAAGAGCCAGAAGAAGGAATAAGGGTTGTGGAATTAGGTGAATCCATGATTATTCGTTTTAACAACTTCGCTTAAAGAAAAAAATCTAATGTATTTTAATGGTCAAGTACTACCCCCGCAAGGCTGAATACAACAAGGAGTGGAGGAAGTCCCATGCCGATTATCACCGTCAGAAGGCTAAAGAACATTACGTGCGGAACAAGCAGGAGATAATCTTGAAGAGAGCTTTAAAGAGATACAAGGAGGGTCATAAAGTTGGTGAGCGTCTCATGACCCAGTTAAAGGAACACAAGCTAATTTATCTAAAGTAAAAGAGGTTAAAGAATAAAATCTAAGGTAATGTATATGGCGAGGAAGAGGGATAGTCTCAAGGTTCAGGCGAGGAAGTTTTTCGATCTCAAGAGCATTAGGTCTTGGACTAATTATGAGTTGCTCAAGGATGCTGGGTTTGGTGTGGAGCAGATTTGGGATAATCTCATCGAAGCGTACCAGGACGCGCGCGATGGGTCAGCCCGTCGTATTCAGGAAGCCTTTCGGAATCGTCCTCTGAGACCTGTAGATGTTGTGAGAGGTGTAAGTAGGCACGGTGACGTGTTCACCGATTACCTCTTTGATATAACCGAAACAGAGGATGATAAAATAGTTCAGGAAGTCAGGAGAGCGTTGCGGAGTGTACCGCACGGTGACTCTGGGAACTATTTTAGCATCGTCGCTTTTGGCGACGAGGGACGGGTATTCTCAACGGAATATTGGGGGACTAAGAAGGACGCCTACAATGCCTTTACTAAACAACTACAAGACTTTCTCATTAAATACGAACAATCCGCAGTTATTAACGACATTGCCGTCAAAATCATTACTCCTAACAGTCGCAACGGGGCTGGTGGTCGCAGTCACATTCAGGCTTCAAAGGTGTGGAAAATTATTTCACCCAATGCGAAGAATAATTGTGCCTACAAGGCTGTCACCCTTTGCTTACAGAAGGAGTCTCATCATGTGTTTATGGATGAACCTAAGAAGCTTACTACAGTTTCAAATGTTTTGAAAAATAGGGTCAAGCCAAAGCATTCTCAGTATTTAAACGATGAAGACCTTCAACTCATTGCCAACTATAAAAAAGTTCCAATTGTTCTGTACGATAATGTCTTTGAGCATATTCAGACTTTTGAACCTGTTGGTGAAGTTGGTAAGCCCCCTAACAAGCGATTAGCTCGTGATGCCCTCGAGCTACAAATTATAGCCAACCATTACCACGCTATGCTCCGAAGAACCCAGATTAATGAACCGTTTGTAGCCCCCGAGTCTGATTCTATTCCCACTGAAAATGTACCTATCAAGTCGAAGGACAATTTGGCTGAGTACGACGATAAAATTGTCGCTTGGGATTTGGAGTGTACTGGTAATGGAACTGATGGCGGTGTCCATAAGTGCTACGTAATGGGCATCGCCTGGAGGAACGGTGGGTATGAATCTTTCTGGGGTTTGGATGCTATTAAGAGGGGTCTGGATTTTATTTACGAAAACCGTGAAATGTTTCACCAGCATACCTTTTACGCGCACAACGGCGGTGGCTACGATATGCCCTTCATGTTCAGGGAGGGTCTTCTGGAGGATGATAGGTTTCGTGTGGACAATTGTGTCGAGCAGGATAGTAAGTATATTCACGTCAAAGTGTTTGTCGGAGACTGCGTAATCACCTTCCGCGATAGTCTCCGTCTTCTTCCCGGGAGTCTTGATAAATTGTGTAAGGAGTTCAACGTGACTCACCAGAAGCTTACTGGCGAGGTAGACCATGATAAAATTACAATTGATAATTGGAGTTCTGTTCCCAATTTAGATAAGTATCTTGAGTACGATTGTAAAGGTCTCCTCGAAGTTATGGAGTGCTTTAGTAAGGAGGTCTTCAACGCGACCGCGCAAGATGAGTTTCGGTCAAAGGAACATTTTGTGAAACAACTTTTCGAACAGGCGTATGGTTGTGAGTTTGTTAAGAAGAGACCAAAGTTCCTCGGGGGTCTCGAGCTTGATGGCTACTCCGAGGAACTCCAAATAGCCTTTGAGTATCAAGGAGAACAGCATTACAACTACGTCCCCTTCTTCCATAAGACTATCTCCGCGTTTGAAAAACTCAAGGCGGATGATGAAAAAAAGAAGGCGTTGTGTGCTGAACACGGTGTGCGATTGTTTCGCATCCCTTGCTGGATAAAGTGGGGAGAGCTTCCATCCTACCTTAGTGTACGTCTTGGTAAGGATGTCTCTACGGTGGAGTTCAATAGAGGTGGCAAGGTTGGTATTAATATGACCTCATGCTTTACCGGGGCGAGTCTTTCTAAGAAGTCCTTCTTTGCGGGGTATTACAAGGCTGATAGGTTTCCCGTGTATACCTTGAACCCTGAAACCGATAAGTTCATTCGGGATTTTTACCGTGGTGGTCGTGTAGAAATCTTCCATCAGGGTCGAGTTCCTGCTAATAAGCTTTACTACTACGATTTTACCAGCCTCTACCCTTGGGCGGGAACAAAGCCTCTTCCGTATGGGAAACCCGTGTGGGTTGAAAAGGTGGATATTGAAAACTTTTTTGGTTTTGTCTCTGTGCTTGTTAAATCAAGGCAGGGTGCTAAGAAACCGCTCCACGGACTGTACGAAGATGGGAAGTTCGTGTTTCGCCATTATGTGGACTACACTCCTATGACCTTATTTAGTGAAGAACTAAAGCTTGGTATAGAGAGTGGCATGTATGACTACAAGGTTCAGGGTGGCTACAATTTTGAGTCCGCGCCGTGGATGGAAAAGTTTTTCACAGATGCTTTCAATAAGAAGGCTGAAGCTAAGAAGTCGGGGAAACCAGCCCTGGAGCAGACCTATAAAATCATAGCTAATAGTGGCTACGGTTTCTGGGGTCTTCGCACCTCTAACCGTGATTGTATTAAAATCCAAGAGGCTGAAAAAACTTCCATCTATCCGTATCTTGAAGCTAATAAGTTTATGAACTATAATGAGATTGGTAAGTATTCAATAATGCGAGTCCTTGAAGACTTGCCTATCAAGGACTTCAATGTCGGAGTAGCCTCCGCTATTTCATCCTACTCGAGGTGTAGATTGTGGTCTCTCATAAAGGACATCGAGTCCAAGGGTCGCCGTGTGTATATGTGCGATACAGACTCGGTGATTACAGATATTAAGTTAAATGACTTTCCCGACCTTATGGAGGAGTATATGTGGGATGGGTGTGGCGATGATTTAGGGTCTCTAAAGAATGAGGCTGATGACCATCTCAAGAAGAAGGGTAAAATGAGTCCTCAGGAGATTGATAAGGTAAGGGAGGCTGAAGGTGGAATGATTGCGTTTTCGTCCGTACCCTAGCGTCTTTTAAAGCATCTAGCGCCATCTACTAACGTTCCGGAAGTTCACGCACGTGTACAATGTACAGTGTACAGCTGTACACTGTACAGTGTACAGCTTTACACTGCTGTGTAACCATAATAGCTGTATTATCTGTGACCGTTGTATGTATTTACATGTAGATATGTACACGTAGAATAACTAGATTTATGTACTGGGATAGAGGGGTATCAGTTTTTACAGGCGGGGCCCATAACCTGGCATTTTCCAAAAAAATCCTACGCATCACCCCTGACCCCGACTTCCGTCATTTTCGTCATATTTTGGTCTAAAAAGGGTTGCTCCAACATCCCTCCAGAAACCCTAAACCCTACGCCCAAAACCCCCATTTTTCCAAACTTTCACTTTCACTTTTCCAAGGCGAAACCTTACCAAAAACAAGTAGCAAAAAAACGCGCGCGCCCCGGCGCGCGCTCCGTGCGCGCCCCCTCCCTCACTTTAGCAAGGCGAATCCTTACCAATTTTTCAAACTTTCACTTTCACTTTGGGAAGGCAAAACCTTACCAAAGTCAAGGAGGGATTTAATTTAATTTAATTTGCGGGGGAGGTTTCCGGTCTGTAATTAATCATTCACTTTAGCAAGGCATTATTTAATTTAAGGGATTTTCACGAGAGAGCGGGACTAAGCTGTTCGGCGGTAGTACAGAACCACCTGATATGGGTTCATAATACTATGTGGCTGACCTCCACCTGTAGAACCAGTTTGAACGGTTTGATTATTGTTGTCAATATACCAATAGCTATTTCCGCCAGTTATACCAACGAAAGTAGTGTTAAAACTATCGTGAGAGTGCGACGGCATCTCATCAATCGTTAGTGTATGTGTTTTTGACCCACCCGTTTGTCCTAAACTACTAAAATCAGCGTCGTTTGTATCCTGTCCCACGAGTGTTTTACCTTGACTAAATAACTCCCAAGTTTGCCCCGCAAAACCATTCCACGGGGCATTTTTTATGATGACCGAACTTATTGGAAATATGTCGTTGAGTGATGCTCCACCTTTACGGGCTAAGGCATTCACGAAACTCATTACAATACACTAAGAAGATATTCTTTTATACGCATAGGTATTAGTTGAAGCCGAAGAAGCTACTAAAAATCCGTAAAAATTGAGATGGCTAATTGTCCCCGCTGACGGGTGTGTCGCTACACCTGAAGGTAATAAATTAACACCACCTCCATAGTTTCCATCGGCATATAAAAATACTTCGTCGTTCTCATTTAGAGCAGTCAAAAGTGTCTGTCCGTGATTGAAAAACCCCGCGTATACATAACCAGGATTTTCGCTATATTCAACTACATCACCGATGTTAATTGTCGTCCCGCTTGACGCTAAAGTTCGTTTCAAGAGTATTCTCGCACCTGCGTCATTTTGTTGATATGATACTCCAAACACATAATTTCCGTCTTTTGGGGCTACAAAAGTGTTATTAGTAGAGTTCCAAGCTGAGCCTTCATTTGTATGAATAAGGTCAATTGGTATGAGTTGATTGCTATAATTTACAGGGTTGTTATTTAATGGTATTCCATACCCGCCTCCAGCATTATATTCTACTCCAAAACTTATATTTGGCGTGTCGCTTGGACTTGAAATAAGCTCCCATTTTTGACTTGGTGCTTCTAAAAAAGCTTTGTATTTACCATCTGGATGCGTGTTAGTAATAGCTGTTGGTCGTTCAATCACAGAACCGATAGGATACACCACATTTAACAAGGTTTCATTTAGATTAGCACCTATGCTTGTCGCATCTAATTCACCAGCGATACTCACACCAGCCCCCGTTGCGTCTATTTTACTAATAACCTGAGCTGTTTTGGTCGCCGAAATAGAATTGACGAAACTCATTACTACTTTATAGACAGAAATTAAGCCGTGCGTCGCCACATATAACACGAAATATAGGGCTGGAGGTTGTTGTGAGCGAGACCTTGTAGTCCATCAGCAGACCCATCGCCAGTATTCGTTGTAGTATATAAATACGGGCCAGTTGCCCCGTAGTTAGTTCCATTATTATGGTCGCTCCTATATATTTCCGTATGGCGGTGCGGTGGTATTTCCGCCTTGGTGAGAGTGTGTTCCTTTTCACCCCCCGTCGTTCCTGATGCGAAGTCCGCATCAGTATCATCAACCCCAACGACGCATTTCCCTTCGCCAAACCTCACCCAGGTGGTATTTGCCAGTTGTGTGGAGGGGTTTGTATTAGTGAAAGTAGTAATAATAAACCCAATAGGATAGACAATGTTTATTAAATTACTACCTATCGTAGTCGCATCCAACGCACCTTGTATTGATACGCCCGAGCGTGTGGTTTCCATTTTACTCATAACCTGCTGAGTACGTACATCAGAACGAGCATTTACAAATCCCATTCTTTAGAATAAGCGGTGAAAAAACTTACCAATCTTTTTAACCTCCCTGGAAACCACCGAGGGTTTACCATTTTTGGAATGGAATAGAGCCTTAACACCTTCGTCTACACCCAACCCCACCCCTCCACCGACCACGAAACTTGCCAACATAGCGGGTATGACCAGCTCCGGGGCGACCGCCAAAAGTGCGGCGGACGCGGCAGTACCAGCGAGACTTCCAGCTACAAAGCCACCACCAACCGCAGATACATCGGCAGTCACATCAGAGGCTGACTTCTTATCCTTCTCGATTCTCGTAGCCATATCGGCTACAGTCAGCCCCAACCCAACTACACCCATAGCCTTCCCAGCTTTATTAAATCCCTTGGCAAACTTAAACTTTGTAGAAGACCTCGGTAATTGCTCGAAACCCTCAGCCCTATGGTCTGCTAATAATTCAGAGGGATTCTTAAGACCCTTGTAGTAGTAATGATTCCCCTCTTTGTTGGGAAACCAGTGTTTCATATCGGTAATGTCGCTAATTATTGTATGATAGTTGGTTTCAATATGGTCTGGTAGATTTTTAAAAGTACGGAACGGACTGTGATGGGCGTTAAACATATTCAACGTCTTGATGCTCTTGCTGGGATACTTGTCCACGAGGAGTCTACTTGTAAGACCTCCCAGGGAGTGGGAATGGATGTTCACCTTCAATCCATTCTCTTCGGCATATTTTAGCATATTGCGAAACCCGCGTTCATTTTCTTTAAAGAACGCGGTGTCTTTGAACTTATCGTATCGACCCAAGGGTATATCCCTAAGAGCCATAGAGCTTGATACATTCTCGCCGTCCCATCCCTGAAAAAAGGCATCAATTTCACCCTTTTCATTTACGTTGAAGTGGAACGGTTCATCCTTATCGTAGAGTTGTCCCATCAGGTCACTCAGTTCCCCGGGCATATCTTCCACAAACTCGGGCGTCGCAGAGCGGTTGGCACTACCGAGACTGTTGAAGAGCAACTTGGTTAATTGTTCTTTCTTTTGGCTGGGGGAAGTGGTTGAATCAGTCACCACATTCTTTACTTCAGGGTGAAGTCCATGGAGTAGTTCAGGTGACCGCAGAATCTGTTGCGAAAAATGTTTTACAGGGTCTGCGACCTCGTGCGCAAACTCTAAAAAATGCTTCTCTTGTTGCGTCCAATGACCTAACGGGTGTTGCTCAAAAACTGAGTCGTAGGCATTGTAGATTTCATCTAACGACTCTCGGGGCTGAGGCGACGAGTCGTTAAAATAGAGGTTGGCGTTGTCGTAGCCAGTAAACTCCATACTTACTTTTATGAAATATATTTAGTTGGCAATCATGGAGGACTCACCATTGGGCTTGATGTACAGAGTGTTGGTCTGTTGAATGAAAGTGAGAACGGTTTTCTCATTACCCGAAGTGTTGGGGTTGGAGGCAAAGTCAAGATGTAAAGAAATTGGAGAACCCGAGCTGGAGGAATTGAGCGCGTTCGCGATTGGGTCTGAAGTTGTTTTAAACGAGTGCGCGAGAAGAAAGTCACGGGATTCAAAACGAGAAGTGGCAGTGGAACCATCAGTCTCATCAAGGTTCGCCATAAATGGGAGGTTGTTGTCCTTGAGGTCAAGGGTTGCGAGGGCGGTGTCAAGGGCAAGGGTGGAGTCGGGGACTAATTCCACTGGGGCTTGAGGAAAAAATGTTGAGCCATACCTCCAGACGTACTTGGTCAAGTAGTCAGTTGTGTTGCCAATCGTCCCAGTTGCGTCGATGGTCTTTCTACCTCCATAGAACGAATAGGGGTCATTAGCCTTCGCTTTATACTTAGTAGCATCGAGAGACACCTTTTGATTGAACGACTGAGGGATGAGGACGCTGAAAATCTTTTCAAGGTTAATCGCGGACTCGGAGATATTGATTTTGTGGGAAGTGCCAGACCCACTGAGAGCGGTCTGGTGAGACCTCCACGACACGTAGGGAAGGGGAATCTGAGACCCAGAAGCCAACTCGGAGTTGATGTCCGCCATAATGGAATCCGAAACCTCAACAAGTTCACAGTCGTAGGAGACCTCCTCGAGACTGTACGTCGCCGCGTTGGTGTCTGTAGAACCAACAACCTTCGCATCCTCGTTGAGCCACAATTCCAACTGGAAAGCATACCCAGAAGACGCAACCATAGAGGACACGGGTACAAGGTACTCCTGGTAGTCACCGAGGATGCCAGAGTGAAGGTTGTGACGAACAACCTGACCTGTAGCGTTAGTCATATTGGCAAAGCTCTTCGCGATGTCTACTGCGCGAATATCCTTAGTGGAGACCGCCTCTGCCTTGAGGGTCTGTTCGGTCTTCATATTGTTCATCAAACGGCACAGGTAGTCGTATTGGTCGCAATCTTCCAAAACCTGACCCCGAGAGTTCTTGAGCATCATACGACGGAAGAGGTTTGGTTGGGGAATCAACACACCGTTCGCGGAGGTCTTGAGAACGAAACGGAGGAAGGAGCGTTTTGTGTTTATGAAACTGTTTGGAAATGATGGCACCTGAATAGTAATTTTATTGGATGCCGTCGAGGTGTAGGAGTGGTTGCCAGAGCTGTTGGCGGGTAGGATAGAGGTTCGGAGAGACTTGATGCCTGGGAGTGCCTTAATCATATCACGAGAGACGAGACCGCGGGGAATTGCTTCCATTGTTGTTTACAATACAAAGAGAAATTAATTACCTACTGAGACCTGAAGTTGTAGGGTGACCCAGCCTGTATCCGAGCTGATTGTAGGCGATGATTTCATCCTTGTTGTACTCAATTTCCTCCAGAGTCTCGAACATAAGGACTAACACAAAGTCAGCGATTGCGTCGCGGGGATAGAGAATACCTTTATGGTCGCGGATTTCAATATCGAAATTATAAATATCCTTTTTGGTCAAAATATTCCACATCGGTACATCTGTATGGTAGGTGAGGTACGCATACTTGGCGACATCGTTGTTGAGGTACTGGAGAACATCACTATTGTGGGCGACCATCACAGAATCATCGTGAGCTTTGCTGACTAAAGTATCATTGCCAAGTGCCTTGGAAGCTATGTAAATCCCATTGTGATTTTCATGCGTCCCGGCATGGGTCGCGGAGATTGTGCGGGACGCTGTTGAACCTGAAGCCTTACACCCACGGACATACATTTTTTGGGGGTCAGTCGAGAACTTACTTTCAATTAGCTCTGGTGTAGCAGAAGCTCCTGCGGGAAGTGTACCGAGATTTAAAAGTGCCAATCCAATATCACTTTCCTTCATAATTCCACGTTTATCAAAACCGAGGGATTCCCAAATGGTATGTTCGTTCTGACTTTCAACGAGGAGGGCGAACGCCTTATCCTGAGTCCCACTCGAAACTGTTAGGGTATTCAGATATGTCGAAGAGTCCGTGCTGATGGTCACAGTTGTAAAAGTGTCTGCGTAATCCGCCCCTGTAGAGGGGTTAATTTGTTTCAAGGTGTTGGAGCTGTCCGACTCGCGGATAATTTCTGTCCCTGACGCGTTGAGAAACTTGTTTTGGATTGCGGTAATGACGGACGAGGTCTCGGTGTACCCGACATCCAAGTTGAACTGGTAGATTTGGTAAATCCAATCAGTTCCCGAAGGACGGTAAAACTCTACAAACCTGACCTTACCGAGGGCTCCGTAAATATTGTGTATCGTGTTGGGCATAGAGAACGACTTGACGCACACGCGGGACGCATTCGTGATGCCGTGGGGGACTTGGACATTAAACTTGGCGGTCACAGCATTGTGGTTCTCCTTGGAGCTGTCTATGACCACGTATTTGTAGTGGTGGCGTTCAGTCATATTTACATTAAGAGGCTATTTTATTTTGACGTACATACCGTTGACGTAGTGGTATTTTTTGGCGGGGGGTTGCGCCTCCCTTAATTTTTCAGCTATGAGGTTGGCTATTTCATCACGGGAAATAGAGGGAACAGGCTCAGGGACAGGTTCAGGCTCAGGGACAGGTTCAGGCTCAGGGCCAGGTTCAGGCTCAGGTTCAGGGACAGGTTCAGGCTCTGGGACATGTTCAGGTACGGGAGCGTTTTTTAACTTTTCGCGTTCTTGAATAACCAGCTGGGCTTTCTCCCTCGCCTTCTCGAGCAAAGCCAGTCTCTCTGGGGTCATCTCTTTACGCTTTCGGTATTTAACAGGTACTTCTTCCATATACTTAGGACGACAAAAAAATGATGTCCTTGGGGAGCTTCATTTTAAAGCAGTAGTAGAAACAATCAAAATTACAGGAGCTTTTCCATCCTACGGGGGCGTTCCTAAAAAAGTTGATACGCTTCTCCGGTACGATGATTTGTATCTTGTCCGCAAACAACTTTTTGAAGTACTGGGTATTCAGCTTGGAGGAGGGCATAATGATGATAAAGGGCTTATTCAGGTGGGCGAGACGCTCCAAGATTTGGGGGAGTTTACTGAACGGGGGATTACTTACAATGACCTCACCTAAATTATTTTCAAAAAAGTCCACCTCGTCGTGAATCACCTTGAAGCCCAAGGTGCGTAGCGCGTCGCCTGACTTTCCATCACCGTAGAAGGCTTCCCATATAACCTTGTTCTTTGGTATGTACTTTTGTATAGCCTCCCACGCTGAGGGAGGGGTCATATATTCGTCGGTGGTGTTCATACGATACCTTAGAAAATGGTGAAGCCCTTCCGAAATCTAGAAATCTTACACGGGCAATATTGAAGGCGATGGTCTCCGTGATATGAGGAGCTGCCTGAGCTCACTGTATCGCTTTTGCAAGGTGCCGATGGTTTTTTTCGAGTCATCAGCCGCTTTCTTCATGACGTCGATGGTTTTCTTCTGAGACCCGACTTCCAACTGAAGCAACGCAATCTGCGCGGGAGCCGCTTCGATGTCGAGCGTGATTTGCGCGTCGTCAGCGTTCTCTGCGCGCTCGCGCGCCTGTTTGCCGAGCTCGCGCTTGGCGAAGAACTCGTACACGGCGCTGAGAATGCTGATGAGCGTGCTCGAGTACGCGAGCGCCTGGGCGATGCGGATGGAGATGAGGTTCTCGTTGATGAAGCCGGTGCAGGATTCGAAGGTTGGTTTGACGGCGAGCGTGCCTTCGCAGGTGTCGTAGGGGCCACCATTAGTACCCGTATCACCGAAGCAGGTTTGTATACTGTCCACATTATCGTTTCCCTTAGTAGAAACAAGTCCCTCGGTGTTTTTGCACTGGAAAGTACTTTCCTTAAGTTCCAGACAACTGCTCGCGTCATGCCAACCGAAAACGTCCGCAGTATACCCAATGCAGTTCGCCGCAGTCACACTGTACGAGGTTCCATCGGAGGTTTTACACGAAAACGTCGACTTCATCGACGTGCACAAGCTCGGGTTCGCGTTCTCCTTCAAGATCGTGACCGTGCTCTCGCTGAGCAACGCCCAGGTCATGAAAGAGATAAAGCCAACGCCGGCGAAAAACGTCATGTTCCGATTGAGCTTCGGAAGCGGGTTCGACGAGTACACGTGAGAGAATAGGGCGGCCGCCTCTTTGACTTGTTTCCATAACGTTGACATCTTCTTTGGTGGTTGCTGCTGTATTTCCGACGATAAAGATAGAACGTTCAGGTGCTACACTGCGCACAAGGAAAACGAATGATAAGTCGTGATGAAATGAAAATCGTCGCAACTCGGAAGAACCGAAACATATTTGCGAGTGAGCACGACAGAGGGAGACCGTGAACCCTGGCCTAAACTGGTTTCGGTTCGGACTGGAAAAAACGTGCTCGGCCGAACGAACGCTTGATCAAAGTCAAGAAATGATCGTGAGCAGAACGACGCGTACAGATAAACACCAGGAAGTTGTCTGAATCTGCCTCGAACAACGTAAAGCAGAACGCTATTACGGAGTTCGAAAAGTTGCGAACACGAGCCAAGCGGGACAAGAGAGTCCCCGATCGGACGAGCCGAAAAACGTGCTCGGTCAAAGGTCGTTCGATCACCGACGAAAGTGTCACGAGCGTCATCTAAGGACGAGGCGCGCAGGGATACACCATCGCATTAAAGTACAAGAAGAAATCGTAAAGCAGGGATGTTGGCGTACCTCGTGTAGCTGTGGCTGGAGTGTTTGTCGGCGGCGGAGATCGTTCGGGAGTTTATCAAGGGAACGAGAAGTACAACGTTGTACTACCACGTGTATAAGATAGAGAACTACAGTACGTACGTGTACATGTACTCCCTGGGTAGAAATAAAGATTTTCGGAGATTTTATTCCTGCCAGAGCTTCTGAAACCCTGTAATTTTGTAATTTTGTAATGTATTACTGTAGGCTATGTATTATTATTATCTGTGAGAGCTTCTGAGACCCTGTAATTTTGTAATTTTGTAATAATAGTACAAGTAGAAGTAGTAGTAGAAGTAGTAGAAGTAGTAGTAGTAGTAGTAGTAGTACAGAATTACAAAATTACAAGGTCTTGGAAGCCCTCGCCAAAATCTAAAATAATAATAAAATTACAAAATTACAAAATTACACACCAAAAAACCCCTCTCGTCAAAATCTAAAATAAATAATAAAATTACAGAATTACAAAATTACAAGGTCTCGGAAGCCCTCGTCAAAATCCAAAATAATAAATAAACTTATTTTACGTCGAGCTCTGCTCCTTCTCAGGAATAAGCCACTCTGTGTAGTTCATGCGGAAGGGACTGAGGTGTTCCTTCTTTGGTGTCAAGTCTATAAATAAAAAGTTGTGCCTGTTGTCGGGTTCCTTGTTCATAACGTAGTCATACGCTTGTAATATTTGGTGTTTTGGTATGACCCCACTCAGCTCGGTTGCGAGAAGGTCAAGCTCCTTCCAGTTGCCCGTTTTCCAACACGCGCAACAGTTAATATTCCCACGTATAGATTTGGGGATGCCCTCATTTCCCGAAGCTGTATAGTTTTGTACACATACGAATATAGAGCATCCTATGGGTGGTTCACCAGATTGAAATGACCCTATGTGACGGCACTTGATACATAGGTTTTTGAAAGCCTTTGACCCTATCAGCGATGAACTTTGGATGTCATCCGCAAATATCCCCACGACTGGTTTGCGTCCGTTTAGCCAATGCTTTGGGGGTTCAAACTGTCTCGTCACGGGGTCAAAGAACTCGAGGAGGTACTTATCCAAGCTGTGATTGAAGGCTTTCCACCGTTTTAGTTTTTCTCGGTAAACCAGAAGCTCGTCCCGTTCCTTTTCAATCTCCGCGATGATTTTTTGTACCGCTTGGGGGTCGTTTGGACTAAGGACATCCTCGGGTCTGATGTTCAGGGATTCCATCATTTTCTTGTTCGAATCGAAGGTGTCGCTCAAACAGAATATCCTATCCATACACGATGCCTGTTTCAGCTGATACAGAAGGTTTGATACGAAGCGGGTCTTGCCACTCTGCTTCTTCGCGACGCAGAGAACGATGCCGTTCAAGCTTATGTGATGCGATGGGGTGTTCACCGTAAAGCTTGGGTTTCCCAAGTCCTTAAAGGGTGCTATGCCAACAGGCTGGGTTCGCATTTTTATACTACTATATGGTAAGAAACAAATGACTACCATATTCTCTGACCCCAGAGGTCTCCAGATGGACTTGTTTCTACAGAAGTATCAAAACCAAATCAAGGACAAACACATTCTGTACGTGGTGAGTACCAACTTGGAGGAGGATGAACAAATTAGTCGTTCTACTCGTGGTGTGTTGGGTGGTGTCAATCTAAAAATCGGGAAGGCTACTGCGAATGCGTACGCTCGTTTGAAAGCGTACACCAATATGGGAAGTAATTATACGCCTCGGTTTGTTCAGTCAGGTATTCGCGTCTTGTATGCGCGCACCTATCAAAAGCGTAAGCAGTCGCAAACTGGTAGGTTGTTCGTGGATGTAGCTGAGACTCTTCTCAAACGTGTCTTGAATGATATGAATAAAAAGGTAAAGGGTCGTGGTGCTGAGATATTTAACATTGACCCCCAAGAGCTGTTTCAAATTATTGAAGATTTGGATATAGGCGACGTACAATACCAAGACAGGCGTAAGTCTGAAAGGATTGGTAAGCGTTTGCTGTGGCTCGTGACCGACGCCCTGTCTGGCAAGGAAAAGCTCGTGTTCGCTGAGGACTACGACGAGGTTCTTAAGCAGTATGCTCTGACCAATGAACGAGACTCTATGGACGAGAGAAGCAAGTACATAACCCGATACTTCATCCGCCCGGTAAACCCGTGGAAGGCTGTTCAACGGGTCTTGAGACCCCAGCAGGTGATGAGCATTTCAACTCATTCTGAAACTGAAACATTCGAAGACAACGACGAGGTCGACCAAGAATCTGTAGCCCCCAGTCCCCTTAGTGAAGAGCCAGAAGAAGGAATAAGGGTTGTGGAATTAGGTGAATCCATGATTATTCGTTTTAACAACTTCGCTTAAAGAAAAAAATCTAATGTATTTTAATGGTCAAGTACTACCCCCGCAAGGCTGAATACAACAAGGAGTGGAGGAAGTCCCATGCCGATTATCACCGTCAGAAGGCTAAAGAACATTACGTGCGGAACAAGCAGGAGATAATCTTGAAGAGAGCTTTAAAGAGATACAAGGAGGGTCATAAAGTTGGTGAGCGTCTCATGACCCAGTTAAAGGAACACAAGCTAATTTATCTAAAGTAAAAGAGGTTAAAGAATAAAATCTAAGGTAATGTATATGGCGAGGAAGAGGGATAGTCTCAAGGTTCAGGCGAGGAAGTTTTTCGATCTCAAGAGCATTAGGTCTTGGACTAATTATGAGTTGCTCAAGGATGCTGGGTTTGGTGTGGAGCAGATTTGGGATAATCTCATCGAAGCGTACCAGGACGCGCGCGATGGGTCAGCCCGTCGTATTCAGGAAGCCTTTCGGAATCGTCCTCTGAGACCTGTAGATGTTGTGAGAGGTGTAAGTAGGCACGGTGACGTGTTCACCGATTACCTCTTTGATATAACCGAAACAGAGGATGATAAAATAGTTCAGGAAGTCAGGAGAGCGTTGCGGAGTGTACCGCACGGTGACTCTGGGAACTATTTTAGCATCGTCGCTTTTGGCGACGAGGGACGGGTATTCTCAACGGAATATTGGGGGACTAAGAAGGACGCCTACAATGCCTTTACTAAACAACTACAAGACTTTCTCATTAAATACGAACAATCCGCAGTTATTAACGACATTGCCGTCAAAATCATTACTCCTAACAGTCGCAACGGGGCTGGTGGTCGCAGTCACATTCAGGCTTCAAAGGTGTGGAAAATTATTTCACCCAATGCGAAGAATAATTGTGCCTACAAGGCTGTCACCCTTTGCTTACAGAAGGAGTCTCATCATGTGTTTATGGATGAACCTAAGAAGCTTACTACAGTTTCAAATGTTTTGAAAAATAGGGTCAAGCCAAAGCATTCTCAGTATTTAAACGATGAAGACCTTCAACTCATTGCCAACTATAAAAAAGTTCCAATTGTTCTGTACGATAATGTCTTTGAGCATATTCAGACTTTTGAACCTGTTGGTGAAGTTGGTAAGCCCCCTAACAAGCGATTAGCTCGTGATGCCCTCGAGCTACAAATTATAGCCAACCATTACCACGCTATGCTCCGAAGAACCCAGATTAATGAACCGTTTGTAGCCCCCGAGTCTGATTCTATTCCCACTGAAAATGTACCTATCAAGTCGAAGGACAATTTGGCTGAGTACGACGATAAAATTGTCGCTTGGGATTTGGAGTGTACTGGTAATGGAACTGATGGCGGTGTCCATAAGTGCTACGTAATGGGCATCGCCTGGAGGAACGGTGGGTATGAATCTTTCTGGGGTTTGGATGCTATTAAGAGGGGTCTGGATTTTATTTACGAAAACCGTGAAATGTTTCACCAGCATACCTTTTACGCGCACAACGGCGGTGGCTACGATATGCCCTTCATGTTCAGGGAGGGTCTTCTGGAGGATGATAGGTTTCGTGTGGACAATTGTGTCGAGCAGGATAGTAAGTATATTCACGTCAAAGTGTTTGTCGGAGACTGCGTAATCACCTTCCGCGATAGTCTCCGTCTTCTTCCCGGGAGTCTTGATAAATTGTGTAAGGAGTTCAACGTGACTCACCAGAAGCTTACTGGCGAGGTAGACCATGATAAAATTACAATTGATAATTGGAGTTCTGTTCCCAATTTAGATAAGTATCTTGAGTACGATTGTAAAGGTCTCCTCGAAGTTATGGAGTGCTTTAGTAAGGAGGTCTTCAACGCGACCGCGCAAGATGAGTTTCGGTCAAAGGAACATTTTGTGAAACAACTTTTCGAACAGGCGTATGGTTGTGAGTTTGTTAAGAAGAGACCAAAGTTCCTCGGGGGTCTCGAGCTTGATGGCTACTCCGAGGAACTCCAAATAGCCTTTGAGTATCAAGGAGAACAGCATTACAACTACGTCCCCTTCTTCCATAAGACTATCTCCGCGTTTGAAAAACTCAAGGCGGATGATGAAAAAAAGAAGGCGTTGTGTGCTGAACACGGTGTGCGATTGTTTCGCATCCCTTGCTGGATAAAGTGGGGAGAGCTTCCATCCTACCTTAGTGTACGTCTTGGTAAGGATGTCTCTACGGTGGAGTTCAATAGAGGTGGCAAGGTTGGTATTAATATGACCTCATGCTTTACCGGGGCGAGTCTTTCTAAGAAGTCCTTCTTTGCGGGGTATTACAAGGCTGATAGGTTTCCCGTGTATACCTTGAACCCTGAAACCGATAAGTTCATTCGGGATTTTTACCGTGGTGGTCGTGTAGAAATCTTCCATCAGGGTCGAGTTCCTGCTAATAAGCTTTACTACTACGATTTTACCAGCCTCTACCCTTGGGCGGGAACAAAGCCTCTTCCGTATGGGAAACCCGTGTGGGTTGAAAAGGTGGATATTGAAAACTTTTTTGGTTTTGTCTCTGTGCTTGTTAAATCAAGGCAGGGTGCTAAGAAACCGCTCCACGGACTGTACGAAGATGGGAAGTTCGTGTTTCGCCATTATGTGGACTACACTCCTATGACCTTATTTAGTGAAGAACTAAAGCTTGGTATAGAGAGTGGCATGTATGACTACAAGGTTCAGGGTGGCTACAATTTTGAGTCCGCGCCGTGGATGGAAAAGTTTTTCACAGATGCTTTCAATAAGAAGGCTGAAGCTAAGAAGTCGGGGAAACCAGCCCTGGAGCAGACCTATAAAATCATAGCTAATAGTGGCTACGGTTTCTGGGGTCTTCGCACCTCTAACCGTGATTGTATTAAAATCCAAGAGGCTGAAAAAACTTCCATCTATCCGTATCTTGAAGCTAATAAGTTTATGAACTATAATGAGATTGGTAAGTATTCAATAATGCGAGTCCTTGAAGACTTGCCTATCAAGGACTTCAATGTCGGAGTAGCCTCCGCTATTTCATCCTACTCGAGGTGTAGATTGTGGTCTCTCATAAAGGACATCGAGTCCAAGGGTCGCCGTGTGTATATGTGCGATACAGACTCGGTGATTACAGATATTAAGTTAAATGACTTTCCCGACCTTATGGAGGAGTATATGTGGGATGGGTGTGGCGATGATTTAGGGTCTCTAAAGAATGAGGCTGATGACCATCTCAAGAAGAAGGGTAAAATGAGTCCTCAGGAGATTGATAAGGTAAGGGAGGCTGAAGGTGGAATGATTGCGTTTGATGAATGTATCCTTGGCGGGTGTAAGTTTTACGCGTTGCGCAAGGATGGATGTAAGGTGGACATCACTAAATGTAAGGGATTCAAGAAAAGCAAGGGCGAGGACAACAAGGGCGAGGACAGCAAGGTCGAGGACAGCAAGGGCGAGGACTTGACCTTTGAGGATTTTGAGGATATGGCTGGTGGGAGCATCAAGGAACAAAAGCAGGTTCAGTTCCTTTGCCCCAAGCGAAACCACGTGTCCGCGAATGAAAAGTTTGCGATGCGCACACCGTATGTGACTAAGAAGTTTAAGTTTGTATATAATAAAGGTATAGTAAATGATGATGGGAGTATCAGTGCGTTCTGGAAGTAAAAATATAATATCAGGCTAAAGTAAATGAAGCTACTTGAATTGTTCTGTGGAACTAAGTCTGTAGGTAAAGTTGCGGAGAAGTTAGATATAGATACGGTGAGCTTGGATATTCTACCCAAGTTCAACCCTGATGTATGTTGTAATATTATGGATTTTGATTATACTGCGTACCCCAAAGGACATTTTGATTTCATATGGGCATCTCCACCATGTACCGAGTTTAGTGTAGCTAAGACTACTGGTGTGAGAGACTTAGAGGGTGCTATAAAAGTTGTTGAACAAACTCTTAAAATAATAGAGTATTTAGAGCCAAAGTATTTTTGTATCGAGAACCCAGTTGGTCTTCTACGAAGGCAGGAATGTATGATTCCCTTTAAGCAATACGAAACAGTAGTCAGCTACTGTAAGTATGGCTTTGCGTACAGAAAAAATACAAACTTTTGGACAAATGTAAAGTACAACCCCCGCAGGTGTTTGAAAGGGAACTACTGTGAAGCTAAGGAAAAAACTGGTAGGCATATGGTTTCAGTCCAGAATGGAGACCACTATAAGAATGGTGTAAAGACCAACCAGCCAGGTGTCTATAACCTTAACGACAGGTATGCTATTCCCGAGGCGGTTAT
>JACLAB010013457.1_pt1 | contig 29613 bp, 16 predicted proteins | sample 8027921 | NCBI WGS metagenome assembly JACLAB01 (sample SAMN15725117, study PRJNA655200) | protist metagenome | isolation source: fluorescence activated cell sorting (FACS) single amplified genomes of... | place: USA: West Boothbay Harbor, Gulf of Maine | collected 2000-07-19 | reverse complement strand
GACAGGAGGCTGTGATGGAAGAGCCGGACGAAATCGTCGAGGCTGCGATTGAGAGAGTGTACGAAGAGTTGGCATCGGGTCCAGACGACGAATTATTCTTACAGATGGAGAAAGCGGAGAGGGACATGAACGATAGTAATAAGAAGGGTAATAGTGGTGGTGGTAAAAGAAATAAAAAGTGATTTTTATGACGAATGTGCGATGTATATGTATTTATATTTGTGAGATACTGATATGGCTTGTTTTTGTTTTCTCTCTCTTTCTCTCTCTCTTTCTTTCTATCTTTCAAAGGATAGGATCATCGACATCTTCTCCGTCGTCCTCTTCGTCCATTATGTCTTCCTCCTCGTCGTCGTCGATATCGTTGATGCCGTCTTCCATGATCGGCATCATCGGAAAGATACTGAGAATAAATTCTCGACATCCCGCGTGTCGTTCTTTAATCTCCTCGATTTGGTCGTAATACTCGTCTCGTACGTATTCGGACGGTCGTGAGCACGCTTGCATGCAGCTAACCGGGTGCCACGGCAAATCCTTTTCGACGACGAACCGCAAAATTTCGAGGTACCCCATCTCCGAAGCTTGTTCCGCGACGCGCTCGTCAAAAACGACGCCGCGGTCGAAGAAAATCTGAACGAGGTCCAAGTGACCTCCTTCGGCGGCGAAAATAGCAGGATTTGCGGATTGAATTAACCTTCGATCGATATCGTGTTTCAAAAGAAACATGACTATATCTTTGTGCCCACCTAACGCGGCGCGTTCCAAACACCTGTGATTCCACGGCGCGAAATGGTTTCGACAGTACCTCAACATTTTCAACGAACCAATCCCGCACGCCTCCGAACACACTCTCTCGTTCAAGTAACACCCGCCTTCTTCCACTAAATATCTCAAACACTTAAAGTGGCCATTCTGCGCCGCCGCGATTGTCCCATACGCGTTTCTTCGATCCACAGCCCCCCACGTGCATCGAAAAACCTCCTCCAAGAGATATTTCACGCACTCCAACTGCCCACGGCCACTGAAAAAGCCAACCAGTCGATGACAGGGTTGTAACTCGTTCCTCTCGCAGGCGTATTTCAACATCTCTCTCGTCTGTATATCTCTCGCTCTCAACTGCGTGCTAAACTTGCGATCCGACAACCGGTTCTTCGACGTCCAAACTCGCCCATTCTTCACCACACTTTCCATCTCTTTATTCACTCGAGAGAGTAAACGTAACTCCGTGCTCGTCAAAAGAGGAAACACAAACCTCTCCACGATATCTGCGTATCGTTTGATAAAAGCATACAACGGCGCGTTCGTGAGTTCTTCCTTTTCCTCCTCCTCTTCTTCCTCCTCTCGTTTCCGTTTCGTCGTCGCATTCGAATCCATCATCGAGATGAAATGCCGCTCGAGAAAAAAGCGAGGGTACCCGTGCGCAGACATATGTCTCTTCTTCTTTTGCGCGCGCGTATTTTTGATGAAAATTTTCTTTTTTTTTTTTTTGCTTCTTCACAAAATTTTGACAAGAAGACAAAAAAACAAAGAACTCAGGGGAGGAGGAAAAGGAGGATTTTTGTTTGACGGGTGAAGATGATGATGATGATTGATGACGACGACGACGACGACGACGATTCGTTGTCCTCCGATGCAGAGGAGGACGAAAAGTCCTCCTTAGACTTCTTCTCTTTAGAAAACCCGGAAACGGAGAGAGAATTCTTCGCGGCGATACGGAAATACGGCATTGGAAAGTGGAAGAAAATGAGCAACGATTCGCGATATTCCTGGCATCATCGACTTTCGCGAGACGTTCGAGAGCAGGAGAAAGAGCAACAGCAACGGAAGGGAGGACGGGAAAAACTTCCTTCGTTAGTGTCGTCGAGGAAGAGCGGTGGTGGTGGTAATACTAATGGTGGTAAAAAGATAGTGACAACGAGTGAAAAGATGAAAACGGTCAAAGCAAAGTTGAAGAACCACTGGGAGAAATTATCTCGCGAGAAGGATTCGAAGAAGATCAAAAATGAAATCGTGAAGAAGAACGAACAGTTTCGCGCGCCTCGGTTTCGACACTCGTACGATTCGAACAAGAAAGAAAACGAGATGCGAGAAAAAGAGTACCAGTTGAAACCGTTTACGAACGCGTTGTCGCAAGCGCTGGACCGGTATATATTGGAGTGTTTGAATTTAGAGTACGACGCGCACGAAGACGCGTTGGAAGAGAGGGACGGAAAGACCATCGATCAAGTGGCCAATTATTGCATCGAGAAGTTTCGAGAGGAGGAGGAGGACGGGTTGATTGGAAAGTATCGGTTCGGCGGTTTGTTCGAGGTGTGTAAAGGCGCGAGGGAGCAAAGAGTGCCGCAAAGGTTGACGGAACTCGGGAAGGAAGGTAAGGTGAGGAGAGATCGAGTGACTGTTCCCGGAGATACGAGTGGAAGGTTACACATGAAGTACGTGGCTTTGGTGGATGTAAACGGGAAAGCGATTAAAAATATCACGAATAGGAACAGGGAAGATACCGAGGAAGATGAGTACGTGGACGAGGACGAGAGCGAATCGGAAGAAGAGTCCTCGGAAGACGAAGAAGAAGAAGAAGAAGAAGAAGGGGAGGAGGAAGACGTGGTCTCGCAAGAAGATGGAGAGAATACAAAACAAGAAGGAGGTACGAATAGCAACGAGAACGGGATAGATAGCGGATCCACGAAGAAACGACGGCGAAAACGGCGCGCTAAGAACGGTCAGTCAAAGCAAATGTCCAAAGCTACGCAACGCAAGAAAATCGAAGAAGAGTTGGAAAAGTTGCCGCCGTTATTTTATTACGACGGACGGTACTTAACCGCGGAGCAAGCCGCGAGCGAAGCTCGAGAGGCGTTCGAACAAGCCGAGTTAGCTGCAAATGAAGCGGAACTGGCGGAAAGAGAAGCCGCAGACGCCGAAGCGGAGGCGAGACAGGCGGCGGCGTTGGTCGAGAGCTTATGCGCCGAAGCGGAGACGATGAAAAACTATACCAGCGACGAGAAAGATGCTAACACTCTTCCGAACCCGGTCGCGAATGAAAAGGAGCCAGAGCGGTTTGTCCAAGCGTAGAAAGTAGCGTGTACACTTAAAAATTAAAACTCTCTTTGACTTTATACTACTTTAAAACTACTCGCTGTTATTATTATTCCCCTCTTCTTCCGCTCGCGCCTCAATCAATCCCAACTTTTCTAAGTGTTTCCTCCCTCTCTCTTCTACGCTAAACGTGTACGTCACTTTCGTCGTTTTCCCGGACGCGTCCAACGGTCTCGCCGCTTTTATAAAACCATCGAATCGTTTCTTCTTCTTTTTATTTTTGTTCGTGTTGTTGTTGTTTTCGCTCGCAGTGAACTGTTTTCGACTTTTTATCGATTGGAGCAAAATTTTCATGTGTCTGCGACTGTGGATTTCAACCGCGTTTTCCACGGCTAACGTATACAGTTTCTGAGAATCGATCGGTTGGTTCTTGAAAATCAAGTGGAGCAGTTTCGCGACTGGGCCAGATGATTTGTTGTATCGCGTTTTGTCTTCTCCCATTTTATCGTTTTCTTGTTGTTGTTGTTGTTGTTGTTCTTCCGCGAACGCGTTCGACGACGAGGTTGAAATCTGTTTGTTGTTGTTCTTATTCGTATTCATGAACGAGGAGGACGATCGAAACAACTGAATAGAAGAAGAAGAAGAAGAGGTGGAGGCGATTGCGTTCGTGCGCGTGCGGTGCAACAAAGCAACGCGCGCGAGGTTTGACAAAACGACTTTACGCAACATTATTTGTATTCGTATTCGCGTCTCGAGAATGAAGAAAAGCGTTGAGGTGAAACCCTTCTCTCTCTCGCCTTCGGAAAGAGATGTTGTTGGCGTTTTGTATCGCGAAGATGCACATTTTTGCATCGGCTGATGTCTTACTAACACGCGACTAATGATGATTCTATTTACATTCTATTCTAAATTCTGTTGCACACGCGAACGGATCATCGAGCAATGTTGTTTGTCGGGCCGTTTTCTTTCTTCGCCCTTACGTTCTCGTTCTCGTTACTCGCTTGTGCGGTTCGAGTAACGTTCGCGTTAGTATTCCGGACAACTTTCGCCGCGTTCCTGGATTTGCTCGTCTTTGATTTCATCTCCCTCTCGGTGTAATCGCTCGCGAATAAGAACATTTCTTTCTCCAACTGCTTGAAACCGCCCTCTAACGCTTCTTGTTTCACGAAAACGACGAAATCTAAATGTGAACCGCTCTCGGTTTTCGGCCATTTGTCTTTGTTCGTTCGAAAGATGGCTCGAACGCGTCGTTTGCACAGGTTCCTATCGACGGCGCGTTTTAACTGTTTCTTCGGGACGACGATGCCAATTCGGTGACATCCAGTTGCGCCGGGTACGCCATCGTTCGGCGCCGCTTTTATTCGTATGCAAGAATAATTCAACGTTCTTCCCGTTTTCTTCACGCGGTCGAAATCTTTGTCCGATTTTAAACGCTCGCGGTCGCGAAAGACGTTCCCTTCAATCGATTCTAACGCTCCCGGTGTTCGTCGCTGCGCGACGCCACCCTCTTTTTCCATCTTAAGCTCTGCGTGTTCACTATCATCACTGCTACTGCTATCATCGTTGCTCAAACCATTGCTCGCGTGCTTCGTAGGATTCCAATGTTTCGTTTTGTAATACCCGCCCTTTTCGTCGTCGTCGTCAGAATCGTCTTCTTCTTCTTCACCTTCTTTTCCTGAGGGCGACGACGACGTGTCGTCGTCGTATGACAAAGCGTGCAATGCGAACGGTGAAGAACTCGCGTCGTGGGTCGTTCGTCTCGTTTGGTGGTACCCCGAAGAATACTGATTCCTCCGTCGTTGTTCGTTTTTATTACTTTTGCTCCTCCAATTTTGCGAACAATAATTAGTATTCGTATTCAACGCGCTCCTCCTTTCTCGATAACGATGATGATTTTGCAATCCGCCACTTCCTCCGCCGCTTAATAAAAAAGAGCAACACTGACGACACCACCACGCATCGTTACTACTGTTCGCGCGACCGTAACTACTGCAACAAAAACTCCTCCATTTCGCGGCGTCTTCTAAAATCGTCAAATTCTTCCCAAACGTTCGTTTCCTCGTCATCATCATCATTCTTCTCGCAGTAAAGGAAGTGCGTTGTTGTTGTTGTTGTTGTTGTTGTTGTCGTCGAGATGATGATGTCGCCAAACCCGCAAAAGGCGAATGTAAAGTCCTCGAATACAAAGTTTTAAAGATCATGTACTATTTATGCATCAGTCGTCTGTTGGCGCAAGTTTTGTGTATATAAAAGAAACAACACCAACAATTCTCTCAATAATAATTCTCTCTTCTTTTCTTTTTCTTTTTTCTGTTGTTGTTGTTGTTGTTGTTGTTTTGAAATGATGATTTTTAATTTTTAATTTATGAAGAGCAGTTCAAACAAAAAATTCCCATATTAGTTAGTCAAAAGAATACCTAATAAAGCGAAAACCTCGTTTGATACACTTTGCAGAAGAATACACACAAACTCTCTCATTTTCCTCGCAATAATAATAAATACAACGTCATCATCATCAGCGAGAGAGATGAAGAGAGATGAAGAGAGACGTTCGTAAACGCTCCTCGCGATGAGACTATCATCATCGCGAGAGAATAACGAGGAGCAAAAATGAAGAGAGAGATTTGAAAAAATTCGAAAGACATCATCATGGCGTCGTCTGATTCTGATTCTGATTCTGATTCTTCTTCGCGAAGAAGACTGCCACCTCCGTCGCCGCCGGTGATGGAACCCAACGGAGACAATGATGATGATAGGTATGATTCGTCCAAGACCTCTCCCGTGGTAAACCTTTCCGTGAAGGAACGAATTCAAATTATGCAACGAATGACCGATGCGAAGAAACCGTCGCCACCGTTGATGACGAGCGGAATGGTGCAACAACAACAACAACAACAACAGACGTCGCTGACGTCGAAAGTAGGCGCGATGGAAACGACGCCGAGGCAGTTAACGCCGAGCTTTGAATCTGCGGAGGAGGATGATGCGAAGACAAAGAAGACAAAGGTGAAAAAAGTGGTCGCGACGCCGTTGCCGAAGTACACGCCGTATCGCAAAGAACGAGAAGAAGAAGAAGAGAAGAAGGAAGAGTTTCAAACGGCATCGGCGTTGATTCGACAACGGTCTGCACCGCAATCGGTGACGACGACGACGCCCGCATTTTTGTCCAATATTCCTCGGTCGCCGCAAAGGTCGCCTCGATCGCCCACGTTCAGAGATCGAACGCAAATGTTTGAACAACAACCGGTAGCGTCGGTTTCGCAACGACAGGCGCAGATGTTAAAAAACTTACGGTTGAAAATACAAGCGAACATCGAGAAATCCGAGGAGATTGCGCTTCGAAGGAAGAAAATGAACGACGCGTTCGTGAATTTGCGGAAAGTAAAGTCCAAGTTGGAACAGAAATACGCGTACGGTGGCGGCGAAGGTTTTGGTAACAAAACGACGATTCAGACGACGACGCAGTTTCGAAAGAAGATCATCTCAAAACTCGTCGAGACGGAATTTGAAGTCGAAACGAAAGCGATTATGTTCAACGCGTGGAAAATACGGACAGAGAAAGAAAAAGAAAAGAGGGAAGTAGTGACGACAAAACTCAACGCGATACGTGCCGTCGCTTTGCGGCGAAGTTTTGATCACTGGCGCGATGTTTCCGCGTCTTTACAACCGAGAAGAGTAGCTTTGGAAGCTTTGGAATTGAACGCGAAGCAACGACACGTGCGCGACATTTTCAATCGTTGGCGTAAATTCGCTAAACTTTCAAACCGAGCGATGCACGTGGCGACGATGAAAACGATAGATGCGGATAAGAAAACGCTATCAATCGCGTTCGCGCGTTGGGAGTTGGCGCTGGCGAAAAGCGCAAAGAGTAAAGCGGAGAAGAAACTCGTTCGGGCGTTTGTTTTGAAAAAGGCATTCGTCGCGTGGCGAATGGCGAGAGATGAGTCCGCGTTCAAAGTCGAAGTTGCGAGACGGAAGTTGCGTGGCGATGACGAAAGTGAACTCGTCGCTTTCGTGGACGCTCGAAAAAGTAAAGCTGAAAGTGAACGAATGTCTCTGTATTTTCGCAGCGAAGGATCCGCGGCGAGGAAAAAGTTGGAGCGATTGAAAGGTCAATACTACGCAGCGACGAATTACGTAACAACTTTATTACCGTTGGCTACGTTACACTCGCCCTGGGATACGTTTGCAGCATCGCCGACCAATATCGACGAGGCCGCCGCCGACGACGACGAAAGGACGATATCAAAGAACGTAAAAAAAGTCGTCGAAGAGTCCAAGGTTGAGGCGTTACTTCGAGAAGCGAAAGAATCGATTCAAAGAGCCGACGAACTGAGAGAAGAGTGCGAGTTTGCCCGAAATGTCGCCGAAGACGCGGAAAACGCGTCTGATTTTCTTCTCGTGATGTTTCAACAAGGTAAAAATGTCAGTCAGACTCACTTATCGAACGCTTTGATACACGCGGAGAAGATGTACGGAAAATTTACGCTCTTATCGGTCGAGTGCGAGAAGGCTTCGGCAGAAGCGGTGAGAGAAGTGAGAAAAGCTAAAGAGGCGGAAAAAATGGCGGAGAAGTACGAGCGCGTTCGTTTGATACGTAGCACCGATGGTTATATCCCGCCGACCGATGGTGGTGAGCTAGAAAAAAACCAGCCTCGAACGAAGACGACTTCGCGGGAAATCGCGGTGGTTTTCGCCAACAGGAACGTCGCCAAACGCTTTTTAGAGAAATGGCAAAGCGCGATTGAGATTCTCCAGCGCGATAGACTCGATTTATTCTTCACCTCCTGGCGAGAACAAACTCGAAAAGGGTTGATAACACGCGCCGATCGCGAGATTCAAATCGAAAATTTCATTGAAAAGAGAACGGTAACGATGAAAGCGAAAGTCTTCTCGGCTTTGTACTGGCACAGGAAGTGGAGACAAGATCGAAAGAAAGTTCTCGAAATCTCCGTGAAACCCATCGCGAGAGACTCTTTGTACTTTGCATTGAAACGGTGGAAAATCAAAGTATACAACAAAAAACTATTATTCCGCGTGTTCACCAACTGCGAACGCGCCTGGGACGAGAAACGAAACGAACCGTACGACGCGGAAAACATCCAAACGAAACGAGACGTTTTACGCGTTTGGCTGAAAAACGCCAAAGAGGCAAAAAAAATGCGCGACGAGTACGTCCAAGCCACGCAGTTCCGCGACGTGTCTCTCAAACTCAACGCATTCCTCGCCTGGAAATTGAAAACCTCTTCATCCAAGCGAGACGAGCTCGAAAACGCTCGCGAACGTGAAATCAACGAGCAAATAGCCGATACTTTTCGCCGAGTCTCTCTCTCGCAAAAAGTCCTCTCGGCGTGGCGCGTTCGAGTGTTCAACTCGTGGAGAGAGCGGTTAGCCACCGAAATGGGCTACCGCACGATAGCGAGGAGAGTTTTAAGAGGGTGGCATCAACGAGTCGTCGTCGCGTGTTAGATACTAGTCATCAGTGCGTTGATTCAGAGAGTAGTAATAATAGCAGTAGGACAGACCCAAAACGTTCCTCCTCTCGTCTTTCAATTTTTGTTTCAAATTCCTCATAACTGCTGCGTGTTCTATTCAATACAATCATCCCACATAGTAATCATCATCCGTCATGGGCGTGCAAGTGCCGGAATTGAAACAGTGCGTACTGCAGTCGTTTCATTTCATCGTTCTCTCTTCTTCTTCTTTGTCTTCTTTACTCGTCCTGCTTTTATTTAGGGAAATTCTTCTTTCGTTGGCGCCGTCGAAGATGCGATTCGGCTTCGCGATGACGATCTCTCTCCCTCGTTTCTCTCTACTTTTCCTCGCTCCCAACGAAACACCATCTGACGAAGCAAAACGCTCTTCTCATCATCATCATCATCATCATCATCATCATCATCATCTTTTAAATAACAGATACATGGACAAAAAACTGAAACTGAAACTGAACGGGAACAGAGGCGTGATTGGTATTTTACGCGGGTTCGATCAGTTTTTAAATTTAGTCTTGGACGAGTGCGTGAACGACTCGACGGCGGAGAAAACGCCGCTCGGGATGGTCGTCGTGAGAGGCGCGAGCGTTTTATCGATGGAAGCGTTGGAGCACATCGCGCCCGTGCAAAGGAAGTCTGTAATGTAATCACCACCGTTTGTAATATAGTACTAACTAATTTCTATTTATTTCTGGTATACAACGTTTTCTATCTATTTATTTGTTGCGAGGCTTCGCGCGAGCAGTCGGTTCAGCCTCCAAAGGGTTCTCTGGCCAATAGTGTCTTGGGTAGCGGCCTTTCAACTCTTTCCTTACGTTTTCGTATTCACCTTCCCAGAAGGACTTCAAATCAGTGGTCACTTGTACCGGTCGACTCGCCGGCGAGAGTAAGTGCAACTCGGCTTTTTTACCGGCTATGGTAGGCGTGTCGGGTAACCCGAACAGCTCTTGCAATCGACACTCGATGACTGGGGCGTTGTTGTCGCTTACGTTTTCGTAATTAATTTTCTTTTGGGTCCCTGAAGGTAAACGAATTGATTCGGGAACACTTTTGTCCAGTACTCGTTTGTCCTCGTGCGAGAGCATGGTAGTTTCCAGAATCTGTCTCAAGTTTGTTTTTTTCAAGATGTCTTGTTTCGAGGCGCATCCGACGACCCATTGCGGAAGCCACTCGGCGACAGTTTTAGTTAAAGATGTATCGTGAAAGTCCGGGAACGATTCAGGATTGCAACTGTGCGCGAACACGCATCGCTTTATCCACGCGTTGAGATTTTTATCCCCGCTCACGTTGAAGAATGTAAACACGCCAACCTTTTTCGCTCTTTCGACGATAGCATCCGCCATTTCGCTTTCTGTCGCTTCGATTACTTTCTCGTCCAAAACAACGTCACCAATTCTCGTAACTTCTCTCGAGACAACTTTGTTCGAGCTTTCCGCCCACGTAATTTCGCGCTTTGTGGATACGTTCAAACAAAATTTCAGGTTTTCATCCGTCGCCGCGGCAGTCGCGAGAATACCTTTCGTTAAAGGCGACGCGAGTTTGATGATATCGTTCTTACCGCCGTTCCCGTCGTTTCCTCCAAACATTTCACAAATAACTAACGCTTCGGCTTTTGCAATCGGGTCGTCCCTGTTGTCGGCGGAAATAGAAGCTGCGCCTCCGCCGCTCAGTTTGAACGTGTTCGAACCTTTACCGCTGGATTTCATAGCGATTCGATCTGGGAAAGCAGCCGCGAGCAAAACGGACGCTTCGAACTGCTTCGCACCGCAAAAGATTTCTTCGTATACTGGTTCGTTCGCGTTTAATCCATCCGAATCGATATCCGTTGAAACCGACTTTGCAATTCTAAGAATATCCGCGGCCGGCGCGTCGTTGGCGAGACTCCGAATGTTCCTCGCCAACTGTTGCGACGATTTTCGCGCCTCGGAAACCGCAAACGGATCGACATCAAAGTCCAAATACGAAGAATTGCTACCGGTACCTGCACCACCACTGCTCTCACTGTTGTACGATTTCGAAAGCGCGTCGATGATTGCAGATTTTGCGCTCGTTTTTTTGCCTTTTGGTGCCTTTTTCATATTCTTCGAGCGTTTGCTCGAGCTCGGCAGTTTCGCGTCTACCGGAACGCGTATAACATCAATCCCACGTTCACCGACTTTCTTGCCCAGCTTTTTACGGTACTCATCATCGCTGTTGTCATCGTCACTATTCATCGAGCTACTACTACTACCAATATCAGCTATGATGACATCTCGTCCTTGAATCGCTCTGGCGTAACTTCTCGCGTCCAGCGGCGCGTCTCTACCTCGCAAAAGACTCTTATCACTATCGACACCCGCCGCGAGCTGACACGCTAAACGCGTACTCGCCGCACCTCTTTGACTCGCGAATAATAACATCGCACCTATGCGAGGATGACACGGTAAACCGTTCATCGCTTTACCTTTCTCGGAAACAAAGTACGTGACGTTCGAGGACTCCCGGTCTTCTTCGACGACTTCAATCGCGCGGAGTTTTTCGAGAAGTTTGAGCGCGTTTTTGCCCGGTCCAGCCGGCGGTGGATCTAAAAAAGCCAACGCTGGTGACGAGGACGATGAAGTCGAACCCTCTCTTACTTCTTTCTCGGAAGAAGATGAAGATGGCGATGAAAAAATATCCTTGGTCGACAATTCTCCTCCGAGCGCGTTGGCGATGGTCAACATGCAACTCGTCAAATCGGCGGTCAAAATCTCCGGCGTCGTTTCTTTCTGGAAAGATGTCGCCATACTGTTTTCGTTCCACATTCGGTAACACATTCCTTCCGCTATGCGACCGGCTCGACCTCGTCTCTGGTCCGCGCTCGAAATCGAAACTCGTTCAGTCGTTAATCGAGTCATGCCTTTACTGTGGTCGTACTTGGGCGCTCTTCGTAATCCCGAGTCGACGACGATGGTCACTCCGGGAACCGTCAGAGAAGACTCCGCTATCGGCGTCGAGACGACGACTCTTCGTTTCGCGGGCGTATTTGAAGGTGTCAACGCGTAATTCTGCTCGTTCGTCGGCAACGCTCCGTACAAAGGCAAAATCTCATAATGTGAATCCCCTAATCGATCTTTCAGAGACTTCACGACCCTTCGAATCTCAGCCGCGCCGGGGAGGAAGACTAAAATATTCCCACCGTTTGGCGTATCGCTGAGAGCTTTTTGAACGGTTTTTACGGCGACTTTTTCTGTGTCGTTATACGCACCATTTATCCCTCCGCCTCCCACGTATATCGTTTCCACCGAGAACGATTTGCCTTCCGATTGCACGATTGGCGCGTCGTAATAAAAATACTCTTCTTCGTCTTCTTTTCTTCGTAACGTCTTCCTCATCAACTCTTGGCACCTGACCGCCACGTCCCCTAACGTCGCCGACATCACGCACACCTTCAAGTCCTTCCCTCTCCCAAACTTACTCTTCGCTCTCAAAACTAACGCTAAACTCAAATCCGCATCTAAATTCCTCTCGTGAAACTCGTCGAACACGACGCACGAAACGCCCTTCAGACTCGGATCTTTCGCCAATCTATTCTTCAACACGCCTTCCGTGACCACCTCGATTTGTGTCTTTGACGATACCAGTCTTTCAAATCGTACTTGATACCCAACCGTCTCCCCAACTTTTTCGTTTAAAATCGACGCCATGCGTGTGGCAGCCGCGCGCGCCGCAACCCGTCTCGGTTCTAAAACTAAAATTTTCCCTCCTTCTGAAGCAGACGAAAACCAACGTTTCCCGCGTCGAGAACACATCATCGCTAAAGGGAGTGCAGTCGTCTTCCCAGCACCCGGTGGGGCTTGTAAAATCAAATCGTTGTCGTTTTCAAAAAGAACTCGCAAGCAGTCTTCGATGACGTCTTTAATCGGTAACTCGGATATTTGTTCTCGCACTCGTTCGTTCTCCAAGTCGTTCACTTCGTTCTCGCATTTTCCAATTGGGGGTTCCGGTGTGGTAAAACTACTGTTACTACTACTCCTCGTCGAACGTGTTAAAAAGCTCCTTTTCCTCCTCCTCCGACACGTCTTTCCGCTCGCAGAAAAAGCCACGCTCTGTCTTCTAAAGTCTTTTCTGATATTGCTGGTAAAAAGGCTTTCGGAAACGTGATATCGAGAAGTCATCTTTTTCTCTGGGGAATTTGCTTCAAAAATTGACTTTTACAACCTCTTAAAGAAAAGCTTTGAACACACAACACAGAAGAATTAATAAACACAACAAAATGAAGCAAAAGATCGGCCAATATTCCGTCTCTCGCACGTTGGGTGAAGGCGCGTACGGGAAAGTGAAATTCGCGACCATGAAACAAGCGAAAGACCCGTACGCGATTAAAATCTTAAACCGGCAGATGTTGCAAAGAGTGGACGAGAAAGAAATGCTCTTACAAGAAATAAAAACCATGGCGGAAGTTTTCCACCCGTACGTCGTGAACTTATTCGAAGTCTTATCGGGACGAGAGGAGGTGTATTTAGTTTTGGAGTTTTTAAGCGGCGGAGAACTGTACGATTTGGTGAAGCAAAGAGGCAAGTTGGAGGAAGATTGCGCGCGAGTCTATTTTCAACAGATTTGTCAAGGAGTAAGGTTTTGCCACTCCAGAGGGGTGTTCCACAGAGACTTGAAACCGGAGAATATATTCTTAGATCACGAGAAGAAGACGTGTAAAGTTGGAGATTTCGGCTTAGCGGCGCAAAAAGTAAACACGGATGGGTCTTTACGAACTATTTGCGGGACGCCGAACTACGCGGCGCCGGAAGTCATGGCGGGGTCGAGACGGTTGAAAAAGGTGAAAGCGTTCGAGGATGAATACACGAAAGCGAAAGCGGAAGGATACGATGGGAAAATCGCGGATATTTGGTCGTGCGGGTGCATTTTGTATTTCATGTTAACTGGAGATTGTCCGTTTTACGGCGCGAACTTTGTCGAGTTACAAACGCAAGTGCAGAAAGTTGAGCCGTATTATAACGCGGAAGTTATCGCGAGAAAAGCCATCAAGGTGCTCGAGATTATCTTGGTAAAAGATCCGAAGAAACGAGCGACTTGGCCGCAAATTTTCAAGAAATCCTGGTTTCGACAAAACGGGTTTAAACCGGTGAAGATTAAAAAGTTACAAACCAGTTCGCGGTCGGTGGTGGATATTTCCTTGGAAAAAGGCGTCTCCGATTCCGTCGTGGAACGAGAATTGAACAACCAAAGCGACGGGTCGGACTTTTCTGATTTTAGCAACGAAGGCGACGACGTCTGGGACGAAGACAACGACACCGATCACACGCTCTCGAGAGAGAATTCGCAAAATCCCACCGCCGGGTCTCCCAAAGGAGGGGGAGGAGGAAAGAGAGGCATATTCTCTTCTTTACAACGCCAACAGTCGACGATGTCCAACTTCGACCGAGGCTCGAGCCAAGAAGTTATCCGGAAAATCAACGCGTTCGAACTCATGAATTTAACCACGTTCGACTGCACGCACATGTTCGACGACTACTCCAACGTTTCCAACTCCACGACTCGATTCATTTCGTCCTCGAACGTCACAGAAATCGAAAAAGCTGTCGTTTCTACCGCTAAAAAAGCCGGATGCGAAGTCAAAGCCACGCCCGGGAAACCTATTCGATTACGACACAACGCCTCCGCGGTCCAAATCGTCGTCGAAAAATACGAAATCGTCCCCGGAATATACATGGTCAACTTAAATCGATTGAGTGGGAACCGAGACGCGTACTACGAACTCTATTACGACATGAAGAAAAACAGCTCGATCAAGAAGTTAGCGCTGAGCCAATCCGGCAAAAACTTGGCTTCGGCTGCCGGCGGCGAATAGGCAAATACTACTACTAATAGTAATAATGATCGCCGCCGCTCTACATTTTGCGAACGACGAGTAGATGAAAAGTGGTCGTGAAAAACGCCACCACGCCCTCTCCTTTTCGCGAGGTGATGATGGAAGAAGAAGAAGTTTCCTCCGCGTTGTAATATACTCAATAATACTCAGTAGTTCTACTATTTTATATTTCTGCTGAACGAAAATTCTCCACAATAATTAAGATTACGGAAGGGGTGCCTTCTCTCAAATTACGTAATACGCAAGTAAACAAAATGCTTCCAATCCTCTCGATCAAAGACGCGTGCGTCGGCTTACTCTCGTTAAACTTGGCGTCTAAAATGTGGATGACTGTTAAATGGAGAGTGCTTCACACGAACAAAAAATTGGGTAAACCTGTCTCCGCGTGCGTCTCCTCTTATTAAACTCTTCTTCGTTACTGCCGCCTCCGATTCATTGCATTGGAGGTGGACACATTTATATTCCAATTCATTTTCATGTTCATCATCTCACTCACGCTCGCTCTCTCTCTCACACACACATAAAACACAGCGTGGCGGATTGGAAACTCGTTCCAGAACTCGTGAACAACACCAACGAGGCGTACGCTCGCGAACACGGAACGCAACTGAATGAAAGCGAATACACCCCAGTATTCGTTGCTATGCTTGGTTTGATGCACGCGGTGAACGCGGACTCGGGGCAAGCACCGGGGATGATGTTGTATTCATCTCTCGCGTATACGGCCGCGTCTGCGTTTGCTGGGTTTCCATTCTATGTGCCCGCGGCGATGTGGAGATACGGCGCGTTCGCTCTCGGGTTGAAGAAAATTTTCGAGGCGAAGAACTTTTAAACAACGCGAAGAAGGAGAAGAGAAAAGCGAGATGAAGGGTCTTCTTACGACTCTGGACGATCGTCGACGTAACGTTAACAAGATCTTCAGAGTTGGTTGCACATAAATTCAGATCTCATACGCGATAGTGGTCATACTCTTTCTTGTTACACGTGCATACATAAAATTTTTTATCTCTTCTCTCTTTCTTTTTCTTTCTATCCTTCTCGCAGCAAGCCGCAAAACTCCTCTTTACCAATCAGCTTCATCCTGTAATCGTGTTTCGCCACTTGTCGCTCGTCTTCGGTGTTATACCCCCAATCCACGAAAAATAAGTCCCATTTGCTTAATCGTTTATCGTTTGCGACTTTAATGAGAGTCGATAACTTATCTTCCACGAAAATCATCCTCGACGCGCCGTCCTTGTTAAACGTTTCCTCCAACCGCACCAACACGTCCGCTTTCGGTTCTCCGCTCACCGTCGTGCTAATCAAATCCTCCTCGGGAATCTTCACCCCACCCATATCGACCAAAATAGCGTCCGCGAACCGAGCTTGTTTCGTCGTCACAATCGTCACTTTTGCGTCTCTTCTCTCCGTGCAAAATCTCAACGCTTCCGGTACGTCTTCGTACAGCGCGTTCGGTTGCAACCAAGATTTAAAATCCGTTCGGATCCAATCGTCTCGTATTTTACCAAACTCCAACACCATCGTTTTCCGATCTAACTGCCATTTTTGCATCAGCTTTTCGCTCAATATAGGCCAATCTTTCAGTATTGATTCCACGTCGTACCCGTTTAGATTTTCCAGAAGCGCTCTCGCTAAAATCGTGTTCTCGTATCCCGTTTCCACGACTGGTCGTACCGCTCGCAGTTTATCTAAAACTTCATCCTTTTTCTCATTCGCTCGTTCGCACTCGAACACTTCCGGCCACAATTCAACGCCGTGTTTCCACGCGGATAGCGAGGATTCCCCGACCGAGTCGCAGACGACGCCGTCAAAGTCGAGCGCGAATAATGTTGAAGTCGAGGACGCGGCAGAAACGTCCATCGTCTGCTTCTTCTTCTTCACCGACGAAGATGATTTTGAGGATGAAGATGATTCCAACGAAGTCTTTCCCCGTCGGCGGAGAAGATGACGAGAACAAAAAACAGACGATGAAGATGAAGATAGCTTTTGGGAGGATGATATCGCAGCAAAAGCGGTGGGTGACATTATTATATATCTTTTATACTACTACTAATAAATAAGCACAAACAGCAAATGTGGATATATTTTGTGATGCATTTTCTCTTACACACATCAAGAAAGAACAACTCTAACAACAATCTATCTGCGCTCCTATTAACAACATCTCTTCTTATCCATGACAACGGAGGACTTTCTCTGCTGCCTTTCTCTGATGCTGACTTCACCACCTCTCTTCTTTGGCGCGTGCCGACGCAACAGCTCGTCTAAAGGCGTGTTCGGGTCGTGGATTTTATTATTGTCTTTGTCGTCGTCGTCGTTCATCGTCAGCTTTGCTTCTCTGACTGCGTTTTCGTCGTTTACGTCCGATGCAGTTGGAGCGAGTGGACGTTCTTCGTTCCCTCCTGAAGAAGTATCGTCGTCTGAATCGAAAACGTCGCTCCTTTTTTGCGTTTGCTGTGCCCAAGATTTCGCGTATCGACCGTTTTCGATGGAGAGTAACTCGTCGTGCGAACCGTATTCGACAATTTTACCGTTGTGAATGACGGCGATGTTATCGCATCGTCGCGCGGTGGATAATCTGTGCGCGACGACGACGGTGGTTTTGCCTTTGGTTAGAAAGTCAATCTCGCGGACGATTTCGCGTTCGGTGTACGCGTCTAACGCGGACGTGGCTTCGTCGAGAAGTACAATTGGACTGTTTTTAAGAAGCGCGCGCGCGATCGCGACGCGTTGCTTTTCGCCTCCAGAGAGTTTCAACCCTCGTTCGCCGACTTGAGTGCTGAAACCTTTCGGCAAACTCGCGACGGTTTCCGTGAGTCGAGCGCGACGAACAACTTCGCGAATTTCCGCATCCGTCGCGAGTTCTTCCCCAAGCGATTGGTGCTCACTATCAACAAATCTTTGCGATTTACCGTACGCGATGTTGTATCGCAACGTGTCGTTGAATAACACGACATCTTGCGGGACAATGGCGATATTTTCTCGAAGCGAATCGAGCTTCAAATCCTTCACGTTTTTACCGTCGATGTATACGCCGCACTGCGTGCTGTCGTGATTGTTGTGTTCGCAGTTATAGTTCACGTCGTATAAGCGATACAACAGGCGCAAAATGGTCGATTTACCACTCCCGGAAGCGCCAACGATGGCTAAGGATTTTCCGGCTTCAATTTTAAAACTCAAATCGTCCACAATCAACGCGTTGTTGTTACCCGGGGCCGAACTCGACGACTCCTCCGCCGCACCTCCCTCACTACTAATAGTATCAAACTCGTTTTCTTCGCCAGTTTGATCGTATCCGAACGACACGTTTCTGAATTCTACGCTAAATCCTTTCTCCAACGCCTCTTTACTCGTCGGCAACTCTAAACCATTCACCGCCTCTCGCACTTGCGATTGCTCTTCTAATAATTTAAACATCGTCGTCATATCCACCATCGATTGTTTCGCTTCACGATATACGGTACCTAAAAAGTTCAAAGGGACGGAGAGTTGAAAGAGTAAGCCGTTTACCATGACTAAATCACCGACGGTTAATTCTCCAGTCGTGACTTTACTCGCCGCTAATAACATCGCCGTGGACAACGCGGCTGAGAAAATAGCGTTTTGTCCAAAGTTCAATCCGGCTAAACTCGTGGCAATCTTCAAGTTGGCTTGTTCCACGCCTTTTAAACTTTCGTCGAATCTATTCACCTCGTGTTTCTCCTTGTTGAAATATTTCACGGTTTCGTAGTTTAACAAAGAATCGACTGCTTTGTTGTTGCCTTCGTTTTCCAACGCGTTCATTTTTTTACGGAACTTTGTTCTCCATTTCGTCACGCCAAACGTGAACGCCGTGTACGCACCAATCGTGCCCGTCGACAACAACGCAAACTCGGGCCCGCATTTGGAATATAAAATCGCGGAAACTAAACCAATTTCCAACGCCGTCGGGAACACGTTGAAGACCATCGAGTTGCATAAAAACGAAATTCCGCGTTGGCCTCGATCGATTGCTCGATTCAACGCCCCCGTTTGTCGATTCAAGTGAAACGTCAAATCTAAATCGTGCAAGTGTTTGAACACGTCTCTAGCTAAAGATCGAATCGCGCCTTGCGATACTTTTGCAAACGTCGCGTTCCGAAGTTCGCTCGCTAAGCTCGCCGTCGCTCGAGCGACGCCATACCCAACCAACATCGTCGCCGGCGTCCCGAGACCAATAGCGGCTAAATCTATCGTCGAAAGCGCAGTCGCTCCGGTAATCGCGCCGTCCGCGCTCGTCGAAGCCGCTAACCCATCGATCGCGTGTTTAAACATAAACGGTACCGAAACGTTGGCTAACTTTGAAAGGACTAAAAAGGATACCGCGGTGACCACTCTCGCCTTGTTCTCCACGGAATCCGCCGGCCATAAGTGACTGCCTAACGTTTTCAGGATTTTCAAATCGATTTCAGAATCTGTTTTTTGTTGTCCTTCTTTTTTCTTTGTCTTCTTCGTTATTACCGCGTTGTTCTCGTCGTCGATGATAGTTTTGATTGCTGTTGCTGTTGCTGTTGATGATGATGAAGAAGAAGAACTGTAGTACCTCTTTCGTCTCTCATCAAACAGCGTGTCGTTCCTGGAAGATGATGATGATGAAAATGAACAACTTTCGCGCATAAACCGACGAACGAGCGCCGAGGAGGCATCCTTCGAAGAAGAAGAACTGCTCGCAAATCCTCCTCTGTTGCTGTTACTAGTATCACGATCATCATTCCCGACCATCGCCGAAGCAGCAAAAAGATGATGTCGTCTGCTTTGTCGCGCCGTCGATGATGCTGTTCTTTGACGACAGAAGATCCTCCTCCCGACGACAGAGGAGGATGATGTCGAGACATCTGCCGCCAAACGATACACCGATACAGCTGATAAAGCCGCTGTTTTTGCCGCTGCTTTGGCAGCAGCGCGCCTCATTTCTCTCTCTTTACACGCCGCTGCCGTTTGATGTGCGTGTGAGTAGAGTAGTGCGTGAGAAGTAGTTTTTGTTAAGGTGTTGTTCAGAGTGTGGTTGTTCTTTTTGTTGTGTTGTTCTAAGTCGTTTTTGTTGTGTTTCTTTTTAAGTGCTTCTTTGTGTCTAAAGAAGAGAGAAAATAGTTTGCACTGACTGAAAAAACAATTTTGGCGGGAAAAAAAAGGAAAAGGGCAACACGTAAAAAAAATTCTTCTCTTTTCTTTCTTTCGTTCTTTCTTTCTTTCTCGTTAAAAGAGGAATAATAATACTATAAGAAAAGCGCTTCTTCATCTCTCTTCTTCTTCAGAAGAAGAAGACGAAGACGAAAGAGAAAACGTCAAAAAGAACAACAACGCTATATATATATCTCTTTACTCTTTAAAATTCTCTTTCGAAAAAACGAAGGCTCTCGAAACCGACTGGGAGAAAAGAAATGCGCTTCTTTTTCTTCTTCTTCTGATTTGGATATTCTTCTGTGAAATGATGAATGTGATGGGAAAAGAAGATGACGATGACGATGCTCTTCTTACCGCCAAGAATAACGACGACGACGCGTCGATGAAATCATCGTTGAGATCATTCGAAGGTGTGCTTCGAGTGAACCCTCACGATCCATCCGAGGCGTACGTCTCCGTGTCGTTCTTACCGGTGGATGTGAAATTTCGACTCTTTCATGACAACAACAACGACCACCAAGACGAAGACGTTAAAAAGAAGAAGAAAATTTTCGCGGTGGACCAGGACAAGATTCTGTTTACCTTGGAATCACCGATCGAGTGGTTAAGGCAGGAGTTACGAGAGAAGAGCGAAGCGAAGAACAGACGAGAGAGACGTCCTGGGAGTACGAGTGGGAGACAGCAGCGGCGCGGTACGACGAGCGGTACGACTTCGTTAGTCGAGATGATGGAAAAATGCTCGATTCGCGGGAGCGAAGAAAGCGTGAAACGGTTCGAGAACTTGTACAAAAGTTGCGTACGTGGAACCGAGGAAGAGGTGCAAAAAGCATACGAGGGAGCGTGTCGGTTTTTTAGTAGTAATAGTAGTAATAGTAACGGCAGTGGTAGTAACAAAAACAACGGCGACGGGATTGAGGAAATCGAGCTCTTGCGACCAATCGGTACGGTGGTGAAAATCATCGAGCCGTCGCCAAAACGGACGAGGTTAGTTGGCTACATCGTAGATGAAAAAAGGAATAATACGAATAGTAATACTAATAGTAAAAATAAATCGAAGAAAAGCTTTCGATTAAAACCGACGGATTCGCGAATGCCGACGTGCGATATAGACGCCTCGCTTTCCGAATTAAAAGATTTAGAAAACGTGCCTGAAAATGTCATCGTGTTTGCGTCCATGATAGACACGGATGGAACCGCAAAAGGCGCTTTGTCGCGCGCGTGCTCGGTTGAGCGCATCATCGGTCCAAGTGATAGCATCGAAACGCACACCGCGAAAATAATCTTAGAGAACGACATCAAAGACGAACCGTTTACGGACGAGGTACTCGCGTGTTTGCCGAAAGAGTGGAACGACGACAACGGCATCGAGTTAGAAAATGAAGACGAAAAAGAACCCGCGAGGAAAGATTTCAGGAGCGACATAGGCACTTGCACGATAGATCCAGAAACTGCGCGCGATTTGGACGATTCTTTATTCGCCACGAGAATCGATAAAAATACCGTTCGTGTCTGCGTACACATCGCGGATGTCTCGCATTTCGTGCAACCAAACACGGCGTTGGACGAAGAAGCTTTGATTCGAGCGACGTCGAATTATTTGTGCGATAGAGTCCTGCCTATGTTACCGAGACTGTTGAGCGAAATCGCGTGTTCTTTAAATCCAGGCGTGGATAGGTACGCGATGTCCTGCGAGTGGATCATTCGAGAATCTGATGGCAAAATCTTGGAGGAATGGTTCGGACGAAGCGTCATGCGAAGCAGAGCGAAATTGTCCTACGGCGACGCGCAAAGAATGTTGGACGCGTTTGATGCATCCATGACAGACGAAGCGATTGTGAACGTCGAAAAGGAGAAGGTCAGCGGAGAAGGAAAAATAGAACAATCCTCAAAAGACAACGTTCTCCTTGAAGTTGTAAAGTCCGTGCGTTTACTTCGATCTGTGGCGAAAACGTTGCGCGAAAACCGAGTCGAGAACGGCTCGGTCCGTTTAGATCAAGCGAAAATTGGTTTTGAAATCGATCAAGAGACCAAGTTACCGAAACGCGCGTTTCAATACGAACTTCGCGAATCGAATCGAGTGATTGAAGATTTAATGTTGCTCGCGAATAGACGCGTGGCGAAACGAATCGCGGACTATTTCCCGAACGTCGCTTTGTTGCGTTTACATCCGCCGCCGAACGAAAAGAAAATGTTCGAGCTGCGCGAGTTTGCGCAAGCGAACGGATTGAACGATTTCGATTGCAGCACGAGTGGAGCTTTACATCGAAGCTTAGAGCGCTTACGCGAGACCGTGAGAAGAACAGATGAAACGATGAATAATGGTGGTGTCAACGCCATTTACGAAATCATCAACTTATTAGCGACGAAGCCGATGCAGTTGGCGCAATATTTTTGCACGGGACAACTCCCGGAGAAAGAAAGTTGGCGCCACTACGCGTTAGCGTTCGACAGGTACACGCACTTCACGTCACCGATTCGAAGGTATCCGGATATTCTCGTTCACCGTTTACTCCGTGCGAGTTTAGTCGTGGAAGAACAAGAGAAGAATAAGAAGAAGCAGAAAAATAAGATGATGTCTTTCTTTTCGAAGAAGAAGTCTTCGGATGATGTCGTCGTCAAGAAGAGCAACAAGTTGGTGGACTATTTACTTCCCACATCGACATCTTCGTGCATTCAAATTGCGACTCAGTGCAATATAAAGAAGGCATCTGCAAAGGTCGCGCAAGACGAACACTCGTTCGTGTATTTTTGTTACCATCTCGCGAGGAACCCAACGGTTACGCTGGCTATCGCGCGCATCGTCGGAAGGAAACATTTAGCGTGTTTTTTACCAGAGTTTGGTTTTGAAGTGAAGGTTGAAATCGGAAATAAGCGTCACTTGACGACAAAACAATCCGCAGGGACGCCTAATCCGACTATGGTATCGATCGAGTTTGAAGCGTCGTCTGAATCCGCAAACGAAGCGGCGCAAAAGTTGATCGAACTTGGAGAAAATGGTAGCGAGAAAGACAAGCACGCCGACGAAGACGAAACGGAAAACGAAGAAGAAGGTAAACAAAACAGCGTCTCGTGGATTGAGCGAACAAAGTTGCTCAAAAAAGCGAGAGGACTGAGTGGTGCGTTTTTAAATCTCACGAGATTGGAAGAAGAACGCGTTTTGATGGCGCTAAGTAGTGATTCGACGGAAAAAATAATCTCGAAGGATGCCGTCGGCGCGCTCCCTATGCGCATCAGGCCCGCGGACCAAGTTTTGGTCGTTTTAACTGGTAAATTTGGCGAAAAGAAACCGGAAATCGTGGCTAACTTGGTCATCAACAACCCGCTCTTTGCTTGATCAAAGAAGAAATTAAAGAAGGAGAAGTACAACACAGGTACTACTTAGTTTAGCTTTAAATACAAAGTTTTGACGAGTGATTTGTTTTTTTTTATTCATTATTAATTCTTCGTGATGAAGTTCTTCGCCACGCGTTGCATGTCGGCGTAATCGTCTCCCATGCGCCACGGTCTCGGCATGTGATCTCGGTTCGACGAGTTCGCGTCTTCGCTGCTGATCAAATCCTCGGCGTCTTTCCAAGTCTTTTTGTGCAGCTTTTCCGTTTTCACGTTGTCCACCCTCGGTTCCGGGAACTCGTTCGTCTTTCTATTCTTTTCCGTTCTTTTCGTCGGCAACTGGTACATCGCCAGCGGCATTTCGCAGTGATCCATTTTGATACCCCATCTGGCGCAGACCACGTCCGGGCACGTCGGCCACGTCATGCTCGCCGCGCTCGCTTTCTTCGCCGCCGAGCAAAATCGGCATTGCGTCACTTGGTTTCCGTCGCACGCCGGTAACAACTTCTCTCCACACTTACCGTCGTGGAACATGAACCTCCCCAACTCTCGATCGGCTGGCGTCCCTTCGCACGCGCTCGTGATGCCAATTTGTTCCACGCGCGCGTTGTGTTTGCGAATATCGTCCACGTACGACTTCCACTCCAAGTCCTCGACCGAGTCTCCTTCGCACCCCATGACCCCGTGCTTCTTACAGACAGATTGCGGACACGTCGCCCAGGTCGGCGTTTTCACTTGCGCCATCAACGTGTTGCAAAAGCGGCACGTGCTCGGGTTCCCGCTGGTTGGATCTCCCGAACACCCGGCGGTTTCGCCGTTCATACACGCCGGATCCGGGTACGCGAAGATACCTTTCGCCATATCCGCCTCGGCTGGGTCGCAGTTTTCCTCTTGTTTTTTCTTTTTCGATGATGCACCGTTTTTCTTGTTGTGCGATGCTTTGTTGTTGTGCTTGTCGCTGTCGTCCGCGAACGGGACGTCGATGACGTGCGCGTTGGTATGCGAGTGCGATTTGTGGCCTAAACCAGATGAAGATTTCTTCTTCCCCAAGGCGGCCAAAATGCTTTCTCCGTCCGTTTTGACAGACCCGTACCCTTGGTTGAAACTGACGAGAATCAAGGAGGATAAGATGGCAAACATGACGAACCCGCTCGTCGCGATGCGAGATTGGTGGAGGAACGAGTTCACGAAGCCTCGCGTGGATTTCTTTTTGTTTCCTTCCGTAATGTCATTTGCCGCGTGGTGATTTTGGTCGTTCAACAGCGACTGGGATTCCATGTCGTTTTTTACTACAAGCACCATTATTATGAGTAGTAGTACTCAAAAAAAGCTCCTTTCTTTCGCTGCTCTGTTTTCGTCTGTACGAGAGAGGTATTCAACAATACGTGTGGAATACTGATTTGCGCGCGCGCGAAGAGAGAGTCGGAGAGTCTGGTGTAAAGTCCAATTCTGAAGAGAAATTTTCCCCTGAGACGCGCCCTTTCTTTTCTTGAGAAGTGTTTAGGGTGTTAAAATTTCGAGAAGTTTTCGGTAATAATTCAATTAATAATAAAAACACACACTTTTGATAAAAAACTAGGAGACAGTAATTACTTTCGTTGGATTTAATACAATCGCTTGTAGGATTGATTTTAGTCTCTCTCTCTCTCTCTTTCTCTCTCTCTTTCACATTCGCGAAGACGTATGATGCATCATCATCATCGCGTTGTTTAAACGAACGACGATCTTTGTTGTCGTTGTAAAAGTTGTCCGGCGAGTTCGTCGTGTTGGTCGTACGACACAAACTCATCCGTGGACGAGTCTCTCAAAGAATCGTCGGTTTCAGAGGAGTCGCCTGAACTCATGGCGGCGTCTAAAATGCACATTGGCGTTTCGCTGCGAGGATCGTAGGCAACTTTTTTACCAACGTTAACGGATTCCGAAACGACGACGCTGCCGATGTTGAGTCCTTTATCACGGCCAGGAACTTCCTCGTCGCAAGTCTTGACAAACGTCAAATACGCGACAAAGCCTTGGTCCTTCGGCAACTGCTGAAAGCACATGGACGGTCTCGAGTACGTTTCTCCCACGCAAAACAAATCCTTGTTCGTACTCGTCAAGGAAGAAAAGAACGCGTTGGTCGTTTCCCGGCCGCCGTGGCAAGTCACCGCGAAAGTCATCTTGCCCGGTTGGAACACGTTCGCGCACTTCTCGACAAAGTTTGACACGGAGAAGGCACTGTTCGCGTTCAAATCGACGTTAGAATGCTCCACGGAGGCGTAACTGAATCCGTCTTCCGGGGTGATGTGAATAGTAGAGTATTCGCCGGAATATTCTTCGTTCAAGCCGTTCATGGAGTACCCGCACGGTTCAAAGACGTAATCGTCGATCGAAAACGATTCAAAGATACTTTGAATACCAGAGTCGTGCGTTGTCTTCTCGGAACTCACGAAAGGAACGGCCGTTAGACCTTCCTCTTGTGAATTCTCGCGGAAGAAGTGTTGCGAGTGCTCTCGGTGCAAAGAGGTCATGCAACATTCCACCGATAACGAAGCCTCAGATTTCGTTTCTTCGACGAAATCTCCGGCGACGTAGACGTGCCACTGCGCGTCGTCAAAGTTTGAACCCATGACGTAGCTCGAGTTTGACCCCAAGTGGCCAAACCTGCCCTCGAGAAATTCGCACTCGTCCGTAAAAGAAACGTGGTGCTCGCGCTGCTCTTCCGGAAACAAATACGTGGAGCGCGTAAATCTCACCGAGGATGGAACCAATTTCAAACGTTCGATCGAAGCCGCGCGTTCCAAAATAGGATCCACAGCCGAGAGCAATTTGGTCGTCCCACACGTCTTCAGCACAATCTTGTCCGCAAAGACGAACAAAGACGATTCGCTCAAGACGTACGCGTCAAACTTTTCGTTCGATCGTACGGAAACAATCTCGCATTCGGCGGCGGTCATGCACACGTCGAGCGCGGCGCGCGATAAGCAGCGAAGACCACCTGCGACTGGAATAATTCCACCAGTACTTTTGTTGTCGTCAGCGGCAACGCGAAAATTGATTTCGATGCGCTTCTCGACCCCTTCAAAGTGCGGCGACGGGTAAAGTTCGCTCTGCATTCTTGAAAAGTTTTCTTTGTATTTCTCAACAAAATATGATACGCACACACAGACGCGCGGGCGTAATCAGTAAGCGGCGGCTCTTAGCGTTTCTTACGCTTCTGCTGCTGCTCTCTAACGAAGGATGACGATGTGCTCACTCCTTCTTTTATTCAAAAAAGGTAAAGAATGTCAGGCGCACTTTCGTCGCACAGTCAACACGTCGAAAAATTGTTTCAATCCTTCCGCTCGGCTTGAACTTCCCCAAAATCGGATGTCCGAGACAAAGTTAAACGAGCAGTTTTCTTCCACGAAATTAGTTTTACCGTATATATTATCGCTATTGTCGCTATCGCTTCCACCGTCGAGTTCCATCTTGATAAATCTTCTTCTTCTTAATATAAAACTGAAAATGAGTTTTGTCTGTCGGAGGTTCTTTTCCGTAAATGTGGTCTCTATAAATGTATCACCAAGTATAAAATGCAATGAATCAAGGTAATGAATCAAAACGCGCGATTAAAGCGTAAAACACGTATCACTTCAATCAATAACTGAGTTTATTTCCCGTGTGTATGTTCGCGACGAGTAGTACTTCCCGCGATTGATGTTCCCGTAGATGAGATTTTTGTTTTTGCGGCGTATGGCAAAAAACAACAGAGAGGTTGATGATTCTCTCAATAAAGCGCTTGTGGCTTGAACGCGTGTAAAAGTGAAAGCTTTAAAGTGAAAGCTGTGAATAGATGTTCGTTTACTCGATCGATTCGGTAAACAGATGCAATGATACTTCGCAAAACGACGACTGGACGTGTGTTACAAAGTGTATTTTTAATGAGGAAACGCTTCGGAAATATCTTTGCTGTGTCTGACTGGAATTGACAGCCCCAAAAATAGTACGTGAGAATTATCTGTTCGCAGAAACCACCACGAAACAATCCCGCAGAATAAAAAGAGAGCGCATACAAAACACAGATACTATTGTTTGTTACCACCTAGTAGTAGTAAAACAAATAACCAGAGAGAGTTATATATATTCTATATTACATGAACGATTGTTCGGCTATGATCGTTCGCGCTAAGGATAAGGCTTGATCTCGAGTTAAGCCGGCTTTAGCCGCCACTCTCGTTTGCGCCGTTATCGACAACGAGTGCTCAAACTTGGAGAGCAAACCACCGTCGACGATCGTTCTCGGCGGAGTTTGTCTCGCGACGGAACCTTCGGAAGATTTCAACGCTCGGTAGGTCTTCGAGTTCAACCCGAGCGGGTTGATGGAGTTGGAAGAGGCGACGATGTTGGAACGCATGGCGTCTTGGAGCTTTTCCAAGTTCAAGAAGGTGTGTTCGTCTACGGGGGAGAAGATGCCTAAGCCACCGTCGGAGCTCCCGAAGAAAACCGCGTGTCTGTTTTGTTTTTGTTCCCCGACACCGATTTGAAAGCGAACCATTTTGCGGATTAAACTACCCGCGTGGTAGGCCGATTTCGGTAAAAGCTTGTCGCCTTTCCACGATTCGGCGAGTTTCGGCGCGTATTGAAAAACGTGCGCGTTGCCGTTGGCGTCCGCGGCTAATAAGGATAAGGTTCCACCGTCAATCATGAACTCAGAGGCTATGCAGTCGAGAACTTCGTAATCTTTCCCGAGCTGCGATAAGGTCTTCTCGCCCTGAGAATCTTTCCATCGAACGAAGCGGATAGATTTGTGCAAGTCGCCGCACAAGAGGAAGTTCTTGACGCAACACAAGGTGGTCGTATATAACGGCGTATCGTAAAACGCGATCGGATTTAAGTGTTTCCCATCCCACGAGTGCGCGGTTAATTTTGTTCCTATTGCAACCATGAACGTTCCATCGACGGATTCAATCGCCGAGCAGGCCATTTTTGATGGTTTTTCGCATTTTAGTTCGCCTCTCCACCGAACGCCGCCGTCGCGAGCGCGTTCCCACATGATTGCAAAGAGTAAGATTCGTCCTCGACAGGGAGTATCTTCGCCACCAGGCATGGCGGTACCAATAGCAAGCATAGAGAGTAGCGCGCCCGTAGATTGATCGCGAATTTGTACGTTCTTCACGCACAAAATATGTTCACCAGGTTCGACTGCTTTCTGCCACGCCGTCTCGAGCGTGCCCGGGACTAACAAACGGATGGCGAATTGTTGCACAACGTTGCCTTCCGACTTTGCTTTTTCCTTGCGAAATCGATACAACGCTCTCGCGTGCGAGTCTGTTTCGTCGATCTCGAAATCTTTCCACGGGACTGACGCGGAAGTCACCAAGGCGTACAACTTGAAATCGTTCATGTATGTAATCGCCCGCGGCGTACATCGAAGCGCGAGTTTACGCACCGGCCACTGAGCTTCGATGTGCATTTTACCTGGAAGACGACAAACGCGGATCCCACCTTCGTTCGTGGCTAAGATGAAACCTTTGGGACAGTTAACGTTGTGGAAGGGTGCAAACGCGATTCGCGCGCCGCCTTCACCTCGGGTTGGTAACGCGAGAACTCGTCCTCTGCGCACGATTAACCAGATCGGATTCAAACCGGAAACGAAGACGCCGGCGATACCTCTTCCGTCGCCGATGTTTTCAATTCTTGTCAAACGCGAGCCACCTTGGACGGAAACGTCGTTATTCGTGAGTTCACTCCCTGCAGTTTCGATTTCAATCGGTACGCGAGCGAAGCGGAGTTCGTTCGATGAAGGCGACTTGAACGCTTGGTACGCCAAGACTGAGCCGTCGGCGCGGAAACACGTCAAAAGTGGTCGTTCGTACGCCGCGTTGGCGAAAGCGTCGAGTCGAATGTCCGAGACGGTGTACTTTTCAACTTCGCACTCGTCGTTGAAATCAATGCTGTCGATGCCGGTAGAATTCGGTGCGAGTATTTCGCGACCATCCGAGACGCCGCCTGAGGACCAAAGCTTCTTCAGAGACGGAAGACTGTATAAAGCGAGAGTACCGTCTCTAGAGATGGTCGCAAAGACGACGTTGTTATTTTCCTTGCTCTCATCTTTTTCCTCGCGATCACCACAAGCGGTTCGCTCGAGCCAACCGGGTGCTCTGTTCAAACCACCACCACCACCACCGAAAGAGTCCGTGCAAGCTACTGAATCGTCGTACAATGTAAACGCCGTCACGTCGCTCCCCGTGTTCGAGTGATTGTCGGATGCGAACAACTCCCCAACCTTCTCTAGTAGTGTAAACGTATTCGTCTTCGAGTCTCCAAGAATAATTCTGATCGACCCATCCGAAAGTCTCAACGCAATCGCGTCGTTTTGAATAATCGCTAAAGTTATCTGCGCCCCCTCGCCGCCTTTTAAAAACGCTAAATCGATATCGTCCACCGCGAACTTCTTCCCTTTCCTCGTGAACCTGATCTTCGTTTTTGTCACTTGGGCGATCGCTCTTCCGTTGAATATTCTCTCACACGCCAGCGTCTCTTCGTCGACGATGAAATCAACCTCCTTGGAAACTTCTCTCAACTCCTCTCCGGTTTCTAAAACCATCGTCGTTTTCGTCGAAGATAAGGACAAGATTAAGTGTTCGTCAAACAGTTCGTCTTTGCGTTTCGGTCGAACGGTGCCATCGTTATCATCCTCGGTCCGAGTCGCCCAACATGCTCGCAATCCAGGCAAAGCGCCAGACTCGACCTCGGTGACGAGCTCCGGGGTGATGCCTCTGGTTAAAATCGCTAACGCGCCGTTCT
>JACLAB010005151.1_pt1 | contig 29618 bp, 35 predicted proteins | sample 8027921 | NCBI WGS metagenome assembly JACLAB01 (sample SAMN15725117, study PRJNA655200) | protist metagenome | isolation source: fluorescence activated cell sorting (FACS) single amplified genomes of... | place: USA: West Boothbay Harbor, Gulf of Maine | collected 2000-07-19 | reverse complement strand
GAGATGTAAAAATCTCTTTAATGTTTTCGTGTATGGTTTTCAGTTGATGTTTAGCAACCGCCGCTGAACCAATCACAGAAGCTGCGATCCCCCCTACAGTAATTAGAGTTTTTATATCTAATTCCATTTAGCATCATGTTTTGATTAAAAAGTTAATTGGCTGAAGTTTAACAACATCGGTCCCAGTTGCAGCTACTGCACTTTGAGCCGTGCCGAGAACAAACGTTCCGCCGACACCTACCGGCAAATAGGTACGGTAGTCAGGAACCTTAAAGTTAGCTCCAGATGTTCCAAAGGTAGTACCGATAATACTGTACAACGTTGCATAGGTTGTTGTACTGTAGTTGGAACCGTCACACAAAAGCCAGTCATCTACGCCGCTAATTGTCTGTGTATTGGGAGCAGTGTTGGAAGCAAACATGACAATTGTGCCAGGCTCGAACCCAAGTTTGTTAAACTGCGAAACAGTAGGGTTAATTGCCTCTGCACCAATATTCGGAAACTGAGTCTGTAGGACAGACTTGATTAGACGGAGGTGGTCGTCGCCTTCACTAATATTGTCGCTAGATGCTGGGTTAGCTGGAGCAAGTTGGCTAATAAAAGTTGCCGATTCAACAGTCATGTTGGATTGCCTATTTTGTTAGATAGTGTAAAGCCTATAAGCGACGTGGAGGTACACTTAGTGCCATCTGAAAGTAGTATAAGCAGTACGTAGCTTTCAGAAGAAGCCCACAACTCAAACGGCTGATTGTTGAGATTTATACCAGTAAAGAGTAGGCGTTGCTTTTCTTCTTTAGCATTAGCCAAGGCTTGTTCTTCAGTAAAGCACACTAAAGGGTTTTCTTGTGCTTTTACTTCTTTACTTGAATAGTATACCACAAAAGTAAACACAAATAAAGCTAAAAGTATTTTAGCCATTATACAGGCTCAGGCCAATTATAGATCGGCGCGTTACCTGTCGCGTTTCCGTCTGCGTCGGTCGGGACGACGAACAGCGCCTTGAACGCAGACAGATCAGCACACTGACTGATCTGATCTTCGATAATCCCAGCCGCCAGACGTACCTCGTTGCGATACTGCTGAATGTCGGCGGGAACATCGGTGCCGGTATCTTGTTTGCGGATGTAGGCCCAGTCAGTCTCCGCAAGAAGCGAACCCTGCGTTGCCTTAATTTGTGCAATCCACTGAGACTTCAGCCCCTTGGTGACAATCTGCACACCATCTTCGTCCAATAGCGGATCGCCGTTCTCGTCAACCTCGTTTACGTCTTCCAGCGCACGCTCGACCGAGGTGTACGCACCCGTAATGTCAGGACCAGTAACCCAGTAGAACCGCTCGTCGGGCTTGGTTTCAACCGCAACCTCCACGAGACCAATGCTGGTTTTGTAGCTGGCCTCGTAGCTGCCCCACGAAGCAGGGTGCTTTACGCCGTTGTCGTCGATAAATGAGCGACCTTCGCGGATCACTCGACCATTTAGAGTCCACATTGTCTTCTCCTATCGAGCCGGGACGGGGGCGACACCATCGCCGCCAAAGGGTTTTTCGGCGAAAGCCAAAAAGACGAAATTGCTGCCGGACGTACCCACAGCCGTACCTGAATTTCGTATCTTGAAACCGTTTGAGAGTAGATCGACGTAGTCAGTCGTAGTCTCAGCGGCAGTTGTGTCAGCCATTATGAAATCATTATCAACATTATAGCCTTCTCTCTTGGTGTCGCTGATTCCCCAACTGCTTGTTGAGTTGGTGCGCTTGATCATCAGCCAAGCAGGTTTGAAGCCCGTGTAAATAAAGGCACCATTGGCATTTCCGTTTCCGGTGTAGGCACCAATCTTGCTGAATCCCGGAATTTCGGTGAAAGCATAGGCCAACATACTGCCACCGCTAACATTTGTATTACCAGTGCCAAGCGTTATGACACTACTATCTGGCTCAGTATTGTTCCAGTAAATTGAAGAAGTAGCAAAGGCGTTGCTTAGTTCAAGGATACCGTATTTTGTTGCTCCCTGATCTTCATGATATACCCACCACCTAGCGCCAGTGCTTCGTGACTTGGCAATAACCAACCCTGGTTTTGCGCCAAGCCCGTGACCTATAGTGGCTCCGGCAGTAGCGTTGCCGGTATAAGTCATGATTGAAATTCCCGATGCTTGGTTCACCGAAGTTGTCGTAGTGATGCTACCATCAGTGTTCGATGTGGTGCCGTTACCTGCCAACCACTGCCACGCAACATACGGTGCCGCACTGGTGTTGTACGAAGCGTCTGATCCAACAGTAAACCCAGATGATCCAAAGGTTGTTAGCCCCTCGGCTACTGTACTCTCGGCTGTAAGTGCGTCGGAGTTGAGTTCTTTTGTAACACCGCGTACCGCGTCAGTTAGCGCGTGTTGTACCGTAGAATTTCTACGCTTGATCCAAACAAAGTCAGGCTGAAATGTGCTGTTCTCAGTCTGAGATACTGCCAGACCACCAGAGCCAATAGCTGTGCCATTGCCCGTGTAGAGCGTCGTCTGGAAGGCGGTCGAGCCGTCAGCGATTGCAGGTGTGGGCAGGTTGGCGGTGGACAGGGCTTTGTATCCCGTATTGGGCGTACCCCACCAGTCGGCCTCCTCAAAATATGCAGTGATATTGCGAGAGGAGGTGTCATGCAAAGACGCGCTAAAAATACCCTCGCCGTCAAAAGCAATACCGTCAGAGGAAGTAAGTTTACCGCCTTGACTGGTTTTAGTTCCGCCGCTGGTTACGATAAAGTATTCGACTTCGTTGTTGGCAAAGTCAACTTCGATGCCGACACGGTTGGCTCCCGGCGCAGTTTGGCTATCGCTGGTAGCGTCGTATTTGCGTGATCCATTAGCTGCATAATAGCTGCCACCGTAGTTACTAGCGTAGCTTTGAGCCAAGCCTCCGTCCCATAAAGTGCGAACTACACCGGGGCCGGTAATTGATGACGACGCGTTGTTTACGAGAAACTCAGCGTAATGTTTGCCACTACTAGCAATGGTTGTTCCGGTGTGGCTAACCTGAGAACTCTTACCTGCGACGTAGAGATTACCATCTGCAAAGGTCGGCTTGTACGAGCCAGTGCGTCGGAAGAACAACGGGTTCCATGTTGCATGGTTAGCGGTCGGTGTATCGCCACGCTGATCGTCTGCGGTCAGCCCTGACGAAGTGAAATCGTTGCCGTTGCCTGAGTAATCTGCGCCGAGATCGGCAGAATCTTCGCCTGTAATGTAGAAGCCGTTGGTGCCGTAGGTTCCTGCGTAGGCTTTCGGAACCCACACACCGCTGTCGTTGTATTCGCCAAACGAGGTGGGATCAGCAACAGTATTGTCCAACTTTACGATTTCGGAAAGGTAGCCGTCATAGTAGTTACCACCACCGCCTTGACTGCCGAGACTGAAAAACTCACCGCTTTTGTTGTAGTATGTTTCGCCAGACGACCCCGTGCCGCTAATTAGGCTCACATTGTTCTGCCAGAGGTTATAAGCGCCAGTCGAGCCATTCCAGTTGGCGACAAAGTGATACCAAGCTGACGGATCACGAAATACCGCTGTCGTTGTGTTGTCGATACCCCGGCTAAAAATACGAAAGCGGATTTTCTCGCTTGTCTCAAAACGAATGTAGTCAGGATAGGCGTTGCCACCGTTGATAAACCACATTTCAGAGGCATCGAGGTTGCCTCGCTTCATCCACCATGAAAGCGTCCAGCTAGTTCCATCCGGCGTACCCTGAGTTAGCTGAAGCCTAGAACTCGTCGTTTTATCGAACAGGATCGACTGATCGATCTCGTAGCCGCCAGCAGATACCTTAGTGTTGCCCTGAATGATGGACATTAGGCAAACACCGCGCTTGTGACGACATAAGCGTTCGTGCCGTCATCGTAATACGAAAGCCAGTATGTTCCAGCCGCGCTGATCGTCGTGGCAAGGTTGGCATCACCCTTGGTCGTCGCCGCGAGGCTGATCGCGTGACCACCAGAGTTGTCCAGCAGGATGTTGCCCGACTGCCCAGCGGTGTGGTTCGTGAACGTCAGCGTGCCAGAGCCGGTAGGGGTACACTTGAAGTTGTTAGTTCCAGTATCGCCAATGTCAAACGAAAGATCGTTGTCCGTGGTGATCGTACCGCGCTGGCTGACGGTGAACGTCTGAGCCGCGTCGGTGACGGCGTTGTCGGCGTCGTAAGCCTGAACGTCTGAGCCGATAGCTAGGCCAAGGTTGGTCCTGGCGGTAGCAGCGTCTGAAGCCCCTGTGCCGCCGTCTGCCACGGCGATGTCCGTCGTCAGTCCACCGAGAGAAGTGATGTCGGTGTTAGCTCCAGAGGCCGCTGCGCCGAGGTTTGTACGCGCAGCGCTGGCCGTGCTGGCACCTGTGCCGCCGTCGGCTACTGCAATGTCGGTGGTAAGACCGCCGAGAGACGTAATGTCGGTGTTGGCACCCGAAGCTGCGGCACCGAGGTTGGTGAGTGCTCCGCTGGAGGTCGTTGAACCTGTACCACCGTTGACTACCGCTACTGTACCCGTAACCTCTCCACCGTCTACCTGTCCCCACACTGGATCAGTGCCGTTGGACTTCAGAACATAGTTGTTCGAGCCTATGGCAAGTTTGTCCAAGGTTGTGATGCCGCGAGTGATCAAATCACCGCGAGTGTCGGTGGGGTCAAGGGCGGCTCCAAGGTTGTTACGAGCATCGTCTGCCGTAACTGCGCCTGTACCGCCAGATGTGATAGGAACGGTGTCTAGGCTTACCGTAACCGCTCCTGTAGCCTGGTTGACCGCGACGGGGGACGTGGCTGACATAGAAGCCACACCGGCCAGTGCAGAGGCCAAGGTTGACTTACGAACTTTATTTGTCGTTCCTGCGCTGACATCGACAATCGGCAGAACGTCATCGTCTGACAAGTCAATTTCTGTCAGTTCTGTTAGCTCTGTGATTTTTTTGTTTGAGGCCATTGTTTAGCTCTCCACCCAATCGATAAAAAATGTAGCTGTTCCTGCTGTAGCAACAGCGGCTATTTTCTCTCCGTCCCCTGATCCAAGAGTAGTGTCAGGCTTTACTATAATATATTCGCTTTGCCCAGCGTGAATATACGAAGAAGTACCGTCCACTAGAGCAACAGGGTTAATGCCTACTTGATAGTAATGTAAGTTAGACCCTGTAGTGTTTGCCACAGTAACGTGGGCAATGTTACACCCAAACGGACAAGAACTAGACTGCGTTGAAACAGCAGTAATGTCTATTTTTTCACTGGAGTTTATTCGATGCGCGTGTGGATGCTGACGGGACATTACTAGCCCTCCAGCCAAGTCACGTTAACTGTGGCTGTTCCGATAGAAGCAATCTTTTCTCCGTCTGTTCCGCCTACTGAGCTAGCTGGCTTGACGACAAAGTACGCAGCATCTGCAGGTTCAATCAGAGTACCTGCTGCCGTGGCCGTTGGGTTTGGACCAATGACAATGTTAACATTGGCAGAAGTTGCAATTCGAGCAATAGTGGCTCCAAAGGGAGCAGAGCCGCTCTGTGCTGAACTACCGCCTGATGTGATATTTTCGCTGGAGATGATGCGAGAAGCAATGTTGTTTTGATATGCCATTTTAATTTCCTATGCCTTTACGTTTTCGCCCGAAGCCATTTCAAAGCCGAGTTCAATACCCTTGAGCTTCAACTCTTCTTGCTTGATAGCAATGTTGTATTCCGTCTCTACACGGTCTAGTTCAAGTTTAGCCGCCTTCAGTTCAAGCTCCTTGGCCTTGACCTCTGCTTGCATCTGAGAAGCCTGAGCTTCCATGATGAGAGCTTGGCTCTGTGCCTGAACAGCTTGTTCCTGCATGTTAGGTTCAGTGCGCGGAGGCGGCGGAGGAGTTACCAGAGCATCGATGTTGTTGATGCCCATCTCCTTACCAATCTGTCGAACAAGGTTGTAGATGTTGTCAGGAGAAATAATGCCCTCTGTCTGAGTAGCTACTTTCTCCATAAGCTGAGAGAACGTTCCCAGATTAGCCATACGGTTGTTTTGGTCTCCGTAGCCGATGCCAACTTTAATATCTACGTCGAGGTCTTCGCGCCAGCTTGCAGGGTCAATTTCCTGATAGGTGTTGTTAATACGCACCATCTTTTTACGATCTTCGTAACGCTGAACAAGGTTGTAGATCGACTTGAACATATTGCGAACGCCGGTCTCTGCAAACACCCGCGCAATCAGTTCTAGGCGACCTTGGGCGTTTGTAAGAGCCCCCTGCACGGCACCCTGCGTTACGTGGCTCTTCAGAACGTCTGCCGAAAGACCCTGCGTCTGCGGGTTAACACCTGTGCGTCCGGTCTTGATCCCTTCCCAATACTCAAGCATCTGGAAGGCCGCTGGCTGCAGGGCCGGTGTGGTGATCGGCTGCAGCGCGTTGGGACCGCGAGTACGGACAATACCGCCCGGACGGTTGGTCAATAGGTCATCAATGTTGACCTGTCCTTCGACAACCTGGAACCGCCCGTTGTTTGCCAGATACATATTGTCCAGCAGGTTACGGGTCAGGGTCGAACGAATAAGCTGAATATCCTCTACAGTCTCTGCCACCGAAAGACCAAAGAACTTGTGAGGAATCGGGATTGGGCAGACAGAGCTAAAGGGGATATAGTCAATAGGCTCACAGTCTAGGATAGTATTGCCAGAGTGTGTAATCTTGTGGAGTACACTGGTCCCGTCTTCTTCCATGTCCAAGCGAGTGTACGATTCAAAAATTTGAACTCGAACTTCTGAGTCTTCTGCGGCTTGGTTCGGGTAGGTGTTGGTGGAGTCATACGAGTGACGCGCCATGTACTCTTGGCTCGTGGTGATGTCGTCTGCTCCGGCTGAGTAAGCTGGGAGATCATACACCATTTCTTCGTCGTAACCCATGCGGATAAGGTCGTTACGGGTCTTGTGAGAGCGGTGGCAGATAAACCTAGCGTCTTCGATAGACTTGGCACCTGCGTTAATCAGAAACTCTTCAGGCGGCACGTTTTCGATTGTTACTTTGCCGTTAAAGACTGTACGGGTAAACACAGCGTCGTGGAAAATGTCCTCGACAACTACCTGCTCCCCGGTCATGGGGTCAATGGCAGCGCGTTCTACAATTGTCTCTGTATGTTCCTGAAGCTCTAGCTCGTCGTCGTTCAGCAGAGCCTGGTACTCAGACTGGGTCAGGTTCTCATATTCTTCGGTGGTAGTATCTTCGATCTCTTCCCAGTAGTGCTTAACAATGCCCACTTTCTGCATGAGAGCATCTAGGAAAAAGTTGTAAAGCACCATAAAACCGTCGTTCTGCTTGTAGAACACATGGTTTACATAGTTGGTAGCCTGTTCAGCTACTGCTACATCATCTGGACTTTCTGGTACAAACTCTACAATATTGTCTCCAGCGGTGAAGATACGCATTAGGGACGGCATCATCCACATCAGCGTGTCCTGAACGTCGGTGACAACTACCTGAGAACGTCCGTCCTCTTCGTTGCCAAAGGGTTCACCATAGAAGTACTCCATGGATTTTTCACGCTGAGAGCTAATCTCAGAGTCGTAATAGGTAGAACTCCCGTTGATCTCTGTGTCAACGAGGGCAATAATCTCATTATCGTCTAGGTAAGTCGCCATGTTTAGGACTTCTTCGTTTTCTTTTTGGGAAAGCCCTTTTTCATATTCGAGTAGGCTTTTGGAGAGATAGTGCTATCTTTTTTGCTCCGGGAGATACCTTTGCGCTTCCGTTTGTTGATGTTCGCGTAGAGACCTTGCTTTGCCATGTTTACGCCTTCCCTTTGCCTTTGCGTTCTTTACCATATCCGCTGGCATACGCTGCTCGTCCTTGACGTTCTGCCGCTGCGCGAGTTTTGTAGACTTTGCCCTTACTTCCCCAACGATACCCACCTTTGACCTTTCTAACTGGCATTACACAATTCCCGGTGAGTTGTATTTAATTTCAGAGTCAAAGTTGTACTTACGGTACACAGTTTTGTTTTTACCACGTTCTCCAAAGCGTTCTACAGAGAGGGCAGCGTAGCGCATTGCACTTAGCAGATCGTCTTTTATCGGCACAACTTTACCATTTTTTCTATGATAGAGACGCATTTCTTCAAGAGTCCCAGCACACGATTTAAATATTTGCAGACGACCTGTTTCAAAGCGTTGTAGAAGTTCACTGATGCCAGCTTCAATCGAGTTATTTCCACTTGTTGCTCCGTCTACTGGTGGGTTAGAAAAATGGTGTGGAAGCATATAGACCCCCAAATCTCTATACTGCTGTGCTAGCTGTACGCCGCTGCCCTTATCGTGCTGTAGACCATCGTGAGGGAAGGCTACGGGCAAGGCCGGTGTTCTAGCGTTAATCACTGCCGCGTGTGTTAGCGGTGTTTCCTTACTTCTACTGTACTCGTCGTAGATATAAATAATATCGTCGTCAGGGTCTAGAGCAGCCCATGATACAGCGGTGGGATGGTCAAAACCAAAGTCGATTGCAGCTATGCACAAATAGTGGTCTGGTATTTCAAAATCTTCACAAACTATGTCTTCTTCACTTACCGGATAGACAAGACCAGAACCGAAGACCGGTATACCCTTGGACCTCATCTCCCTCTCTGCTGGACTATAGACCGCCAGTAGCTGCGTCTTGGTCTTTTCGTCCAAGTGGTCCACATCGTCCCATGTTGCCGTACACATGGACTGACCCGGCTTTAAATCATTTAGAAACGAGCTTACAACGCTTGTCATCCCCCGCTCTGGGGTAAACGTCATATAGACAATTCCATTAGTGTCCGCCGTTCTGGTGATACACTGCGAGAAAATCTCGTGCTTTGGTTCCTCATCGAGCCAGACAACATCTATTGCCTCACCCATAAACTTCTCATAACCCTGCTCATATGCCTTAAAGGCAATCTGAGAATTACCACCGCTCGTGTGCTTAATCAATGCACTACTGAAAGCATTAGGTACACCCGGCTTACGCACTGTTGATACAATCTTGTCCAGTGGGACTGCACCTTTGCCCAGTTGTGAAGGGTCTTGAGGTGAACCAAACAGTTCCTTTTGGATAATATCCCGCGTTGTGTCGTTACTTTCACCAGCAGCCCATACCTTCACAGGCTTCTTAAATCGTCTACCCTCCCACCACTCAGGATACTCTCCTGTTAGGTGGTACGAGGTTTCAACGGCTCCGCAGTAAGTCTTACCTACGCGGTTAGCCGCCATTAGAATACGTTGCGGACAATCTTTGCCCTGAGAGTGAAACTTCTTCTGGTAAGGGTAAGCTTTGTAGAAACTGATTCTGTTTGTTTCTACACGTTTTTGCTTTTCCTGGAGAAGCTCCAATACATCTTGTTTCACAGTTGTCTTAACTCTTGTCTTTGAACGGAATTACGTTCTCTGTGTCCAGTAGTTCTTTAATCTGTTCGTCGAGTTCCTTGTCAGACATCTCGTGAACTTCTTTAAATACCGTTTCCTGCCGCTGGATCGCGTCGTAGCCTGCGCGAGACAAAATATCCCTGGCAGCGTTGAGGCGAACATTCTCACTGTCAGCCGTCCTCATAAGGTCTTCTAGGACGTTTAGAGCCAGAGTGGCCGTCTCGCTTACCCGCTCCTTGATCCGATTCTCTATGTGCAGCCAGAGGTGCTTCTGGAGCCGTTTAGAGCGGTGCTTGGCCATGCTCTCCTTTGGCTCTGAGTACCCTGCTGCGTAGAACGCTTCCAAAGGTTCCATCTTTGAATCAACCAGAGCAATGAGAAAAGCCTCTTCCTTTTCAGTAAGAGACTTGTTGATCGGCTTTGGATTGGAATAGTCAGCGTAACGTGGCAAGATTTATTCCTCTATATTGTACAACCTAAGGATAATGTATCCTTACACTAAGTATACAATAAAGTAACAATGGTGTCAACAGTAGTGTTGAACAATTTTTTACTTCCCAAAAAAATGAACGCAAAGGACATATAATAATACACAACACGCGGGGGGTTGCGACATTTTTGCAACACTGTGACAATCCTGCAACAGACTAGAATAATTCCAATGTGTGACAATATTGCAACAGTGTGACACCTGGGCAACAGTGACAACATTGTTGCAACACTGTGACATTATTGCACCAGGTGAACAAAGCGTGAACATCCGATCGGTTGTAATAATGTAACACTACTGTGGCAATAATGTCACAAGGTTGTACACGGAACTTGGTGTTGTACAATTGTGGCCAATGTTGGACAGATTAGAATAATTCCAGAGAGAGTGAGAGGGTGCGTATAGGACAACAATGCTGACCTATACGCTACCGTATGGTACTGATATATCACGCTATGCGTCCATAGCATGACTGCTATACCTGGCACGCATATGTGCCATAAACGCCATATAAGCGTCACTGAGAGCCATTGGCTCATTTGCTAGGTGCTACCATATGGAAGGCACTCAACGCGCACTGGCGGTGCCTCCAAGGGACAGGAACAGATAGGGAACAGATTAAGGCGATAGTGTGGTTATGAGGCTGCATGGGTTGATATGAAAAAGGCGAAGGCCCATATTAATAATGTAAATTCAACGCAACCACTAAGGAATAGAGAAAATGGAAAAGAGTAATTCATACCCCGTAGGTTTAGAGTATTGTTATGCACGCACTCCATGGGAAGAACGCGGCCTCGAGCTTCGACGAAAACTAGAAATTGAAGATGATCCGCAACTCAATACATTCCTTAAACTCAGTGACGCAGCACTGGCCCGCCTTGTAAACTTACTCAAAGAATAGCTTCAAACTGTTGTCCACATCTGTCATGGTGTGGACAATAGTGTGCAACTAGACCAAGAGGAAAACAGACAATGCGCACAAAGCAATTGAAGTCAGCACTAATCTATAAAGGTCCGTCAGAACTAGACGGCAAACCTATCATTGTCATAGCAGTTGCAAAATCTAGCAACTCGAAAACCGGAAACATGGTTCAAACGTTTATCATGCGCTCTGATATCCACCCGGTTGAAGCGTTGAAGCAAGGCGAGGACAAAAGCGTTTGCGGCGATTGTCTAGCACGTCCGGCGAATGGCGGGTGGTGCTATGTTCGTGTGGAGCAAAGCGTTGCGGGTGTGTGGAAATGCTACCACAAACTACCAAACGCACGCGCCAAAAGCGGGTTCTTTGCGGGATATGCAGAAGCAACAAGCGTTGAAGATATACAGGCATTCGGCAATGGTCGCGCAATTAGGCTTGGCACATATGGTGACCCAGCCGCCGTGCCGCTTTATGTTTGGGATGCATTGTGCACCAATGCAACAGGCTGGAATGGCTACACGCACCAATGGCTAACAAGTCCGCCGGCATACTCACGCTACTGCATGGCGTCAATCGACCAACCATGCGACACCATTGCAGCTGAATTGCTCGGCTATCGTTGTTTTGTCGCAGTATTGCCAGACGAAAGCGCCGGCATAACCGCGCGGAAATCCGTGGGTTGTCCCGCAGCAGAAGAAAACGGACGCAAGGCTACGTGCGGCGATTGCATGGGATGCGGAGGCACGGACGGACGCGGCACAACGAACCGGGTAATTGAAGTGCATGGCGTAGACTTTAAAACCAAGCGTTACGCGGCATGGCGTCAATCAATTGCCGCATAGGGATTGCAAAAACTAGGGCATGGTGTAAGCTGTGCCCTATCTTGTGCAATCTTGAACCAATAAGGAAAAACCCATGACAGTATCATATGCGCCAATCTTTAAATTTGACGGTGACGAATACCATGGAAACGCGCAGCGTTTTGCTACAGAAAAAGAAGCGTATGACAGCGCACAAGATCGTTTCCGCGTGTGGACCATGCCAACAGGTTTTAGCACACGCGCTACCAGTGATCCGGTAAACTATCGCCGGAAGTACGGTTCAGACGTATCTATTAAAACTAATATAATCGGAGACTGATATGCGAATTCTTAATCTATATGCAGGTATCGGCGGAAACCGAAAACTGTGGCCAGATCATCACACGGTCACGGCGATTGAGTACGATCAAAAGATAGCGGATATTTATCAGGACCAGAACCCGTGCGATCAAGTGATAGTGTCTACAGACGCGCACCAGTTTCTGCTTGAGAATTATCAGGATTTTGATTTTATATGGTCGAGCCCGCCGTGTCAGTCTCACTCCCGTATGATCAGAAGCGGTCAAAACCGGAAACCGCGTTTTCCAGACATGCGACTATATGAGGAAATAATTTTTCTCAAATACTCCGCGCCCGGTGTTTTGTGGGTTGTCGAGAATGTAGTTCCATATTACAAACCACTGGTAGAGCCCAGCACAAAAGTGGGTAGACACTTGTTCTGGTCTAATTTTGAGATCACGGCGGAAGATGTTAAGAGACCAGCCGGTTTCATAAACCTAGACAATAGAGCAGGTGCTGAAAAATTAAAAACCTGGTTGGGTATAGACTATGAGGGCTATGTATACTACGACGGAAACCACTGCCCAGCTCAAATCTTACGCAACGCAGTACATCCCAAAATTGGTCTGCACATACTGAACGACGCACAAAGGGGGAAATCGCATGGTTGATTATACGGAAATACAATGGCGCTTAGATACAATCGCCGACGAAATACAATTCGGCGTCCCGCTCGAGTTCTGTTACGGTTGCGGTTCTGCCGCATCAAGCTCAGGATGTTGCCACGGAATGGCAAGTTATTCCATGACCGCTAGGGCATATCTAAAAGGCTTAAAAGCGGAATACAGCCGCGACGAAACAACCGGCAACATCAAGATAACGCTTGACGATGGCGACGGCTACAAGTTTGAGCTTGATACGCAAGAAAAAAGTGTAACTTACAGCCGACCTTGGCATATAGTGCAAAGCGACTACAGTAAAGACGCCATGGATATAGCCGCCGAGGTTGAGAAACAACTTAACAACATGGAGAAACCATGAACATCTTCTATCTAGACAAATGTCCTATCAATGCAGCAACCATGCAATGCGACAAGCACGTTGTAAAAATGATACTGGAAACCGCTCAGTTGCTATCCACCGCGCACCGCGTGCTAGACGGCGACGAACATGCTGACACCATGGGACTGTATAAAACCACCCATAAGAACCACCCAAGCGCGGTATGGGTACGCTCAGGCGCATTGAATTACATTTGGACCGCCAGGCACCTCAACGCTCTCTGCAACGAGTACACCAACAGATACGGTAAAGTTCACAAAACCGAACGACTGCTGACAAAATTGGCACTATTGCCCAACAACATCGAAAGAGCCGTTGAGATGCACGAACCACCTATGTGTATGCCGGAACACTACAAGCACGAAAACTGCGCGGTCACTGCGTACCGGAACTACTACAAAGGAGACAAAGCCTATATGTGCAAGTGGAACAAATGTGCCAATTCTGGCCCTGAGTGGTTCTATGCTTGAGATTATCATTTGCATCATTATTGTCATATTTGTATACTTAGCACTAGATCAACTGCTAACAATCTTGTGGAGAGAGGACGACTAATGAACCACCTTTGCCAACATTGCTACAAAGCTGCTACCATCAAGACAAAAGGCAAGCTATTATGCGCTGTCTGTTGGATGCTCAGGGAGACCAAACGATGAAAACCTGCACACGTTGCCAGACGCCACTAGAATATATCATAACGATAGACTATTTCGACCACTATTATTGCCAAGGTTGCAACAGGGAGACACACTACAACTATGATGTAACGACACACGAAGAGAAACTCACGGAGATTTATGGAGAATGAGCATCAAGATGGACGATCTGGACGAAATGAACCTGTGGTTCACGCTGGTCAATAGAGGTCTGGAGACAGAGACAGTACAATTTTACCAGGAATTGGCAGACATAAACGGTAAAGCATCGTCGCTGCACTATCTCATTGAGGCAGCGGAGGGCCTGAAAGACTATCTCAGCCAGGGTGAGGATGAAGAATACATCATGTACACAGAGGATGAATTTTTTTCGATAAATTAGCTTGACAGGAATTCTATGTCCTGTATAATCAACAATATTGTTACACAATTGAGAACACAATTGAGAACACAATAGAGATTAATTACACTTGGTAACAATATTGTTCACTTAGGGAAAATCATGAACATCGAACTAGACATAGCAGAGGACAGCTTGGACGACATTGTCTGCACTTCTCTCAAGAAGTTTATCAGGAGTGGCTACGTGGAGGACAAGAAGCTTCTAAAAGCCATGAAGAGAGTACTAGAGTTCTACAGTGTCCACGAGGACTACGTGGATTTCATCGATGACCTGAAAGGAAACAAGATATGAAAATGAGCCAGAACCAGAAAATCCTAAAACACCTGAGCAGCGGGAAGAGTTTGTCTCCCCTGCAAGCCTTGGGCCTCTTCGGATGCTACCGATTGGCAGGCCGCGTCTATGACCTCAAACGTGCCGGTCACCATATCGAGACCATCATCAAGAGCGATGATCAGGGGCGCACCTATGCCAGCTATGTCCTGAAGCATGACAAGGCTGCGTAGAGCGTGGCACTACTGGTGCAAATCTATCGGTCAGAAGGCGTTCCAAGATGACCTTCGGGCCGATAAAGTTGCCCTAATCAGGACAGCATGGGTTGTCTTGCACATTGTCACCTGTTTGTTCATAATTGTTCACAACGGGTACAAAATGAACCTGTGGAGTATTTAACATGAGGTGCGCGATATGTGACATAGTACTGCCGGTACTGAGCAAAGACGACATCTGCAACGTGTGCAACTGGCACATCAAGGACGCACTGGGACAAACAGACCCAACTGCTCCCGCTATAAAACAGGAAAACGTAAATGATCTTATCACAAATAATGGCCCTTCTTCTATCGAAGGCGATCAAGATTGAACAAAAACTGACAGCCTCCAAGAACGCGAAGGACAACTGAGAACATGGACAGGAACGAATGTTTGAAAACAGCTAAAGAACTGATCAACGGAGAACGTGCCGCAGACTACGGGACAGCCTACGAGAACCACGGCAGGATAGCGTCTCTCTGGTCTCGCTATGTCTCAGCCAAGGCAAAGGTTCAGGTCCAGTTGACCCCAATGGACGTGGCTCACATGATGATCCTGCTGAAGGTGGCCAGGCTCATGCACTCAGGGACCGACGATTGCTACGTGGATATTTGTGGATATGCGGCTTTGGCAGCGGAGATGGATAAGGAGTACGCACGTTAATGGAAACCACTTCACAGATCAGCAAGACGCACCAGCCGTGTGAAGATTGTGGTTCTAGCGATGCACTGGCTGAATACGACGACGGTCACACATATTGTTTCAGTTGTAATCAACACCGCATGGAGAACCCAAACGTGTCCAACATTGAGGACTATAAGAAACCAGAACAGGACACACTCTGGCAAGACCGTAAGATCGGCGGTGCCATCGCTGAGTTCTATGAGGTGAAGGTTCAAGACGACATTGTCTACTTCCCCTACTTTTCCGACGGAGTCCTGAAGGCCAGCAAGCTGCGTATGCCGGGAAAGGAACACAAGACCGAAGGTGAGTTCAGCAAGTGTGACTTGTTCGGAGCACACACCCTTACCAAAGCTGCCCCGCAACGCTCCAAGACGATCATCATCACCGAAGGCGAGGCAGACGCTCTGGCAGCGTTCCAGATGGCCAACCGTATCCCTCTGGGCTCCACCAAGGTCAGCGACAGCCCCAAGAGTACTCTGGTGCCTGTCCTGAGCATCAAGAGCGGAGCAGCCAGTGCAGAGCGTGACTTCAAGAAGAACCTGGAATTGCTCGAACGCTACGAGCGTGTCTTCATCTGCTTCGACAACGACACTCCGGGCCGTACCGCCGCAGAGAAGTGCGCCAAGCTTTTGTCTCCGGGCAAAGCCTACGTGGTCAACCTAGAGTACAAGGATGCTTGTGAGTATACCAAGCGTGGTCTGGGCAACGAGTTCCTTGCTCACCTGAAGGACACAGACTCCTACACCCCGTCGGGTATCCACAACGGTGCGGACAACTTTGACCGACTGTGGGACGAGCAGAACATCAAGAGCCTAGCTTTCCCGTTCCCCGACCTTCAGGAGAAGACCTTGGGTACTCGCGGCAGGGAGATTGTCACGTGGGCCGCTGGTACAGGCGTAGGTAAGTCTAGTATCCTGCGAGAATTGCAGCACTACTACATCAAGAACACCGACTTGAACATAGGTATCATTGCCCTTGAAGAGAGCGTGGACCGTACCCGCAGAGGTATCTTGGCTGTAGAGGCCAATCTTCCGCTGCATCTTAACGAAGTATTCAGCAAGTATCCTAAAGAAAAAGTCAAAGAACACTTTGCGAATACTCTAGGCACAGGACGTGTTTACTTGTATGACCATTTTGGCAGCATGAACACCGACGACCTGCTGTCCCGTGTCCGTTTCATGGTGCAGGGCTTGGACTGCAAGGTGATCTTCATCGACCACTTGAGCATCCTTGTTTCAGGGCTGGAGATCATGGACGAACGCAAGGCCATTGATCGAACTATGACACTGCTGCGTCAATTGACCGAAGAGACCGGATGCACTCTGCACCTTGTAACTCACCTGCGCCGCCTTGGTTCTGATAGATCACATGAAGAAGGCGTGGAGATCAACCTAGGACATCTTCGCGGATCACATGGCATTGCCCAGATCAGCGACACCGTGGTAGCTCTGGAGCGTGACACGCAAAGCGACGACCCCGTTGTATGTAACACAACGACGCTTCGGGTACTGAAGTGCCGCTACACGGGCGATGTAGGACTAGCAGGTAGGCTGTTCTACGAGAAGAAGACCGGACGTATGACAACCATCGAGCAGGAGTTCTAAGATGGCGAAGAAAAGTAAACAGGGAGTTAGCTCCTACACCCCAGCACCAAAGGCAAGGCGCAGAGGTAAACTTGCCCCGCGTAACCATACCAAGCGTCTGAACAAGCGTTCCCCAGATGCGGGGTCGTTGTCAAGGAAGAGAGGTCAAGGGTAATGGAAGTAGAACTAATTGATCACATGGGTTCAGACTTGTCAGTGGTTAACGCCGCCAGGGTCAGCTTTGGTAAGATGAGTGATACTCTTGACACCAAGGATGAGAAGCTGATCGGGTTCTTGGCCAAGCACAACCACTGGACACCCTTTGGACACACCAGTGTTACCTTCCACGTTAAGGCTCCTATCTTTGTTGCTAGGCAGTTGGCAAAGCACCAAGTCGGACTTGTCTGGAACGAGATTAGCAGACGCTATGTCTCTGACAAGCCGGAAGCTTGGATATCGGACCTGTGGAGGCAGCAGAGTGAGGATAAGAAGCAAGGCTCCGAAAGCTTTGGCGTGGTCTCTCAGGGTATCGTGGAGGATATCTATGCTTCGGCTATCTCGCACTCTATTGACGCCTATAACAGGCTTCTGAAACTAAAGGTATGCGAGGAACAAGCTAGGGCAGTCCTGCCCCAGTCTACCTATACCGAATGGTACTGGACCGGATCAGTGGCCGCTTTCTCTAGAGTTTGTAAGCTTAGGTTGGAAGAGACTGCCCAAGAAGAAACCCGTGAAGTAGCTCTTGCAATCTCAGATCATTGTGGTAAACTGTTTCCAGTAAGCTGGAGAGAACTGAATTGCTAAACACTCTTGTGATAGACATTGAGACTGACGGGCTGGATTACAACCGTATCCATTGCCTGGTCACGCTCGATGTGGACAACAACATTGTCAAGACGTTCCTAAATCCTGTGGGAGTACGCGAGTACTTTAACAACTTTGACAAGATTGTTGCTCACAATGGCTCGGCCTTTGACTTCCCTGCGTTGCGTAAACTTTGGGGAGTAAAGGTTCCTATCGCCAAGCAGACGGACAGTCTGATCCTGTCTCGCATGGCAAAGCCCGATAGGGAAAAGGGCCACGGCTTGAAGGCATGGGGAGAACGTCTAAATTTTCTCAAGGGTTCCTACGAGGAGTCTTGGGAGAAGCTCACAGATGAGATGATAGCCTACTGTGAGCAAGACGTTCTCCTCTGCGCGAAGGTCTACGAGATTGTCTGCGAAGAGACCAAGGATTTTTCAGAGAAGTCTATAGCAGACGAACACCGTATGCAGCGTTTGGCTACACACGTTGAAGAGAACGGATTTGCCTTTGACAAGAAGCTGGCGCACAAGATGTATTCCAAGCTCCTGAAAGAGCAGGAGGAGATCGTTATACAGATGCAGGACACCTTTGAACCAGAGGTGATCCAGCTAAAGACAAAGACTAAGCTGAAGCCGTTCAACCCAGCCAGCCGCAAGCAGATCGGTGAGAGGCTTATTGAGAAAGGTTGGAAGCCACGGCAGTTCACACCTACAGGTCAGCCCAAGGTAGATGAGAGCACTCTGGAAGATTGTGATATATCAGAGGCTCAGATACTGGCCCGTTACTTCATGCTACAGAAGCGTACCGCCATGATTGACTCGTGGCTGAAGTCCTGCGGAGAAGAGGATCGCGTACACTGCCAGTACAGGACGCTGGGGGCTATTACCAACCGTATGTCGTGCAGTAACCCCAACCTACAGCAGATACCGTCCCTGCGTAAACCCTTTGGCCTAGAGTGTAGACAGATGTGGAAGTCAGATTACGGTAACGTTCTGATAGACACTGACGCTGCTGGGCTAGAGTTGCGAGTACTGGCGCACTACATGGATGATGCAGATTACACTGCGGAAATTCTGGATGGAGATATACATACCGCCAATCAGAACATGGCCGGACTAGACACTAGAGATCAGGCGAAGACATTCATCTACGCTCTGCTCTATGGTGCCGGTGATGCCAAGATTGGTTCGGTAGTTAACGGCACCGCCAAGGACGGTAAGGCTCTGCGAGAACGTTTCTTGTCTAACCTGCCGTCGTTCTCTAGACTACGAGAGGCAGTGGTGCACAAGGGAACAACGGAAGGGCGCTTGAGAGCAATAGATGGCCGACAACTAGTGGTGAGACACCCACACGCAAGCATCAATACGCTCATTCAAGGCTCTTCTGCTGTGCTTATGAAGAAGTGGTTTATGAATACTGCTGCTACCATGAAAGCCCAGAAAACCGGGGCAAAACTGGTTGCAATGGTGCATGACGAGATGGTTATAGAATGTGGAAAAGAAAGCGTTGACTCTGTGTCGGACTGTGTTAAAATAGCTATATCACAGGTCAACCAAGAGTATAATTTACGTTGTAAGTTAGACTGTGACGTACAAATCGGAAACAATTGGAGTGAGATTCACTAACATGGCAGACGCATACATCGAAGGTAACCTGTACTACACATACTTGTTTGAGCAGAAGGACAAGTTCGACCGCTATTCGTGCGCTGTTGCACTTGATGGTGACCAGGTTAAGAAGGCAAAGCAGCTTAAACTGCCTGTGAAACAGGACGACGACAAGTTTAACGGCATGGCTTATGTACAGTTGAAGAGCAACTACCAGCCAGACTTGTACAATAAGGATGGTTCAGAATACGACGGGCCTAAGATGCTTGGTGAGGGGACCACTGGTGTTGTTAAGGTAACCCAGCGCCCATACAACAACAAGTTTGGAGAGGGTGTTACAACCTTTATCGCAGGTGTTAAGTTCACAAACGTTGTGGAATACAAGTCAGCCAATGCTGCGTTCGATGATGAAGAGGCTTCTGACGACTTCAGTAACGCTAAAGAAGCAGAAGAGTTCTAAGTGTCGGACTACGGACATTGGGATGTCCAAACTTCCGGTGAGTTCAATGTTGCAGACCATCTAGGATTTGTCTACATCATCACTCACCGGGAGACTGGAAAGTTCTACATAGGCTGCAAGCACCTTTGGAAGTTTAAGAAGGGCAGTCGTAAAAAGAACAAACCATCTACTTGGAAAAATTACACTGGCAGCAGTGCGTCTCTGACAGAAGCAATGGAAGAGCATGGCAAAGACGCCTTTACTTTTGAGATACTCCACCTCTGTAAGAACAAGAGAGACCTTTACTACACCGAAGAGAAGTTGCAGATGGAGCTTGAGTGTCTTGAGCGAGAAGACTGTTACAATCAAAACATAGGTGGTAGGCGTTTCTTCAGGCCGGTTGAGAGTTACCGTAAGATGTCCGGGACTAAACACGGCAGTTACAAAGGGCCTTTTAAGATTACATTTAAAGGCGGTAGGGTTGAAGAAGTGTACGACAAAACTGTTAAACAGTGGTGCGAAGAAAACGGTTATTCTCGAAAATCACTTTCAAAGGTTTTAGTAGGCGTTCGTAAAACCCACAAAGACATTACATCAGCGGAGTATATAGATGACTAAAACCATCGACACCCTAGTTCCAGACATCTACGAATTGCTGGACAACGGTAAGAAAGAGCCTGATAAAGCTGCACTGTTTGAGCTAGGCTATACCGTGATGGAGGCAGTGCGTAAACAACTTTGGTTCTCTACTGCGGAACGTAAACCAGCACTGCGTATGTCGAACCTTGGTAAGCCATGTGATCGTGCTCTCTGGTTGGACATTAAGGGAGAACATGAACCAGAACCGCTGTCATCTGAAACACGGTTGAAGTTTATATTTGGTGATCTGGTTGAGGCCCTAGTTCTATACCTTGCCAAAGAGGCTGGACACACTGTAGAGGACCAGCAGAAGCGTATTGAAGTGGACGGTATCGTAGGTCATATTGACGCTGTAATTGACGGACATCTTGTCGATGTTAAATCAGCCTCTAGTTTTGCCATGAAGAAGTTCAAGAACGGCACACTGCCTGACGACGATGCCTTCGGATACATCTCCCAGATCAGTGGCTATGCCAACGCTATGGGTAAGAAGAGCGGTACGTTCCTTGCTATGGATAAGAGCGGCGGCGAGCTTGCTACGTACACTCATGAAAACCTAGAGGATACATCAGCCAGGATCAAGCACGTTAGGGCTATGCTGGAGGAGGACACACCGCCTGATCGACCCTTCACAGAGGTAGACGACAAGCCTTCAGGTCGCAAGAAGCTGGGTATCAACTGCTCCTATTGCCCACACAAGCAGGTATGCTGGGTAGACAAGGGTCTTGATTTAAAGTTTAGGGGTGGACGACCGGTGTTCCTAGTGGGGGACGAGGGCAAATCAAAACAAGAGATCGAGCATGGTTTCTGAGGAAATACTGAAAGATTTGTCGGACACTTATAGCCCAGACGAAATCTTAGAAATACTAGGGCTGGACAATTTTGATCTCGTTGTGTTACTATGCGATAAGATTGAAGACAATATAAACCATTTTCAACTAAGGCCGGTAGACTACAATGAGTTTTAAAAGTAACGAAAACCCCATGTTCCGCTCTAAGTTCAGTGAAGATATCTTCAAGCACAAGTATGCTCACGAAGGATGTAATAATTGGGCTGATCTTTCACGCGTCTTAGTACAGGACGTTTGTGGAGAACACCTTTCGGATGATGAGGTCGAAACTCTGACCCAAATGGTAACAGAGTTGAAGTTCATCCCTGGTGGACGCTATCTATATTATGCGGGTCGGCCCAATAAGTTCTTTAACAATTGTTACTTGTTGAAGGCAGAGGAGGATAGCCGAGAAGACTGGGCTAACCTGTCTTGGAAGTCTGAGTCGTGCCTTATGACGGGCGGTGGTATCGGTATTGACTACAGTGTCTACCGCCCCTCTGGCGCTACTCTAAGCAAGACTGGGGGCATTGCCTCTGGCCCTATTCCCAAGATGCAGATGATTAACGAGATCGGTCGTCGAGTAATGCAGGGTGGTTCACGACGCTCTGCAATCTATGCAAGTCTAAACTGGAAGCACCGTGACATTGAGCAGTTCCTGTCTGCCAAGAACTGGTACGACATGCCAGTGGCTAACACCGGCTTTTCTGTAGGACAGATTAAGGAACAAGACTTTAACTACAATGCCCCACTAGACATGACAAATGTCTCTGTCAATTATGATACAGAGTGGTTATTGAACTACTGGGACACTGGTGACGTTGGAGATGTGTTTAAGCAGAACGTGCGACAGGCTCTACAGACAGCAGAACCTGGCTTTAGCTTTAACTTCTTTGACAAGGAAGATGAGACGCTTCGCAATGCGTGTACAGAAGTGACCAGTGCTGACGACTCTGACGTTTGTAACCTTGGTAGTATCAACCTTGGCAGAGTTGAAACACTTCAGGAGTTCCGTGATATTGTGGAACTGGGTACTAAGTTTCTACTCTGTGGTACACTGAAGGCAAAGCTGCCCTATGATAAGGTGTATGAGACACGAGAGAAGAACCGTAGACTTGGCCTTGGACTCATGGGTATGCACGAGTGGCTGATTAAGAGAAGGTATAAGTATGAGGTCACGGAGGAGCTTCACCGCTGGCTGGGTGTTTACAAAGGCCATAGTGATAGCGTTAGTGCTAACTACGCTGATAGTCTTGGTATATCCCGTCCTGTGGCTAATAGAGCGATTGCCCCAACTGGAAGTATTGGTATTCTCGCTGGTACTAGCACTGGGGTTGAACCTATTTTTGCTGTTGCTTATAAGCGTCGGTATCTAAAGGGACAGAACCGTTGGCATTACCAGTACGTTGTTGACTCTGCTGCTCAAGAGATCATTGATATATACGGCACAGACCCAAACAAGATTGAGTCAGCTATTGATCTTGCCGAAGACTATGAGCGCCGTATGGCGTTCCAAGCCGACGTTCAGGACTATGTAGATATGTCTATCTCGTCCACCATTAACCTACCACAGTGGGGTTCAAAGTTGAACAATGAGGACACTGTTGAAAAGTTTACCAATACTCTTGCCTCTTATGCTCACAGGCTGCGCGGGTTTACAGTCTATCCAGACGGATGCAGAGGAGGGCAACCTCTATCATCGGTTCCTTATTCTGAGGCTGTAGACAAGCTAGGCACAGAGTTTGAAGAAAGTGTAGAGACTCACGACATTTGTGAAATCTCTGGTCAAGGAGGAAGCTGCGGTGTTTAACAATGGTAAACAAATGTGTAAACAAGTGTAAGCTAGACCTAGACCACCTATATTGTATAGGTTGCGGTAGAACAGTAGATGAAATTAAACTAGCTTATGAAAAGAAAAAGCAGGAAAGAGAGTTCCAGATATACTGGTCTCGCCTTCCTGCCTAGGTTGGACGCTAAATAGTCCCGTGGGGAGCCAAGGTTAGCTCCCCTTTTTATTCGGGATAGATAATCTGATATGCTTCATCACGGCTCATGTTGGGGTTTAATTGATATCTAGACTTTGCCTGTGCTTCTCTCAGCAGTGCTGGGTCAACTTTACCTTGTCTGATGTATTCACCCAGAGACATTTCAGGGGCTGCTGCCGCTACTTCTTCTTCTTCAGGCTCAGGCTCAGCCACAACTGGTTCTGTACCCGGAACACGATAGGCATCTGACAGAGGCTGTGCAGACATAGCTGCCAAGATACCAGCAGGGGTTGCAGGAGCCTGACCCTCTGCCATAGGAGCAACCGTAGGCACTGGTGCCGTAAAGGACTGAGGCTGACCGTCCTGCTGCGGAGCTTGCATACTCTGAAGCATAGAGAACAACGTTGTCAAATCGTAATCCTCGTATGACGGGGGCATCATAGGAGCGGTAGCATTGATACCGTACTTAGGATATGCCGTCTGAACCACTGCTGGAGCAGCGGTGTATTCAAAGGGGTTCTCAGTGTACCCTACGTTCACAGGATTAGCCGCGTACAAGTCTTGAAGCGTTTGCTCGTTGGCACCGGCGATGTTTTGGTTCTGAAGAGCAGTGATTAGACTTCCCATAATACTTCCCTTAGTTTATTTAGCGTTTTTAACAATAGATGCACCGAAGTACAGACCAGTTATAGCAGAGAGCAAATGTGTGTCAAGAGGTGTTAGTACTAGTCCCTTGACTACTTGCCACTTTACTTCTTCACTTCCTTCAAAGAACAAGAAGCCTGGGTTCCAAGATGTGTACCCTACGGTAACCTGAATCTCTGGCCAGAACACAGACACAACCTTAGGCCAAACAATGATAGCCCCTACAGCAGCCAGAGCGATTATACGCCGCGTCACTTGGAAGCCCTTGTTCTCGTAACGTCTGGCTAGGTCAGTAGCCTCAGACTGCGCTGAGAGGCCGTCTATGGCCCTCTGAAAGGCATCCTGTTTGGCCTTCATGCTCTGAGACCACAGTGTCATCACCCCGCCCATAAGACCAGAGCCAAGCATTGTGACAAGTTCAAGAGGTATTCCCAGCATCCCTGTCTCTCCGTCGCTCTTTAATTTCTATGATACTCTGGTAAATCCTAACGCCCATCCAGACAATGGTGAACAAACTTGCTAGAGCCGGTAGAACATCCATGACCGCTCCGAACGCAACCATGCCAGCAGTGATGTCAATGGGGGTTTTATCGCTCATATTATTTAACACCCTTAACAGAAAGCCGTGCTTTAGCTAAAGAAGTATTTTTTGGTAATTGTTTTTTAGATAGTTGCACAGCCTCATTAAATATTTGAGGGTTTAAATACATTTTAGATAATTCACTTCCAGGTTTGTTTTCAAATTCTACAATAGCCTTTACAATTTCAGGAAGATCGTTTGCAGTAACTTTATCAGAACCTACTTTATTTCTAACGTATTGGTAATAGTTTTGTGTAGGGTTTTCGCTTTTAGGAGCATACTGTGATATCATCTTAGATAGATCACCATTATGGTTTTTTATTTTAGTCCGCACGTCCATCATCAATGCTCGAAGACCCATTTGAGGACTATCGAATACCGCAAACCTATCTTTTGTACCATAGCCCTTATTAGCAATTGCTCCAGCCCAATCTTGGTTTCTCTCCACATTTCCAGGATTGTAGTAAACATTACTAGGCATAGCGTTGCTTGTAGGAATAGGAGGTTTACCCTCTGGACGAGGCATAGCGTTGCTTGTAGGAATAGGAGGTTTACCCTCTGGACGAGGCATAGCGTTGCTTGTAGGAATAGGAGGTTTACCCTCTGGACTAGGCATAGCGTTGCTTGTAGGAATAGGAGGTTTACCCTCTGGGCGAGGCATACCAGCTACAGCAGACAACACACCGCCTCCCTGTTGAGGCTGACCAAGACCAAGCATCTCAAGTGCTTTTAGAATACCTTCGTTAATAACTTCCATTGAATTATCCCTAGAACTTGAGATTGAGTCGGGCGGCTGCGAATAGGTCACTGGAGCTTGGAAACTTAGCAGCAGGAGCAGTGGAAGTAACAGAAGCGTCAAAAGAACCAGCCCCTCCCAGTATCGGAGTACTATATCCAACTGTTGGTCCATAAACTCCTTCAGGCGTGATAGTACCCGAACCATAGAAACCTCCTCCCGGTGTCTGGTATGAGACATTAGCAGACGGGTTAACAGGTGGCATCTCGTTAGACAACAGCCCCTTCACCATTGACATGGGCGATACACCTGTGTTCACGTTGACATTCATACCCGTGGGCAGCACTTGGTTCAACATTGGATCAATGGTGTTACGACCAAAGTCATCTGTCATCTGGTTAACACCCTCGACAGCAGTGCGACCAGTGTTGATAACAGACTCTGGAAGCACTGAAGCTGCTCCCATAGCCGCAGCACCGCCACCGTAGAGTGCAGCTTTTTTTTTCAATCGTGAAAACTCTTGATTAGCTTGCGGGTTGCTTTGGATTGCGTTTTTAAAGTCTGAGAAAAAGTCTGCCATTATCGTGATCCTGCAATTCTAGAGCCTTCTGACAAAGCCGCCTGAGCGTCTGGGATGTTAATAGCCTGTTGGCTCGTGCCTTGGATGGCCCGAATAACGTCTGCCATAGCCTTACCAAGCGTTGCGTCTTGGTATTCAGACACAGTTTGCTGCTGTTGCTGCCTCTGAATTTCTTCGTCAGACTGGCGCACAACTCTGGGAACAATCGGAGTACCCTCTTCTGGCAAGGTTGTCTCAGCCTCGTTCATGTAAGCTGATACAGAAGCTGCCAAGAGACCTGTACGACCGTTTAGTGCTGCCCCAGCGGCCTTACGAGCGTTCTTGACAGTAGTGCCAACATAGGGAGCCATCAGCTTGTTGATGTCTTCCTGAGACTTTCCGCTTGCTACTGCCGCCTGAACACGCTTCCATCCAGGCTGGCCTGGTCCAAAACCACGAAGAGTGTACATGAGCGTAAGAGGCTTCAGTGTAGCCAACAGATTACCGTTAAGTGCCCCTCTAATAGGAGCGATGGGCAAACCTGCTGCGTTAATTGCACCAGCCGAAGGATCGATGTTCAAAGCTCCCTGTATGGTGTTGCCCATGTCAATCATAGGCTTGTAGTACTTGGGACCAAGAAGTTCTTTAAGAGCATCAGGTGAAGCATTGTTGGCAGACACAATATCATCTGCCCAATTTTTGATAGATGCGTTTCGCTGTGCAGCTTGCAGACCACCAAACTTGAGCACCTTTGAATACACTTCTGCATAAAAGAGTTCGTTATAAAACTCTCCAGCCCTAGGATCGACAGCTTTCAGGTTTCTAAACTGCGCGGCTGCAGAAGCTAAGTCAGAGCTGGACAAGTTTGAAGCAACGTTGCTCACGTTGTCTACAAATTTGGCAGCGTCTTGATAGCTAAGAACCTGTCCCAGCTTTGCAGCACCCTCTGGCTTACCGTCGGCTAGCTCTTTGAGAGCTTTTTTGTAGTCCCTCATACCGGGAGTATCGAACAACCGATCGATGGTCTTTTTAAATCTAGGAGTGTTATCCGCCTTCTCCAAAGTTCTAATAGCCTTCAAAGCGTCCGACGCATTCTTTCTAAGCGTAGGCACGTCCAAAGATGCCGCTGCGTTCAGATCAAATTGATCTTTGATAAAGCGCATATACTGGGAAGAGACTTCTCCAAGAAGCTCATCTACACTTGCTATGTCCGCGCCCCGACCTCCGATAGCTGTAGTACCTTCGAGGGCTTTGTCTAGTTGCTCAATGATGTCGCTAAACAATCGTGGCTTTCTACCGGAGACAAGATCATCTACGTACTGCTTAGGCGTTTGAGCAGTAGTTTCAGTGATGTTTCGCATTGACTGTTTAAAAGGAGTGATAAAATTACGATACTCTTTGTTTACCCTTTTAAGCTCTGCGCTGAAGCCTGAACTATATTTGTCCATGGTTTTTAAAACTTCATCAGAAGCCAAAAACCCATCACGCCTTTCCTCAGCACTAGACACCTTGGAGGAGCCTTTTGCAGAAAGTTTGCGATTTAGCTGATATAGATCGTTGGCATTGATCTCTACCAAGCTTTCCGCACCGTCATCTAGAACAGCTTTGGCAGATTCTCTAAAGTTAGGACCAAGTGCTTCATCAGGAATGTCTTTTAGAGCAGCACCCTTTGCCTTAGCCACAGCAATATTATTTTTAACCTCAACTGCCCCAGCAAGTTTGGCTGCAAAGGTTTGATCTACCCCTGCAAAGAAATCGATAGCCTCTTGGGCGTCTTCTTTACCAAGTTGTTTTGCAGTGTTGTTCAAAAACTCTGCAACGTCTTGGTTTTTAACAACGACGCCGGAAAGATTTTCTAGGTTAAGTTTAGGGTTAGGGGCTTCAGGAGTTCCGTAAAGCTTTGAGCTTTTAAACTGGTCTATCCCGTAAGCCATCTGACGTTTCAACGCATTTTCGATAAGGTCTGTGATCTGCGTTACGTCTTTAGCAGCCGACATTTTAGGACCAAGCTCGTCCTGTAGCTTAACAATACCTTCCAGACCCTTCTTGGCCTGTGCAATCTCAGTTTTTGTCAAGCTCTCCTTGACCAAGTCTGCAATCTCTATTTGACTGCGACCTGCCGCTTCACCAGCACGAACAATGTTGTCAATTTTGCCAAGAAACTCGACGGCCTGAGCTGGAATTTTATCTCCCAATTGCTTAGAGCCAATGCCTTCCAACACTGTTGCAAATTTGCCAGTAAACGTACCCTGATCTCCAAGCATGTGCTTAATGGTCAAAACTGGTACAATGTCTTCTATGTCTGCGCCAGAGTAACCAGCGTCTTTCAACGTTTGGGTAAGGCGTTCACGGGCATCTATAGCGTCCTGAGCAGTCACAGACACACCGTTGTTGGAGTTGCCCTCCGCAAGTCTAGCCCTAGAGATGTCTGCAACCTTGTTCGTTGCTGACCCTAGAGCGTTAAGGGGCAAGCCAAGACCAAAGGTTAGACCGGCAACGATAGCACCCTGAGAACCGGCGCGAGACCAAATCTCTGCAGGTGTTTCGTATTGTTCTCCCCTCAGTGCCTGTACCGCTTCTACACCGTAGTTACCGGCAATGTCACCGGCACCAGCACCAACGGCTTGTGCAGCCAGCCGACGAGTACCAAAAGCACCCAGAAGGCCACGAGTGGCTGCTCCTGCTACAACGCCTGAGCCTGGGATAAAAATCTGCGGTCCCAGTACCTCGCCAATTACAGACGCAGTACCAATTGCAATCTCAGGGGCCAGATCGACCAAGTCGTACAGTCTGCTTCCAATTTCGTCTACAACAACTGTCCGGTCATCTTTAGGCTCAATGCCAATGTTACGCAGCCCCTCTGGTTTAACAGCAAGCTGCCCCCACGGGGTAATTTCCCAGTTACCTGCGCCGTAGTCAGCGTCTGCTGCCGCTTTGATCTCTTTGGTATTGCCCTGAGCCAACGCCTGAGAGAAACGAGCAGAGGCGTTCTGAACACCACTAGTCAAGTCGTACTCACGCTCAATGTCTGGGGAAACACCTACCATTGAAGCCTTAGCTGGAAAAGCTCTTGCTATAGCGTTTAGAGCTTGACCCTCACTAATGTTATCAGGCAACTCAACTTTAGTACCGTCATATAGTGTCCAAGTAGCCATCTGTTAGCTTCCGTCTAGAGTAGCGAGAGGCTCGCTTGGTCTGAACATATTATCTGTATCAACTCCTCCCATTTTAAGCATCCGCGTGTTTATTTTTTTAGAGTTAAGAAAGTTTTTTTCAAGACCTTGTATCTTTCCCAAAAGTTCTTCATCTCCAGTAAAAAAGCCCGGAGAAGCTACAATTGAGTTCATAAGTTTGTACTCAGGAGCCGTTGTATCTCGTCCAAATATCTTAGACGAAAGAATAGCTTGCTTTAGTTTAAGAACGGCTACGTCGTACTGTTCCATCGTAGTTGGTGAAAGAGAAAGTCCGAAAAAGTCTCCAAGGTCTTTAAGGGCAGGACCAACTTTTGCAACACCGCCTCCAAGTTTAGCTTTACTTAAATACGTTTTCATCTTGTTAAGAACTTCGATAGCCTGTTCTGCACCAGCAACACTTTGAACAAGTTCAATATTCGGCCCTTTAAGCTCAAAACCCGGACCTGCTGGCTCAACTTTACCCAGAGCTTCCATCTGAGCCTTTAGTATTTCAGCGTCCTGCGTCTCCATTGCCCTAAGAGCCTTAGTAGCTCCAAGTACAGTAGGACCAAAACCCTGACCAGCAAAACCAGCTTGCTGAAACTCAGGCTGGGCAAACATGCGAAGAATGTTCCCTATAAAATTATCTTTGGGAGGTGCTGTATTTTGTTGGGTGGGAGCTGCTTTATTTTGTTGTGCAAGAAGATTTTGCATAAAAGCTTGCATATCACCACCCATGAGGGTCTTGAGCATGTCTGCTTTGCGATCAGCTTGGGCCTGTCTATTACCATTCAAGCCACCAGCTTCATAAGCCTTGCGCTGATTGTTGGCTACAGTGTCTG
>JACLAB010006679.1_pt1 | contig 29650 bp, 20 predicted proteins | sample 8027921 | NCBI WGS metagenome assembly JACLAB01 (sample SAMN15725117, study PRJNA655200) | protist metagenome | isolation source: fluorescence activated cell sorting (FACS) single amplified genomes of... | place: USA: West Boothbay Harbor, Gulf of Maine | collected 2000-07-19 | reverse complement strand
CGCGGTCGATCCGCGCGCCTCGAGGGTGATGTCATCTAACATGCCGTGCAGTTACAGAGCCAAAAACGGCGTCTGCGCGATGTTATAGCACACCGCGCGCTCATCCTTTTAATATCCTTTCTAAGCTCATATCCTTTCGCTGATAGCCACTAGCTGCTACCTGTACAGTAGGTGTACTGTACACATCTCAAGGTAATATTCTATGTAAAAAGATCCTGTAAAGCTGTACATAGAGTGTACTGTGCGTGTACAGCTACACGTGTAGTGGTAGTTTGATTACACAAAGACTCAGCTCTAACCAGTCTCTAACCCATCCGGGCAAGACTTGTGACCTAGCTAGTGCGAGCAAACTACTCCACGGGTAATCCTCTCACGCAGTAAGCACCCCCACGATGGGATTTCTGAGACTCGTGTGAGCCTCACGAGCACACGGAGCCGGGGCGACGTGGAAGTCGCATGCTGTGTCAGGCTCCATGAAGAGGATTTGCGCTGCCGCTCCCGCGTGGAAGTTTTCAGACTCGCGTGCGGTTTTGCGTACGAGATGGGCGCGCCAGCGATGCAGTTCCCGAGCGATGTCGGATAGCTATCTGTACACGTGTACAATATCATGATACACAAACGGTACGTGTACAGCTGTACACGTACACGTACATTGATATGATAATGATACAATATTTGTGATGTCCTGCATTCAACATTATTGCAAATATACATGTACACGTTACAGTACGAGTACTGTACAGTAACGTTGTACGGAAGAACGTATTGTACAACGTTGTACAGGAAACTGCGCCGCCTCGGAACTTTCTTTGTGCCCTCGGAGCGGGCTTGTGTCGGCTTCAGTGTTAGTCCACAGCGAACAGCGCTTGGGCAGTTGCGGAGTGCCGAACTGACATGATAACTGTTATTAATTGTCATTAAACCTTTGAGAAGTGACATTAAACCTTGGTGAACGTTTTGATCACGTCGATCGGCTTTGCAAGGCCTGAGAACGCGAATTATTCGCGAGAGTTAGTTTTTCCCGCATTGTGTTTCTCACGAAAGTGTCTTTCCACGACATGGGAACTAGAAACGCGACGCCGCAAGCTGGCGATATTCTATCGTCATGTGCAACGCCTTTTCCCGGATCGCGAATATGTACGCTCGTCACTCTTGGAAAAAATGGATTGCTGTACGCGCCTTCTGACGCGGACGTGGCGCACCTCGAGGCCAGCTTTATCGGACCGGATTTACGGGATTTGGACAATAGCCTCTTGCGCACTGGCGGAAACGAGGAAGAGGAGAGAAAAGCTCTACTCGAGCGCATGAGGGCTCACGACCTGATTCTCAATCGAATCGAAAATCAGCAGTCGATCGATACTCCAGGAGGCGAGTTTCACACCGCCACGAACATAGGCGAAGACAAGATCTGCGGTGACAGTGACAATCAGGTACAACCGAACTTGCTTCTCATTTTCCTAAATGCACTTAGCTCGGCAAAATTTATATTGAAAGACTCACCGAGTAACCACACATTTTCCGATCCGCAATCAGGTAACATCGTTCGGCTTTGATAGCTCGGCGCGGAAAGAGGCCAACCAGACGCAAGAAGGTGAGGTTGACTCTTGACAACAAATATTGTTGTGGCCATTTGATTTTGATTTTAGAGAAAGACGTGTGTTTGAAATTTCTTCCTGATATTTCCCTCGTGCCACGTGCAGGTTATTTCGATCCTGGTGGAGACCGCGATTTCGTCGCCGAAGACGATGAAGACGACGCGGATCTATTATGTGATTTTGCCCCTGGAGCCTTGCAAGCAGATGGTTCAGTGGGCCTTATGGATTCTGAAGGCACCCACGTTCTGCTTCCGCCGACACCTGCACCTCGCGCCCAGTCATCATACAAAATGACAAGACGACCTACAGCGTTACAGCGTAGAGCTATGATACTGGGACGGGCGCAATTCGCCAGGCAAAGACAAGAGGCACACGTTTTGTCCCGACAGTTTGACCTGAACGGCAGCGGTTGGGACGACCGAGAGCAGTGCCTATCAGACAACTGGCACCCCACAGACAGCTCGGACAGTTCCATCACTTCTCTCAGACAGCAGTATCACCAGGTGTTCGGCAAGGAGACCTCGTCAAACAACAGACAATGGCTGCTCAAACGGCTCGCGAGTTCGCACTTCGGCAATAACAGTGGTGGTGAAATTGACTTGTCTGCAGGTGACAACTCAGGAAACGGGACGGGTAGTAACCTAGAGGAGTACACTGGCTCCGATGAAATTGCTGCTACACATCATTACAATTCCATAGGCAATGGATGGGAAAATATGTTTGCAAAACATTCAGGGACAGGGTGTACTGGACGGAAACAGGCTGTAAATAAAACTCATGGCACCGAGAAGTTGGTGACGAATCTCAGCGAGCTTTCTCCTGTGGCTGTCACACTTCAGGTCCCTTGGTATGATCTCCAGGCCAAGACGAGAGGCAATCATCAGAGTTCGAAACGCGGACGAAATACTAATTCGCACAGTGCTGAGGGAGGAACGGCCAAGACTGGTGGTTCATCAGCTGGGAAAAAGAGCAAGAAGTGTAAGCTTCCAGAGTTGGGTGATCATTCCGCAAGTGAGCAGCCTGTGAAGAGCTGCAAAAACAGCCACCAAGTGCCGCAACGTAAGCTTTTTACATCGCGGAAAATATCAGGCGGTGATCGCCGTGGAAATGTTGGTGCGAGTGGAAGAAGAAGCAAGCATCACAACCCTTGGGCGTTGGAGGAGGCGGTGGCACTAGTCGATGGTGTCGCAAAGTGTGGTGGAGGTAAGTGGGCGGACATAAAGAAACTTGGATACCAAGCCATTGAGCATCGAACCGCAGTCGACCTCAAGGATAAGTGGCGCAATCTTCTTCGCATCGCCATGCTGCCACACCAACCCTTAAAAACTGCCGGTGATAAGAAGCGTGAGATTCCCGCGGATTTGCTGACGCGAGTACGCGACCTTGCTTCAAAGCAAGGAAAAAAGGCAGCACAGGACGGGCGGGTCCGATCAGGCAGCCACTAAAAATAAAAAAAGATTGAAGGGTTCACCTCACTCAGTAAATATGGGCTGGCACAACAAATCGGTGATGAACATGTATGATCATTTTTGTTTTATCCTCTTGGATGGTTCCTGCCTGTGAGCTTCAATAGACTGTTACAGGTCGCCTCGGAGAGCCAGAAGTTGGTCCTTTTCCTTTTTTTCGGGTTATACAAGAGGGCGACTGGACGAGGTTGGACTAATTGTACCGGCCATTATTGGCGGCAAAAGATCCGACCCACGGTCCTCTCATCCGTAATATTGTATTTTAATATCATATTATCGTATCAATTGAGATTATTAAGTTCATTCGTCTTTTTCTGGCCACTCCCTTCTCCTCATCAAGTTCATCATGTGAAACTTGAAGAGGAAAGCTAAAAGTCGATTCACGCTTACTTGGTGAACGCCTTCTTGAGCCTCTCTGTCGCCTCGAGGATGCTATCCCGATGACCGAACGCGCTGGCCCGGATAAATCCATCTCCTGCAGGACCGAAACCACTGCCTGGGGTGACAACTATGTCACACTTTTCAAGAATCTCGGTGAAAACCTCCCAGCTGTCCTGCCCATCGAAGCTTACCCACACGTAGGGCGCATTAGTTCCGCCGTAGGTTGTGTATCCCATATCCTCAAATGTTCTTTTCAAAATTGAGGCATTCTCCTTGTAAAAGCCGACTAGCTCGGTCATAGCATTCCAGCCCTCGTCAGAGAGGCACGCAAGTCCGCCAGCTTGCGCCACATTCGACGCGCCGTTGAAGGTTGTGTTCATCAGACGATTCCAGTCAGCCTTGACGGAAAATCCATCTGCAAACTTTAGATTTTCGGGAACTACTGTCCAGCCTAAGCGAAGTCCAGTGAATCCGGCATATTTGGAGAATGAACACGTCTCGATGGCACACTCGTCCGCGCCAGGAATCTCGAAGATGCTCTTTGGGCAGTCTGGATTTTCAATGTAGCTTGCATAAGCTGCGTCGTAAATGATTATGCTGCCATTCTCTTTGGCATGCGCGACTAGATCAGTAAGTTGCTCGCGCGTTGCGGCAGCGCCGGTTGGGTTGTTTGGAGAGCAGAAAAAAATGATTTCAGAGTCGTTTGCATGGGCCAGATTCGGGAAGAAGTTGTTGTTTGAGTTGCATGAAAGGTACGTGATGTTTCCATACTGCTTCGTGGAAGCATCAAAGCTGGTGGCGTGACCGTTCATCACGGACGAATCCACGTACGCCGGATACGATGGATCTTGTACCGCAACGTTGCGGTTTGGACCAAACAGCATTTGCAGCCGCGAGATGTCGCACTTGGAGCCGTCCGACACAAAGATTTCATCTGCTGATACCTCGCCTCCAGGATAAAAACGCGAAGCGATCTTCTCTCGCAACTCTGCCTGTCCTTCGCCGGGTCCATAGCCGCCGTACTTCGCATAACCTGCCGGTGTTCCAAGTCCACTAACAGATGAAATCATTCCATCAATAATAGGCGCTGGTATGGGCTCCGTCGTGTCGCCAATGCCGAGGGAGATTATGGCCGCGTCGGGTTTCTTCTCGAGGTGCGCGTTTTTTATGCGATTGATCTCGGGGAAGAGATATCCTGCCTTAAGCTTACCCATGTTCGGATTTCTTGATACATTAGTGACGGCGTGGACTTGTACAACACGCCGACCGGTCGTATACGAGGCTGCGCGCCTGCAGAAAGAGTTTGCGGGGGCGTGAACTGTGGTCAACCGCGTGGCCCCTGATGCTTGACGAAGGAATAAAATTAGACTGTATCAGGGGCCAGGCCAACCTTGCAACAAGGCGATTGCCTCCAAAAAAGGGAGCAGGCGTATCGATTCTTGAAACTGCAGTAAACATCTTTGCAATCACACGGGTATGAGGTCTATGCGCGACGCAAGTGATGGTCAAGTGCTGCGGCCGCAAAGCCAGCAATCGGAAACTATTGGGCTACTGTAGAACTGTACGAAGGTACACGTGTAGCCCTAAGTAAGTTGTTACTTAGCTGTTCGCGGGTCGCCCTTACGGAAAGTGGCGTACAGTACGATAGTATTTACTTAGTGTCGAAATTTTAGTAAGTTATCCCTGGTAGCTAGCTACCTTCGTAGAGCGCCAGCTACTAGAGCGCTAGCTAGCTAGAGCGCTGCGGCGCTAGCTAGAAGGCGCTAGAAGGCGCTAGAAGGCGCTAGAAGGCGCTACATGGCGCTAGTACGGCGCTACAGTGCGAGCTGGGCGCAGCCTCCAGGCTCCTACCAAGCGCTAGTGCGCTAGCTAGAGCGCTAGTGCGCTAGCTAGAGCGCTAGAGCGCTAGAGCGCTAGCTAGAGCGCTACAGCGCTAGAAGGCGCCACATGGCGCTATGGACTTCGGAGGCACTTCCGTAATATTTCCGGAAGTATGAGATAGAGTCGTACAATAGGCTTGTACTGTACGGAAGTACGGGAGTATTTTTTATGTACAATTATGGAAGTTCTTCCGTACTTCGGAAATAGATACACAACCTTCGTACGAAAGTACTTTCGTACGAAAGTATTCATACTTTCGAAAGTACTTTCGAAAGTACTTTTCGTACTTTGTACTTTGAAAGTACCTTCGAAGGTACTTTCGTACGAAGGTACTACGTTGTACTTTCGTACATAATAGTACGAGTACACGTACAGCAAACATACTTCCACCTTGGAAGGTACAACGCGTTAGCTGGATGGGTTGCGTGAGTCTTCCGCGTATATGAGAGACATTTCACTGAAGACCGCGTTCGCAGATTCTTGTTGAAGACATGGATGCTCCGCCATCCTCGAATCTTTCTGAGGACTGTATCAGCGAAGTTTCCGTCGTTTGTGACGGAGGCACACTGCCCGCGCTTTTTTGGGACGGGAATGAAGATTGGGTTAGTGAGGCTGCTTGCGCCGACTATGCCGCTCTTCATTCGCTTAAATTTGATGAGACGACTGCGATCGAGCGTGCAGAATCCTACAAATCTGCCGGGAACTCGGCACTTAAGTTTAAGCAGAATAAGGCTTACCTTCGAAAAGCTGTACAACAATACACGCTTGCCTTGTTAGAAAACGTGGAGAATAAGGAGCTACTCTCAGTTTTACATAGCAACCGTGCACAGGCTGCATTACTGCTCGGAAATCATCGTAAAGCACTCATAGATTCGGAAATGGCGATAAAAATCAACCCAGGGAACTTGAAGGGCTGGTTTAGGGCTGCAAAAAGTGCCTTTGGACTCGGAAACCTTCAACAGTGTATGGACTTTTGTCAGAAAGGGCTTCTTCTTGCAAATGAGCAGACAGAGTTGCTTTCACTGTTAGAGACTACCAGAGCTGCTCTTTCCAAGGCTGAAGAACAGGTGATTCGTGACAAGCATGTACAAGTTGAGATCAAGTTGTATATTGAAGAGGTCTTAATTCGTAACCTGGTGTTTGGTCCACCGATTCTTGGAACTCAGGAACGCTTTCCAGAGTTCTCCAAGGATAGAAGTTCTTTCTTGCACTGGGTGCTATTTGTTTATCCGGAATACTCGCAGACAGATGTCATCAAGTATTTCGACGAACATACTACCTTTCATGAACACCTTGATTATATGTTCTCCGATTCAAATTGTCCACTTGCGTGGGACAAGGAAGGGGTTTACACGAGGGAAAGTCTTGAGTTATATTACCAAGCTAACGCTGTGCAAGCCTATTCCATAGATTTCCTTGAAAACATTTTACTGGAACAATCAGGCGTCTACCAAAAGTATGACTTTATTCAAGGTGATGGGCATCAGTTCAATGATGCCCTTATTGACCCCCGCGACAAATACTTTGTTCGAGTCAAGGAGGACACGACTCTCAAACAAGTCTTGGCTGCAGAGGACCATGTTATTCCTGGGCATCCCGTCATATACATAGTTTCGCAAGATTCAGAGTTTAAAATCCGTTTTCTTGCTGGCAACTGGGAACTGTAGCCGTCATATGAACCACAATTTTTTATCCCAGAGTAAGCCAAGATACGCTGGCTGATTCTTGAAGAAATGGAGCCGGGGATAATATGATCTTGATATTTAATATGGAAGAAAACCTCTCTCATTCAGTGAAAAGCAACTGTCAAGGCAGATGCCATTCCCGGAGGTTCTGGGGCACACTGTAGAAAAGTATGTGAACCAACCTCTGCAGCCTACAGACTATTCCTAATTCAGCAGTCTCATGTAACTTCTCACGCACACCGGAAGAAGTGACAAATGATCACATTAGCACAGGGAAATTGCACTGATTGTGTTTTTCAACAGAGGGAACAGGGCTTTACATTGACGGTGCACATGTTACACATAACTTTTGTGAGTAGATCACAACCCAGGGGTCTAAATTGTGAGCTTTGACTGACGAAAGCAATCTACGAAGGTAGTACTTTTAGTTCAAGCCCAAAACCAGCGATTCACTTTCACACGAAATAGGAAGCCGAACACATATTTAGCAGCTTCCTACAAGTCAACTTCAAGTCGATCAACACGTTGACCGGAGGAACGCAGACGGTGGCAAGAATACAACTCATCCACTCGAATTTTCCGAAGATCAGATAAAATCACCGTAGGCTGATATATCAAAATTAGCGGAATAACAAAGATCTACTTTTTCTGCCACAGGAACAGTTATACAAAGAAAGGCGTAAGCGCGAGTGACATATCCCAAAACTTGTTCCATCTGTTACTATCCTGATCATGGGAGCCCTACTTGACAAGAGAGCAGGCAAATGCAGTTCATGTATGTTTTCAGTCGAAAGTACCACGTGGATCATCACTACAAGTGGCCGACAAAGTAAACCGTGGTTCAAGAACCGTCCACAGCTCGCTCTCCTCAACATGCTTGAGGTGAGCGTGAGAGTGCAAACGAACTTCTGTCTGCCTATCGGTCTCACGCCGCTTGACCTGCACCTGCAATGGTAAAAGTTTTTGATTTCCTGTACCTCCTCCAGTGGTTGCTGGAACATAGCCAACTTCGCTGTCAAGGTCATCATGCCCCGCCTGATATGAAAACTTAACATTTAATACGTCTCCAGTTTTGTTTGAATAAGGTACAGCCGCAGAAAAGTGTTTTGAAAAGAACGGAAAATTTACCTGTTGAGCTGCAGGATCCGACTCGGACATTTTTTCCTGTTCAAATTTACGTTCATCTGTCTTGTCTAGGATCGACATAGAAGGGCGCATTTGATAAACATTTTTTAAAGGTGAGAGGTAAAGTGCACCACTCCTAATTTCTGCAACGTAATAGTAATCGTTTATAGGGGCTTCTGTGGAAGCTAGTATGCACGGGCCGCTTGTGCCGCTGGGGGGTTGAACCTGGTCATCCTCGTTCGTATCTCTCATTGCACGCAACTCCACCTCAAGCTTGTTGCTGATAGGTTTGAAACGTACTTCTTCGATGTCGCCCTCAGCAAATGGCCTTTCGAAAGATCGAAGGGGGTACTGCAAGTGACAATAAGAAGTGAAGTCTTGCACACGAGCTTCTTTTGAAAAAAAATGCGAGCGTCAAGTCACCTGAAGCACGCATAATTTCTTGTCTTGGACGACAGAACTAAAATAAATTGGGATTCTTTTTTCCCTACAGAGGGATTTAGGTTCAAAGTAAAAGAAACCGCTGCACAGCACTTCTAGTTTTCGGTGAAAGACACGTACATGGTGTTTCTGCGATTTAAAACTTTGGGGCAGCGATTTTCACTTCCATCCATCCTTCCGTTATGGAATTTGTGTAGTCAGGGGTCGTCTTGCGCCGCGCGCGCGCGCGCACTTTGAAGGTATTTAGGCTCTATGGAAGTACCTTCGTACGAAGGTACTTTCGTACCTTCGTACGAAAGTATAGAGTATCTTCGTACGAAAGTACGAAAGTATCTATCTTCGTATAGAATACTTTCGTACTTCCGTACGGTACGGAAATATGGAAATAGAATACTTCCGTCCGTACTTCCATACTGTAAATATTTTATTCGTACGGAAATATGCCTTCGTACTTCCGTACTTCCGTATCGTACTTCCGGAAATACAAGAAATGCGCAACGTAGTTGTACACGTACACGTACAATAGGACTACTACCTTCATAAATAGTTTCGTGGGCACAACGTTGATTATTTATACGGAAGTACGAAAGTATCATACTTCGGCACCATGGAAGTGCGTGTCCCGTGTACTGTGTATGTGACTATTAAGAAGTGCATTTATTTATCAAGTGCATGTGTACTGTAGCACTTGTGCAGTACCTTCGTACTTCCGTACACGTACTTCCGGAAATACCGGAAATGTGCAAAACGTAGTTGTACACGTACACGTACAGCATGGCTAATGTAGTGTAGAAAAGTTTCGTGGGCACAACGTTGATTATTATGGAAGTACGGAAGTATCTATCTTCGGCACCATGGAAGTGCGTGTAGCCGTGTACTTTCGAAAGTACTGTGTATGTGACTATTAGGGCTACTGTAATAATAAGTGCATTTACATAATATCAAGTGCATGTGTAGCACTTGTGTAGTCAGACACGGTAAAAAATATGGTTCCTTTCCCAGAGTTGCAGTGTCATCCTTGCGCAGGGGCCATGCTAATCTTCTCTGTATCGTTCCAATTTTAACAGATGTTCAACGAATGAACAATATGTCCTCATGCACAACAGCATATATATAGTACAATATTACTTTCTTTCGACATATGGGTATTTTTTAAAACATTGTGAACTACGCGTGCGTTACTGTACACGTACTCGTACGTGTACATGTACAGTACTGCTGTACTCTGATTTGTCCGTTGTTTCCAGTTGTGGTTCTACTATTTACGTCCCCAGCCTCCTCGTCCCGTTCAAAACACGCTCTTTCATGCCGCCGCTCCTTGCGCGCACGCCCGTCGGCAAGGGCCAAAATGAACCAGATAATCTGAAACATGTCAAATGGCTTCGGTGTCTCCAGTGTAACCAGAAGTTTCCGGAGACAGATTTCAAGGCGCACCAGCGCGAGAGCAGGTCCCCGTGCGAGCTTGTAAGTGTTTGTTTCTTGCTTTCGCACAAGCGACACTCCCTATTTATTTCCATCGCGCATCTCAAATGCCGATCAATAATCGCACTTCATTCGGCCACTCATCAAGGGGGGCTATCGCTGCACATCTGCAGTGCTGCTCAGGAAAAAACGACAATAAAGCTGAGTGGTCAACTTTAAAAGAAATGCATGCTGCTTAAGCACCTCTCTCCAACACTTGATTTTATTGAATTCGTGTTTTCCTGCACGCAGGTGAAGTGCGGCATATGTCATGAACTGTTGTTGCGTGGTCAGAAGGAAGAGCACGAGAAGAAATGTCCGGGAACGCGTTCAAAACCACTTGTTTTGCAGAGAAACATATCACGTAACTCTGCTAGCATTGGAAAGTTGAGGCAGGTCAGCATTTCTCAAGCAATTCATGATGCATCATCGGATATGGTTAACACTCCCCCGCCACCGAAGGAAAATTCAGCGCCATCTGCAGGGTCAGTCGCGATAAAGCCCCCAGTGCATGTGGTGCGAAAACCAACGGTGACGACGGCCAGTGTCCCTGCCCCGCTAACGAGGAATAATATCGCTTCGTCCACTACAAATGGACACTCAAGACCTATTTTGAAAGCCGCGAACATTAAAGAACGTGTGCGGCAGCATGAGGAAACGCCCACCGTAAATCCTGATAAGTTTTACGTAGGTGATAGGGCGGAAGTCGGGGGTAGAAAAGGCACAGTCATGTTCGTTGGACCAGCAGTATTCGCAAGTGGTGCCACTGTCGTTGGCATGCGTCTTGATGAAAGGCGAACAACGTCTGCATGCGACGGAAGATGCGACGGCGTGCGATTGTTTCGTTGCAAAGCAGGCTTTGGCATATTTGTTCCGATCGCTGATTGCAAGAAGATCGAAGGGGATGACGACAGGGAGCATTGGGATCCTCTCCCAGGCCCAGCCGGATCTTCGATCAGAGATTCGTATGATCCTATCGATGCCCTCAACCACATCGTCGGCCATGCGGGTGCCAAAGAAAAAATCCAGTCGGTAGTGAATGCTCTGCAGGTAAACCGCCGTCGCGTTGAGGCAGGAGGTAGAGCTGAACCAGCATCGCACATGGTCCTCGTTGGACCTCCGGGCAGTGGCAAGTCAATGCTTGCTCGACTCACTGCGTACATTGTGTCCGAGTGCGACGTCTCTAGGCATGGTCCTCTTGTCCGTCCAAGCCGTGCAGATATTATTGACGTAGGTAGATCTCCTGGAAGATCTGCCGAATTAATCGCCATACAATGCGACAAGGCAGAGGGTGGTGTCTTGCTCATCGACGATTTCCACCGTATGCTTCCAGTTGCTGACGCCGGCAGCTTACGAGCTGTTTCGGGCGTTGAGGCTCTGGATTCACTGGCTCTAGAAGTGGAGCGTCGTGCAAGGCGACCTGGAAAGGGAATTGTCCTTATCATTGCCGGAGACCTGGATGGCATTGCCGCTGCTCGCCGCCTATGTCCAGTTCTTGATGCCATGCTCCCGCCTCCTGTCGCTCTTTCAGACTTCACTTCAAAAGAGGTGGTAGCAATAATTAATGGCATGTCGCAAGAGCGCGGATTTGCACTCGCTGATGGACTAGTGGGAAGTCATGAGATGGAAGTACACGTTTCTGAAGCAGATCGCTGCGCTGAGCCAACCCGGAGAAATGCACACCTCGCAAGATCTTTGTTAGAGGCGGCCATCAACCGTCAAACAGAACGCGTGTTTACCTTAGGTACGGTCGGCCGGAATTCGTTGACAGTCTTACAAGGGGTTGACTTCATGGGCAACAGTGATGATGAAGTTGTTGGAGGTGCACCCGGGTCAGTGGCTCAGCAGATGCAGGATGACACAGAGAAAGCACTTGCAGAACTGGAAAACATCGTTGGTTTGGAAGGAGTCAAAAAGTTTATTAAGTCACTAAGAGCCCAACTTTTGGTTGAGAAGGAAAGGATTGCCGCGGGACTTCCTTCTTCTGGCGGCGGTGTCCTACATATGGTATTCGCAGGTAATCCAGGAACTGGAAAGACGACGGTGGCCCGTATCATTGCCAACCTGCTACGTGCGCTCGGAGTGCTTCGAAGAGGTCACCTTGTCGAAGCTGATCGCTCAAGCCTTGTTGCTGGATACTCCGGACAGACAGCACTCAAGACGAAAGCTGTAGTCAGTGAAGCTTTAGGGGGGGTTCTATTCGTGGACGAAGCCTATGCACTTGTTTCAGGAGACAGAGACTCTTTTGGTAAGGAGGCACTCGACACGTTGATGAAAGAGATTGAGGATCATAGGGAGGATCTCGTCGTGATCGCTGCCGGGTATATCAACGAGATGAAAGATCTACTAGCGAGTAACCCTGGCATGGAAAGCCGATTTCCCACAACACTCCACTTTGCAGATTATAACGCAGACGAGCTTATGTCGATCGCAGAGCGTGTGCTAGAGCCGCAGAGGATTACCCTAGGAAAGGGCGCGCGCGAAACTTTGCATGCCCACTTTTCGTCAGAACTTCAAGCACGTCACCCGGGTGCAAAGGGATCGAACGGTCGTGGTGTGAGGAACCTTCTGGAGGCAGCGAAGCGCGCGCAGGCTCTTAGGCTCGCAGATGTCAAGGGGGTGAAAAGCCTCGAGGATCTCACCACACTAACAAAAGAGGACTGTGAGCTTGCCTGTCGCAAGTAAAACGTGGTTGTTAACCACCGAATATGTTGTGAGGCCAGCTACAAAATTGCACACACAAGATAGATAAAGATTAATCGTTCACAGCACATTCGGGACTGTGCGGCTGTTTGCTGTATTCATTACAGCTAACGTGCATAAGTACTTCCTACTTTTGTGCATTTTTTTAGAGTTTTTTGTGTTTGAAGCTTTCAGTGGTAAGATAGCTCACGATGTACCACTTTCAACCAATGACCCTCTTCTATCCAATCGTCTCGAACGCCGGGCGGACATTACTTCCAACTGGTAGAATCAACCTCACTGGAATTCAAATCTCCTGCACGCAGGTCTTACAGGGTAGTCAGGATCTACAACCTTCACCTGACCTTGCACTAAAAGTTATATAAACAACTTCCGATAGATAACGAGGTCGGGACTATCATTTACGACGGGTTTCTCGTCTCTTCACCTTCCCCGACACCGTATGCAAGTTGATAATTGATTACATCAAGTTTGGGAGGTCTCAAAAAGGCTTCACTTTGGTCTCAAAGTTCCGTAGATATACAAATCACTTTTATCAAAAAAGGGTTTCGTAGCGAAGGCCTACGCCCTTTAAGCCGTGATTTTGCGTTGATGAGACAGAGTTAAGGGTGAAATAAGCCGAAGGGTTCAACCCTTAAGCTCCACCAATTCAAGCTAGATTACGGCTTAAAAGGCGTAGGGCTAGTACAGTTGGTCTCGTTCAGGGACGGAATTCCGCCCCTTTCCGTGTACACGTACCTTCGTATCGATACCTTCGCCTTCGTACGGATAGAACGGAAATAGAACGGTAAGTCGCGATCGTCTTAATAATATCTTCGTACGAAAGTATCTATTTTCGTACGAAAGTATACAACTTACTGTAGTTGTACTGTTCAGTAGTTGTACAACTACTGTATGTATCATACGAAGGTACTATTTTCGAAATATTTTCAAAAAAAATGCCCTACAGTAGTATGATATGATACTTTCGTACTTTACTTTCGTACGTGTATCAACTATCTACCTACGTTCGTAGCTATCATATTCTACGTTAACGATTTTCTACTTTCGAAGATATCTACGAAAGTACCTTCGTACCTTCGTAGTACACTAGCTAGTGTACAGCTGTATGTACACGTACACGTACGGAAGTACTTTCGTACGAAGGTACATAGATAGCTACGTACTTTCAAAGTACTTTATTTTACTTATTATTTATCATAGTAAGTTGATATTCATACCTTCAAGCAAGGTAGTTAGTTGTTATGATACTTTTAATTAGGTACACTACAAGTACACGTAGGCCCTACGTAATTCGAAAAAAACCTGAAAAAAACCAACAAAAAAAAACGTAGGCCCTACGTGTACGTGTACACGTACTCGTGACAAAAAACACGTACAAAACTGTACGCGTGAGCACCCGCGCGCGAAACCTATCTCCTCCGCGCGTGATGCACGTCTGCGCGCGAAACTTTGCACGATGACAGTTCGAAGGCATGCGCACAATGCTACGCGTCACGAAAAAATCGTAGATCTTGCCCGAAATCGCGATTCGCGACGTTCGCGTACCCCTTTCGCGGCAGAGAGCATGAACGCAAAATCCCCGGCGTAGGAAGTTCGGCGTTGATGCCTGGAACGCGATGGTGCATAAAGAAATCCTTCGTGATCTCATTCGAGGAAGGAGATAGGTTTCGCGCGAGGGTGCTCGCGCGTACCCTTTTGTACGTGTTTTTTTTTGTTTTTTGTCACGAGTACCTGTACACGTACACGTACGTTTTTTTGCTGGTTTTTTTCGAATTACGTAGAGGACTGACTAGTTGTACGTGTACTGTGGACGCGTTGAACAGCTGTACAGTACCTTCGAAGATAGAATACATACCTTCATATGGAATAGTGAAGTACGAAAGTACTTCCGGAAGTACATTGTAGGGAAGTACGGAAGTACTTTCGTACGATTCGTACGAATGTACTTTCGAAAGTACTTCCGGAAGTACACGTACAACGTTGTACACGTAATTCCGTACTTTCGTACGAAAGTACGTGTACTTTCGAAGGAAATATCTTTATCATACTTTCGAAAGTACGTGTACGGAAGTAAGTTACTTTCGTACTTTCGTACGTGTACTTTCGAAAATATTTCCGTGCGTACGTTGTAAGTTGTTACTTTCGTACGTGTAGTTGTACTTTGAGAGTACAACTACTTTTGAAATAGATTTTCTACCTTCGTATGTTTATAATGTGTACAGCACTTGTACAGCTTTACACGTACTGTACTGTACTGTACTGTACATCATTATTTCCGTACGATACGATGATACGGATAATTTATTTTAGACTATTTATGTGTGCAGTATGTAAGTATACCAAGTTTCGCGTGCAGACAGACGTGCAACGCTCGCGGAGGAGTAGTGTTTCGCGCGCGGGGCCCCACATAGCTGTGGGTTGTGGGCCCTGGGTCGAGGTCATACCCTGTGAGCTGCTCCATATACGTCAAAAAAAAATCGTATTGCTCCACACACGCTGAGCGGCCAGTGCGCGGTTCACAGCGGCGAAACGGATCTGCCCCCTCGTAGTTGTCCTGATAGTCCGTCTGCGTGCGTCCGTGAATATGAGCTCCATCCGTAAAAACGCTCGTTCAGAGCTCTACAAAAAGATAAGGAGTGAAAAAAAAATGGAGAAGAAGAGAACAAAATTGGGTCGTCGAGAGGAAGAGCGTATTTTCTTTGGTTCAGAATCAAATAAGAAGCGGGTGCCAAAGACCATTGACAATCAACGCGTGAAGAACGACACTTTCTTTCAAGAAAACGACTTGGACATTAGCGGGGAGATTGTCGAAGACGAATTCGCCAGTTACTTCGTGAATAGCACCGATCCAAAGGTGGTTCTGACTACAAGTAGAAAACCTTCTCAGGAAATGTTCCGTCTACTTCAAAGTATTTTCTCAGTGATACCTAATGCATATTACTATGCCCGCCGTTCGTACTACATCGAGGAAATTATCAGGCATTCCAACGCGCGGGGCTTCACTGACATACTCGTTTTCAATGAGAATCGCAAGTTTAGTAAAGGGGCAAAGATTAACGGGCTCTTGCATATTCATCTTCCTGTTGGACCTACATGCCTATATCGACTCAGCTCCCTGGTATACTCAGAAAAAATACGAAATCATGGGCGTTCCACGACCCACCATCCTGAGCTTATCCTTAACAACTTCTCTACTCGCCTTGGGCACCGTATCGGTCGTATGTTTGCCTCTATATTTCCACAAAGACCTGAGTTTAAAGGTAGGCGTGTGGTTACTTTTCACAACCAGCGCGATTTTATATTTTTTAGGCACCACCGCTACGTATTTGAAGTGCGCAACGAGAGCGACGAAGATTTTTTGGCTAAATTCAAGGCTGATAGTTTATGCGAAAGTGAACAAGATTTGGTACAGAGCTATACTTCCGCAGAATTGACATGTAACACTCAAAAGAACAGCGAGTCGAAAAACAGTCAAAGAAGGGAGAGGGCATTCTCAGACGCATTTCTCCCAGTGACTGAGATAAAATCGGATGCTCACCATCAGTCACGAGAACTGATGATCAATTGTAAACATTCTATAGAGAGACAGGCTTTGCGAGCGCGTCTTCAAGAGCTTGGCCCGAGGTTCACTCTCAAATTGTTAAGCATTCAAAAGGGCACGTTCAATAGTAAGCATGGGGAGTACGAGTATGTCTTCAGCGGTGATGCTGGCGGTTCGAAGTACGACAGGCGAAAGTTCGTTCTGTAGTTGTTATTTTCGTTATATAAGTTTAGGTTTTGCCCAAGGACACAAGTTTCTTTCAGTTTTCTTGTATATATTCGAGGTAAGTGAATTGATGGAAGAAGCCATGCAAAATCTAGTGGTTCTTTTCATGACTTCTGCTCTGCCCGGAATTTCACTGATTTATTGTGTCCACATGACTGCTGTCAAGACTGGAACGTTCTAGATCAATATCACACTCGCAAGCAATAAGTTAGACTGCAGTCTTCATACACTCCCACCGGAAGTTACTTGTTTCTTACTAGCCTAGCCGGATTTGAAAAGCAACACGGCTACTTGGCCAAGGTAGAAATATATAAAATGTTTCGTCTCGTGTGTGACATAGGAGCCAAAATTGCGGCCAACAATGCAGTGCCACGTGGGATTGTATTTTTTGTCAAATTCTTTCTTTATGAATGCTGCAATATCTTTTTCAATATTGTATTTCTCAAGTGCCTGACCAAAAAAAAGGATGTCAATGAGGCTCCACGACTTCATCCCAAGTGAGAGAAGCTGAAAAAGACAAGGCGGCTAATTCGAAGCTTGGGAAGCAGAGTCAACACGCGGAGGGATAGTTACAAGTATGTTTCAGAGGCACAAACGGCACGGCAAGTGTTTTGAAGTCGGATTTTACCTGAGTTGCACAGTCCACGGCATCCTGCTGAAGGTCCTGGAAATAAATCGAAATATGAGTATCGATATCAGTTATTTAATGCGGTTGAGGGTAGGACTGGGTAGTGGATAAAGACGATCTCAGATGTTGACCCAGAGGTGTTAACGGCTTAAAAATTAAATTAATCTTCGCGTCTTCTCCGAAGAAAATAAAACAAGTGAAGCGCACCTCAGACATGTCCGCGTTTTTTATCACAGCTTTGCGCTCGGACATTGTGACTTCCGATGTAAATGTGGCGAATTGAGTGCACTTTCGGCGAAGACAGTGAAAGTGGTGAAGCGAAAACGAGCCAAAAAAGGATTCAGCGCTGAAAAACTGAAACTGGCTGTTTAAAGTAGCTGACTGCTGAAGGGCCTCCGTGTGAACTGTGCACCTGTACACGTAACGTGTACACGTGCACGTGCACGTAGCCCTACTAATCTTCGAGGCCCTGCAACTTTTTATCCGTACAAATAGATACTGTACTGTACGTGTACGTGTACGAGTCGTGTACGAAGATACGAAAGATAGATATCTATCTATTCTAAAAAATCATATTACCGGAAGTAAACGTACGGACGGAAATACGGATGTACTTCCGGAAGTAGGGCTACAGTAGTTGTAGTTGTACAATAGATATTCTAGGGCTATTGTACGGAAGTATTCTGGATTTCAAGCAGGTGTGGACGAATAAGTCGATCCTTCACAACACGTGAGCACGTTTTAATCTACGACTGATTGCCCATATGATAAGTCGATCCTTCACAACACGTGAACACGTTTTAATCTACGACTGATTGCCCATACGATAAGATTATTTAGCGATTAGCCAATTATACTGTAGCCCTACGTGTACAGTACACGTGTACAATATTTGTGATTATTTATCCCTAGCTAGCTACTGTACACGTACTGTACTTCCGGAAGTACTTTCGTACGAAAATAGACACTTTCGAAAGTACTTTCAGAGTACGAAAGTACGAAAGTACAAATGTACGAAAGTACGAAAGTACCTTCGAAGGTACTTCCGGAAGTACACGTACAACGTTACGTGTACGAGTCGTGTACTAAAAGCTCTTTAAGGAAACTAAGTCGCTGAGGGGGGCGAAAACCTGTTATAAGATAGTAGCTTATTTTATAATGTGGCTTACGAGTATTAGCAGCTTATTAAATACCGAAGGTAGCTTATTACGGAAGTATTATTTAAGGTGTCCAGCTGTCCACACCTGCTTGAAATCAAGAATATCTTCGAAGATAACACTATCATAAAAGATATTTACCTTCGTATAACTGACGCGCGTTACGATTCATCCGCTGTCAGAGGTACATTCCGTGACCCAGTTAACTTGCTTACTCATCTGTACAAAGTTGGACCTTCGGTAGATTCTATCTAGCGAAAAATACATTCAGAGTAGAAGGTTTCATCTTCTATAAAGGTATAGAATACTTCCTTGTGTGATATTAACTGTAACTACGGAAGCACGGACTGCAGCATTTCTGTAGGCTGTACATTCTATCGACTCGCCCTTACTGTACACGTAAAAGTACCTTCGTGCGAAGGTAGTCCCGAGAATAGACAAGAATAATACTTCCGTACGTGTACGAGACTGTAGAATACATGCATAGAAAATACCTTCGTAATCTGTTGAGCGGGATAGCCGTGCGTTTGCTGAAGACGTTTCCCTACGAGGGGAACGACAACAATGATTTTCTTTTATGAAACATTCATGTTCGCGTGCTAACAGCAACACGAAGAATATGCTAAAGCTAGTGCCCTAAAACAGGTGGAAGCTAGGTGTGCAGCTAAAATCCACATACCTAATACTACTCACTGACTGTTCCTGCAAATATACTGTGATTTTGATAGTAACTCTGCTGGAAGCATGGATTTTAAGGGTCTGGGCTTGCACAAAATCCGGACTCGAAGATTAGCTGACTTGCTGGAAATCAAGTTCAACAGGGCGTTCCCACTGGCTCACACCAGATTTGCTGTTGTAGTAGTAGACATAGCCTTCCGGCGCAGTGTGCTCAGTCCAACCATGAGCCGCGGTTGCATGACCACTGCCACTAACTCCGTGGTCTTGTTGGGACATGCCACTAGATTCCTTGCTGTAGCCATAGTTGGCTTTCTGTGGTGCGCTGTGCGGACCCTGTCCTGGTCCCATACTGGTTGGATCTGTGAAGCCGGAATTTAGGCCCCAAGGGTTGTTGCTGCCAGAATACGGTTGCGGGTTTGCATAGCTTGCACCGTAACCATATCCGCCTCCAGGTCCTCCCTGCCCCGGACCACCTCTTGGTTGCCCATATCCATATCCTTGAGAGCTGCGGGGAGGGCCACGCTGAGGAGGAGGAGCTTGACCTCGGGGGACGGCAGATTTCACTTCAACCTGAGAATATTAACTCAGTCGCGGAAAGCAGGGAGACATCTGAAGTGAAGCCAGAAAAACCTACCCGCTTCCCCATCATGTCGTGATAACGGTTCTGGAGAACTTGCCTTGCCGAGTCATCGCGTTGGAAAGTTATAAAGCCAAAGCCACGAGATTGATGATTGTGAGGATCACGCATGACGAGGACCTGCGAACCAAAAACAAAAAGAGGTTGCCAGCAAAGTTTTAGTCTACAACTCTTCTTCTTGTGCTCAATATCGAAAGGAGAACGAGTTCCGAACAAAAAGCAGAAAAGTCCCGATAAAAATACTTACCTCTACCACGGGTCCAAACTGCTGAAAGAAACTACGAACAACACCTGCAGGCGAATATCTTCTCAGTCTCGCACAAGAGAAAAGAGCTCGCTTCGGAAGGACTTTCAAATGACTTTCAAACGCGGCGAGGCTGGCGGAGAATCCGCGGTAAAGATATCAAGTTATCTCTATGAGTACTTGTAAAGAGACGCGATATTCTTCATACCTTCATCGACGCTTCTGTCGAGACCGCCGACAAAGATCTTGCTTCCGGCAGACGCATCAGCTGCGTTAGCCATATCTCCCATGTCCTCACCACGATATCAATTGGGGTTTTGCGGGAACCAAGAAATAGTTCTGGAGAAGCAAGTACGAAAGCTGAAAGCCGGAGGGCAGAACCTGTCGATTTGGGTAGAGGCCAAATTGTTTTTTCTCGAGATCTGTCCTTGATCAGACCAGAAATGACGTACGAACACAGGAGAGTGGTGATCCCGGTCAGATAGTCGTTCTTCAAAAGCCGAAGTAAGACGACCCCAGCACTAAGTACGGAAGTACGAAAGTAAGTTTATGATACGAAAGTATCGATCTACCTTCGGGTGAAGGTACGCATACAGTACATACGAAGGTACCTTCGTACATATCTACGATACTGTATCTTCGAAGGTACGAAAGTACTTTCGTACTTTCGTATTTTCGTACGAAAGTACAGTACTTTCGTACTCTCGAAAGTATTCTATCTTCGAAGAAAGAATACTTTCGCACGTACACGTAGCCCTACGTGTAGTTGTACTTCCGGAAGTACGTTGTACTTTCGTACTTCCATAAAAGTTGGTACGGTAAGTAAGTTGTTACTTTCGTGAACTCTTTCATATTAGGCCCTAGTACGTTGTACACGTGTACAGCTGGACACGTAGCCCTAGCTAGCTAGGGCTCAGAAGAATACCTTCATAGATACTTCCGTACGAAAGTACGAAAGTACTTTCAAAGTACTTTCGTATGGAAGTACTTCCGGAAGTACAGCCCCATTTATGGGCTAGAAGTACAACTACAACGGTGTAGCCCATTATGTACAAAAAAAGTCTATCATAGCGTAGACTAGTAGCCCTACGAAGGTACCTTCGAAGGTAGCTAGCTACAACGTACGGAAGCACTTTAGTACGAAAGTACACTACTACTTCCGTACGAAAGTAGTTGTACTAAAGTACCTTCGTTCGTGACTCCTTCGTGGATATCATAAATCTTCAAGATACAGTACGTGTACGTGTACAGTACGTGACTACGTGAGTACTACGTGTACTGTATCTATCTTCGAGAAGGTAACTCATAAAAGCCCTACGAAGGTACTGTACGGAGTGCTTTCGTACTTCCGTACTTCCGGAAGTATCTATTTTCGTATCTTCGAAGGTACTTTCGTACTTTCGTATCTAGCTAGTAGAGACTATCTTGCTACCTTCGTAGCTCAATGCGATGTGTGATTTGAGGAATTAGAAATCCCGGGGGAATTATCTTGAGAGGTTGATTGGGCCAGGCTATTTCAGACGAAACGAATTCAATTTGTATCGACCGGACAACCGAACAGGAAACGTCCGCGCAAACAGAGTGTGTCCATAAATAGGATCGTAGTTCATTACGCGAACGCAGTTCGTTGAGACGCCGTCTTTCCTGCCAGCTGAGCCCGAGAATCATGCGGTGACACCCCTGCCACCCGCGCACATCTACCTGAATCAATCGGCATCTTGTACCGCGCGTTTCCACCCTGGGGGATCGGGTTCTTTCCCGTTTTCGTACGGGTTCATTTCAGCTCTTTTCTTCCTTTTCGCGCGGTCTCTTACGTTCCCTCCGCTATTTTTCGACGCAGTGAAATCGTTCACATCCAAGGCGGACAATGCGGTAACCAGATCGGTGCCAAGTTCTGGGAGGTGCGTGTCGAAATTATGCCCTCGGTCAACCCGCACACAAAATCGCGCGACGGCTTTTTTCGTCAACGGCTTTTTTTTCTTATCGATCCAACACGTCTTTCTTCTCAGGTCATCTGCGACGAGCACGGTATCGACCCAACCGGCACGTACTGTGGCGACTCTGACCTTCAACTTGAGCGCATCAACGTCTACTACAATGAAGCTTCCGGCGGTGCGCTACCCCTATGTTATTTACGCAACCCTGTGTATCCGTTGGACACTGAATTTGAAGGGGTGCTGGTAGGCTTCTGTTAACTCTGTGTTTTTACTACCTCCGTGCAGGTCGTTACGTCCCCCGTGCTGTGCTCATGGATCTCGAACCTGGAACCATGGACTCCGTTCGCTCTGGCCCTTTCGGACAGATCTTCAGACCGGACAACTTCGTGTTTGGCCAGACTGGTGCAGGGAACAACTGGGCCAAGGGTCACTACACGGAAGGCGCCGAGCTCATTGACTCGGTGCTTGACGTCGTTCGCAAGGAATCTGAATCATGCGATTGTCTTCAGGGCTTCCAGGTCTGCCACTCTCTCGGAGGTGGTACTGGTTCCGGCATGGGCACTCTCCTCATCTCGAAGATTCGTGAGGAGTATCCTGATCGCATGATGCTCACCTTCTCAGTTGTTCCTTCTCCCAAGGTTTCCGACACTGTTGTGGAGCCTTACAACGCCACTCTCTCTGTTCATCAACTCGTGGAGAATGCCGATGAATGTATGGTTCTCGATAACGAGGCCCTGTATGACATCTGCTTCCGCACCCTCAAACTTACGACTCCCACTTTCGGTGATCTTAACCACCTTATCTCTGCTGTCATGTCTGGCGTCACTTGCTGCCTTCGATTCCCTGGCCAGCTGAACGCCGATCTTCGCAAGCTTGCGGTGAACCTTATTCCGTTCCCCCGCCTTCACTTCTTCATGGTTGGTTTCACGCCTCTCACCTCCCGAGGCTCACAGCAATACCGTGCCCTCACTGTTCCTGAGCTCACCCAGCAAATGTGGGATGCAAAGAACATGATGTGTGCTGCAGACCCCCGCCACGGCCGCTATCTCACCGCTTCAGCCCTTTTCCGTGGTCGCATGTCCACGAAAGAAGTCGATGAGCAGCTGCTCAACGTTCAAAACAAGAACTCTTCTTACTTCGTTGAGTGGATCCCGAACAACGTCAAGTCGTCCGTGTGTGACATTCCCCCGAAGGGCCTCAAGATGGCAGCCACCTTCATTGGCAACACGACAGCGGTCCAGGAAATGTTCAAGCGGGTCTCCGAGCAGTTCACCTCAATGTTCCGCCGCAAGGCTTTCCTCCACTGGTACACCGGCGAGGGTATGGACGAGATGGAGTTCACAGAAGCCGAGTCCAACATGAACGACCTTGTCTCCGAGTACCAGCAGTACCAGGACGCGTCTGCCGAAGAGGAGGGCGAGTTTGACGAGGAGGAAGAGGACGCGTAAACGAGTTTGACGAGGAGGAAGAGGACGCGTAAACCTCGAAGAGGTAGTCTCTCCCTACAAAAATGTGTCTGATGAGGTCTGTATTGACAGCAAAGTCTTGTAGTTCACTTTTTTTTTGTAACGTTATTTCAAAACGCCTCTTCCTGACTTACGGTTACGTTGGTCTTAATAGAATAGTATAAGAAGCGAAGCCTGCGTACGTATACAATGATAAATACTACATGCTACTCTACAAAGTTGTATGAAGAAAAGCTCCTCTTATCCTCAGAAAGGTTTTCATATTGTTGCAAAAATAAAGACACTACGTGACGAGCCGAGGAGCTACCGCCATGGACATAAGCTCTTGGAAGAGTAGCTTGCACGCATACGGTAGAAGCACCTGCACCACCTTCATCCGCTCAGACGGATTCTTGCAGCATTCGAAAGTTTGATTTTTTAGGTTCGCCACTGCGATCAGGCCACAAGTCTGGCACACGTGTACACGGTAAGCATCAGACTGGTCCATCAACCGCTCTTTTAGAAACGCGGCAGCGCCGTGAGAGATGATGCAGTCACGTTCCATCTCACCGAAACGCAACCCTCCGTCTCTAGATCGTCCCTCCATTGGCTGGCGTGTCAATATCTGAACTGGTCCTCTTCCTCTTGAGTGGATCTTGTCATCAACCATATGCTTTAAACGCTGGTAGTAAGTTGGTCCAAGAAATATTTTCGCCTCGAGCTTCCGTCCTGTGTGACCATTGTACATCACCTCGTTTCCTCGTTTCTGGTAACCGCACTGGTGTAGCATGTCTGATATGTTTTCAACTGTCACCGGTGTGAACGGTGTTGCATCCCCTTCTTTTCCCATCATCGCCGCAACTTTACCCATCAAACACTCAACGAGCTGCCCTATGGTCATTCGCGATGGAATTGCGTGCGGATTGACAATAATATCGGGAACGACCCCTTCACACGTAAAAGGCATGTCCTCCTGCGTGTATGTCATCCCAATGGTGCCCTTTTGCCCGTGTCTTGATGAAAATTTATCGCCAACTTGCGGAGTGCGGCAGGAGCGAACGCGTATCTTTACAAAACGCAGCCCTTGGTCATTGGTTGTGAGAAGAACCTGGTCGATTATACCTGTCTCGCTGTTCTTCATACCAGTGCTACAATCACGCTTCGTGAACCGATTTGACGCAGCACTCGGGTCGTCATCTGGAAGCGGTGAAGTTTTGCCAATAATTATGTCCTCCCCGCTGACTCGCGTCCCTGGGCAGATTAACCCGTCCTTGTCGAGCTTACCGTAAGTTCCGTGTCGCATCCCGAGCGTCGTCTCTGGGCTCGGACACTCCAAATCTTCTTTGGTCAAACTCCCCTGTTTTTTCTCCTCGTCCTTGAACGACCTGTAGAAGATGCTACGAAATAGACCACGGTCAATGCTACTCTGATTCATGATAACGCTGTCCTCTTGGTTGTATCCGGTGTAGCACATGATCCCGACAACGACGTTTACTCCTGCAGGGAGTTCCCTGAAGTGCAAATGTTCCATCGCGCGTGTCGTCACGAGCGGCTTCTGCGGGTAGAACAAAACATACGCGAGCGTATCCATTCGTAGTTGAAAATTGGTGACATACATCCCCATTGCTTGCTTACCCATTGCGCTCTGATACGTGTTCCGCGGCGACTGGTTGTGATCTGGGAATGGGATAATGGAACCACAAATGCCAAGGATCATGGATGGGTGGATCTCGCAGTGCGTGTACATGTGCTGCACAGAAGTCTCGTTGTTTGCAAGCAACCTGGCTTGAACGAGATCTTCGATCGTCATCGAAATCATAGTCGTCTCCTCCTCTTCTGTGTCAACGTACTCGATACAACCGCTAGACACGAGATCGTTCCAAGTAAAACCAGTGATGTCCTTTTCCTGTAACATTTCGATGTTTCGTTTCTTAATCTTCATTCTCTGGTCCTCAACGATAAACAGCGGGCGAATGCAGCGGCCGTAGTCAGTGTATAGACGCAACTCCTGCAGCCTTATGTCGTGTACAATGCCGACCTCGGTTGTGATGTCGACTTTGCGTCTCAGCTCTCGGAGGGTTCTTACCAAGTCCGCAGGGTCACGATGCACACCAACCCACACACCGTTCACGAATATTTTTGTCGCATGGCTGATAACACTAGGTGAAATCTCCTCTAAGTTTTCCATTGTCCACTCCTCCAAAAACTCAAGCACAGGTGAGCTTGGTGAGCCTACAGAAACGAGTGCCATGAGGGAGAGGTTTTTCACAAGACCGCACGCCTGCCCTTCAGGTGTCTCTGCGGGACATACCATTCCCCAGTGTGAGTTATGCAGCTGTCGTGGCTTTGCCAGCTTTCCCTCGCGTCCGATCGGCGAGTTAAGCCGTCGAAGGTGACTCAACGTCGATGAAAATGACAATCGGTTCAAGACCTGAGACACGCCAGCTCTGATGTCTTGCGCTCCTTGCGCACCCCAGTTGCCCGTTGCAAGTGAGTATTTTAGTCCGGATGTGATAGTCTTCGCCTTGACTGCCAATGTCAGTTGAATTTCCTTTCCGCTGTCGACACAACGCTGACAGTAGAGCCGCACATCCTTGGTTAACTTCCGGAACAGCTGTCTGAATAGTATGGCGATCAGGGGACCGGCCAAATCCATGCGCTTGTTGCCGAAATGATCCCGGTCGTCTTCGTTGCGTCTTCCCAGTGCGCACAGCAGCAGTCTGTGCACGATGTACCCAAGATAATATGCCTTCCTTGTTTCGCACTCCTCGTCGACCCCAACGTGTGGCAGAAGTTCCTTTTGTAAAATTTCCTGAGCGTACTTGATGCGTTTTTCTCGCGAAACCCCAACAGCGGAACCTCGTTTTCCAATATAGTCTAGGGCAACTTTTTTCGACTGAATAGGCAAAGCCTCTTCGATAGAGGGTCTCAAAAGCTCCATCGCATCGTGATCATTAAAATCGTACACGATGTGCTCCAGTATATCTTTATCTGCAACAAAACCGAGCGCACGGAATACAACAAACAGGGGAATATCTGTACGAATGTACGGAAGCGTGACTCTGATGCACCCAGGCTCCATCTTTGTACCTGGACTGTGCAACATCCTCGCGACACACGCACTTGCCGCCCGTGCACCGCTCTCTGGGCTGCTCCTGCACTCCGCCACCCACATATATTTGCTTGGCTGCCTCTTCTTGAAGACGTACACGTGGTTGCTGCTCATCTTCTCTTGAGCTATCAATACCTTCTCACTTCCGTTTATTATGAAATACCCACCTTCATCATACGGGCACTCACCAAGCTCTGTGAGCTCTTTGTCCGTGTGGTCGTGCAGTGAGCAGTATTCGCTGCGAAGCATGATCGGAACTTTTCCAATGAACACCTTGTTGATCTTTTCAACCTCCTCTGTCTTCTGCGAGTCTAAAGTGACAGTAGTGACTGTCTTCTCCATGTCCACGTACAGCGGCGCAGAGTATGTCAAGTTCCTTAAGCGCGCTTCTTTGGGAAACAGCGTGCTCGTCATGCCATCTGCCTCGGTCACCATAGGTTTTGAAAGATAAATCTGCTTAAAAGAAATTTTGTATGTCTTCTTTTCACCACCCTCTCCCTCCTCTCCGGGCACGTGCTGCTGCTCAGGCTCGAGCTCGAAAGACGACATCTCATCTACTCAGGGGCGGGGGATCGGTTAAGCGAGTTGCGGAATTCAAGAATATTTGGTTTGGAGTTAGCGTACACAGGTCAAAGCTACAAAAAACCCTAAAGATCGGGCGATTTCTTCGCCTGCGCGAGTCGTTTACGCACCAACAATCTCCTGCATCGCGTGTTGGATAAATTCATTGAACGAGTCCAGTTGCTGACGTGCTAAGCCTTTCTCCTCGAAAAACGAGCTGATCACCGTCCACGCGTCTTCTTGCCCGATCTCCTCGTCCTCCTCCTCTCGTGAGTACGTCGCCATGTTTTCCAGTTGTCAACGAGACGACCGCCAAGCCGCGGGCGTTCGCGCAAGGAACGCGCGGCGGGTAAATCGATGAAAGGGGATTGGGGCAACCGAAAACAGTTCTTACGAGCGCTGCGCGTTATGATCGCTCGCCCGCTCGTAACGTGCCGTAGTGCTCCACAATCTGCTCGGGGGCGATGTGAGAACACGGACGTTCACTAGTCTAATAATGTGTTCTACTCGTACTGTACTTCCGGAAGTACTTCCGTACTTCCATAGCGTCACAGGTGGATGGATGTATGGGTACTGTAGTCTACCAAAAATCAAAAATATTTGATGAATAATTACCCATACGACATTTTCAAGTAGCGATGTAGCTCATGGGGCGAAGAGCCGCCGAAGGCGTGCGATGAGTTCAATATTGCTATCAAATCACTTGTTTATACGATGAAAATTCGAATATCAGAGGCTAAATGTACTTTCAAAGATAGAACTTTTGAAACCTGGTTAGACATAGTGACATAGTGGGGTAGTGGGCTCTGTCGCATCAACGCTAATTCAGAGAAGTTGCTGGTACTAGCTAGAGATAATATGCTCATGGAGAAGCTGATCTTTTCTTCGAACTCGAGTTTACATCTGCAACTATGTTGTCCTCCCCTGAGGTGTTTATAATGAGCATGCTGCCTTGAACCTGGAGTTCTGTTATGAACAGTATCTCCGTACTACCTTCGAAGGTACTTCCGTACCTGTGAAGCTGCCTTCGTGCTTGTGGAAGTACAGGTAAGTTGCAACTTATAAGATTATCTATTTCTGGAAGTAAGTATTGTCGAAGGTACATTCGTACACCGTACGTTCTACGAAAGTACTTTCGTACGTTGTACTTCCGGAGTACTTTCCGGAGTACTTTCGTACGGAAGTACGGAACCCTAAACCCTAAAATAAATCCACTGCCTGACCCTAAAACCATGTGCGGGTGGAACTACGTTTTCGGTTTTCCTAAAACTCGCGGTCACCGTTTCGCCACCCTTCAGCAGGGTCCTCGAACCCTAGTAAGGTTCAGGGTTACTCGTACTTCCGTACCTTCGTACACATAAAGTTGCTCTCACTGCTTTCGATGAACTCATTGGGCTCGACAGACAAGACTTCAACTACTTCCGTACGAAAATACTTTTAAACGCGTACACGTACACTTATGTAGCCGTAGGAACTAATACTGTAGTTGTACGTAGCCCTTACTTATCTTCGTGAAAAAGGTAAATGTGAACATAAACTGCCAAAGTTGTAGTTTTACCTTCGAAGGTACTTTCGTACTTTCGAAAGTACTTCCGAGCAATATCTTATAATAGATTCCTCCGGTGCTAGCCAGATAGAGGCATGGAATCTACTGCTGGCAACTCAAAAAAAGATCATGGTAAGCCAGCCGTTACACTCCCTCCATAACATTGCTCATTGAGCGCATCTTTCGCTTCTCTGAACGTTCTGCATCTCCAACAGAATGCAAAAACGTCCGCGTCCTAAATCAGCAATGTTTAAAGGTCAGAGATACAAGTTTTCGAGGGTTTTCTGCCATTCGTCTCACGGTAATCTTGACGACACAGGATATTCTGACGCATGTCACGCCAGGAGATGTGTTTGATCCTGCTGTCGTAGAGTTCATACTAGATTTAGCTGATGACTTTGTGGACAGCGTGACGAGCTTTTCGTGCAAGTTGGCTCTTCTCAGGAATTCGAAGGTTTTACTTGTCAAGGACGTCATTGCTCACCTGGAGCAGACGTGGAAAATCGATTTCTTTGGTGTAGGATCTGGACAGGGCATGGTCTGTGGACATCTGCAATAACTTGTCCGCTTTTCACTTCTGTATTTGTTTTTGAATTCTGTGGTGCAACACCTGGGTTTCGCAGCCTGTGTCTTGACTTTGACTCACCAACGTTTTGATAAGAGCATATGCAGGGCTTTTATTATCTACCAAAAATCAAAGCTTCACTGAATTCCACTAGTGAATGCAATGTAACTTTAGAGCACTGCAAATCCTTCACTAGTTTAAATAGCGTGAAGGAGATGTTGTGGGAATCAGAAAAATTCTGCACAGAGTTTTTTTTATTTCCAAAAAAAACATCTAGAAGCCAGCAGGTTAGGTGGCTCCAGAATGGAAAAATGCACTCGAAAAATCCTATATGATAGATACGTCCACTTCCATATCTGAAATAGAGCGGACCCACTACATTGTTACTTCAGGCAGCAGAGAGCCTATGCTCTACCAAGCGGGGGATTTCACCTACCTACCACAGCCGCAGGAAATGCGCACTCCTCGCTCTACCAATTAACCAACCCCGCGTGAAAAACAAGTGCGCCAGGCGCGCACTAGCACGAAATGACACTTGATTGTAAAAATTGACGAGTCAAGTGGTCTCACATTTTCAAGATAAAAGTATTCGTGTAGAAACTCCGCGAAGAAAAGTGTGAACAATTCGCATCG
>JACLAB010009340.1_pt1 | contig 29673 bp, 23 predicted proteins | sample 8027921 | NCBI WGS metagenome assembly JACLAB01 (sample SAMN15725117, study PRJNA655200) | protist metagenome | isolation source: fluorescence activated cell sorting (FACS) single amplified genomes of... | place: USA: West Boothbay Harbor, Gulf of Maine | collected 2000-07-19 | reverse complement strand
GAGTCTGGACGGCAGCCATGCGCGAGCGATTCATGCATGCGGTCAACGTGCTCGGCGGGCTCGAGACGGCCACGCCGAAGAAAATCCTGGAGATCATGGCCGTTCCGGACCTGAAAATGGCGCAGGTCGCGAGTCACCTTCAAAGGCAAAGGCGACAGGGCCTCGCGGCAGGGCCTCGCGCCTCTCTTCCACCGAGCCTGCCGACTGCGGACCATCTGCCGGACGACCCTGGTCTTCATCATCATCATCCACCCGCCCCGTCCAGGCAGCCATCGGCGAGGTCAGCGAAGCGCAACATGCATCCAGACTACGCATACGACGACGACGACGACGTTGATTATAGATTTACATTTATAAGAGGTACCGACGACGATTATTTCTCGGTCTGCTCGCGCAGACGCCTGACGGTGGAGCGGACGGTAACGGACGCCGGCGTGTTCAGGGTGTAGGCACCGCCGGCCTGGGTCTTGTTGCATCCCTTGCACTTCCAGATCCCGACCGCCGAGCGCTTCATGCCGTACTTCCCACAGAAGCTGCAGAAGTACTTCGAGTGCTGACTAACCTCAATCTTCTTGATCTGCTTACGAAGACTGGACCCATAGCGGGTCCCGTACTTGCCGACGATCCCAACCTTCTTCGTGCGCTTCGACTGCGAGAGAGAGAGAGAGAGAGAGAGAGAGGACGTCGTGGCAAAGGACGGTGAGACGAGAGAGCGAGCGTACGGCGAGAGAGCGAGAGAGCGAGAGGGAGACAGCGCGCGTCGCGCCGGCCGTGGACGACAGGAATGAACTGGTGGAGGCTCGCGAAAATTCTAAGCATCCGCTCGCGGCCAAACGCGGGCACCCCCGTCGCCCCGCCCGCGCATCCCACCAAAGGACACTCGCACTGATCCATTGACCGCGGCAGAAAACCAACACGCCGCCGAACGCCGCGTTGGTTTTGGATTCGACCGAGCAGACGCCATCGAATTTTCCCGCGCCTCCGACCGCCACGGACGGCCCGCGACCCATTAAGTAGGACGTATACGTACCATAGTGATGTAGACGACTAAAAAGTGACCGATACGCCGACTGGATTGTGCATACGACGCGGCGTGAAGAGAGAGGTCCGGCTGCCCAGTCGCGGCAAGCCCGATGCGGCGAGATTCACCACCACCATTCACTCATTCACCTCGGCCAGCGTATTCTTAAATAACGATGCAGATGCTTAGCACGAGGTACGTGAGGCTGCTGCTGACAGCCATTGGCGACGTGGCCATGCGGTGGCCGCTCCCTTGTCCTTGCCACATTTCCGCGGCTCGTCCTCGTCCTCGTCGTCCACGGCCACATTGCCGTTGTCCTCGCGGATACGACCCATCCATAGCATATGACGGTCATTCGTGCTGTGGGATGGCCCGAAGGCTCGCGTACGGGGAAGCATTCCGTCGTTTCTTGGGCAACCTCGTATACGCCTGGCCGGGCGTAGGCGCGGTCTGGCTCGGTGCATTTCGCTCAAAGCGGCTTTGTATCGTTCTGGGATGCCAATGTGGCGGTCGGGGCGCGGGGAAACGGGCGAGCGGGGCCAACCGCCCGACGGTCCGCTGGTCCGATGCACGCCCTACCGAGGAACGAAGAACGAAGAACGAAGAACGAAGAACGAAGAACGAAGGACGAAGAAACTCACTCGTTTTCCCGTACGCGTACCCACCTGCAGTGTGAGTGCCCCGCAGCGGGTGGTCACCGTCACTGCGCTTCGCCCGTCCAAGGTGCAGCAGCAGCGACTGTCGGTCATCTCCAACGCCCTGACGCGTGCGGAGAAGGAGGCGCAGGTGGCCAAGCTGGTGCCGCTCTTGGAGGAGTCTTCTGTGGTTCTGGGGGTTCGCTACCAGGGGCTGACTGTGAAGCAGATGATGCAGTTCCGGCGTGCGCTTCCCACCGAGGGTGCGACGCTGATGGTCTGCAAGAACACGCTGCTGAAGAATGCTGCCGATCAGGTGGGTGGCTGGGAGGATCTCAAGCCGGCGGCCAAGGGGGACAACGCGTGGTTATTTATCCAGGAGGAGCAGATTGCCGATTCGATCAAGGCGTATCTGGCGTTCCAGAAGGAGACGAAGGAGGAGCTGCCGAAGGAGGAGCGCGACAGTCTCTACGCCCTGACAATGACTGGGGGTGCCATGAGCGGAGAGGTGCTGACTGAGGCCGACCTCAAGAGGCTGGAGAAGATGCCGACGAAGAAGGAGCTGATTGCGACGATCGCGAGGCTGCTCAACCAGCTGCCGACCAAGGTCGCGGTCGGGGTCAAGCAGGTGCCGACCAAGCTGGCGTTCGGGGTCAAGGCGTTGGCGGATGCGGATGATAACAAGGATGCCGTGGTCGGAGACGTGCTGCCCAAGGCCGAGTAGGTGATGATAGAGATGGGAGACCCAAACATGTACAGCTTATTCATCCACCCATTTTTCGTAAACGTTAGCTCGTTGTTAGTTGAGGTTAGTTGGTCAGAACAGCGTTTTGGACACGTCGCCAAAGTCCTTCTGCTTCTTGGGCTCGTCGTCTTCCTCGTCTTCCTCGTCGTCGTTTCCCGTTCCCCGGCCTCCTCGCTTCCGCTTGGCTTCCTCGGGTTGTTCCGGTTTGTGCGGCTTGGGGAGATGCTCGGGCGCTGTCGGCGGCGGGTTCGCCTTGAAGTAGGCATGTTCCAGGGCGCCGGCCGCCGAAATCCGCCTCCTCGCGTCCAGGGCCACCATTTTGCTCAGCAGGTCGAGCGCCTCGGCCTCCACGCCGGGGAATTGCGTCTTCAGTGGCACCCCCTTCCGGTCTGGAAACTTGAGGAACCCCGGCATGTTCTTCAGGCCGCCCCAGTCCTCGCCCTTTGGCGTGCCGAGGGCGTTGAAGATCAGCGACAGGACCTCCACGTCCGACTCTGCCGCAAACCACGGTTTACGCATCAGCAGCTCGGCAAACACACATCCCAAAGCCCACACATCCACACTTGGACCGTAGCACGTCGAGCCGAAGAGGAGCTCGGGGGGCCTGTACCACCGGGCAAACACCTGGCTGGAGTATTTCCGGTCCGGCGATCCGTAGACGCGAGAGAGGCCAAAGTCCGTCAGCTTGATCTTCCCATCTCGAGAGAGCAGAAAATTGTTCGGTTTGATATCCCGGTGCAAGACCCACCGCTCGTGGCAGTGACTCAGCGCCTGCAGCATGCCGAGCATGTACGCCTTGATGTCGCCCTTGGACAGGACGAGCGTTTTGTCCTTGATGACCTCCTCCAGATCCGTATCCATGCGCTCAAAAACCAGCGCGATGCTTCGCTTCAGGGAGATCACCTCGATGAGCCGCACGACGTTCGGGTGGTCCAGCTCCTTCAGGTACTTGATTTCCCGGAGCGCCGTCACGTGGATGCCATCCTCCTCCCCCGAGACCCGGATCTTCTTGATGGCCACGGACTCCTGACGAACGAGGGGACGGACGAACGAATGAACGAACGAACGAACGAGCAAGTGAGTGGGGTAGTGCGCGAGTGCGTCCTGGGGGCAGCGTCCGGCGAGAGGCAACGACCCACCCCGGTTTCTTTGTTCGTCGCTGCGAAGACTTCTCCGAACGTCCCCGAGCCCAGGGGTCCGCCCTTGGCGTACGTGTCCTCGATCTTCGGCATGTTTAAATACCGGTTTCGATCGTCGAGCGATCGTATCGTACGCCAGTTGTTTTGTTTGTGTTGTTTGTGTGTTTGGGTCCTGCTGTTAGCAGCGCTGCTGATTTCAGGACCGACGACGACACCCACGACGACGACGACACCCACGTCGCGATCAAATTTTAACAACCACAGTAATACTACTGACAAACATCATGTTCTCCTGCCTACCCTCCCTACCCTCCCTGCCCTCCCTGTCGTCTCGTCTAGGCCATGGCCTTCTTGGCCGCGTTCCGCTTGGCGGCCCTCTTGGCAGCCTTGATCACCTTGTTGTCCTTCTCGGGCAGCACCGGCGGCTCTCTGAGATCGTCCTGGTACTTGGGGATGAACCCGGTATCCACATCGCCGGCGATGAATGCATGGTGGTCGAGGATAAGCAGGTGGTACAGGATGGTCGTCGGCACGCCGCTGATCACCGTCTCGGTCAGCGCCCTCTTCATCCTGGTGATGGCCGCGGGACGGTCCTCGCCCCACACGATCAGCTTTCCAAGCAGCGAGTCATAGTTGGGCGGGACGGTGTAGTCCGGGTACAGGTGCGAGTCCATCCTCACGTGGGGTCCTCCCGGCGGCAGGTAGCCGATCACGCGGCCCGGCCCCGGCCTGAAGTTCTGGAACGGGTCCTCGGCGTTCAGACGGCACTCGATGGCGTGTCCCTTGAACTGGATGTCTTCCTGCGTGAACCGCAGCTTCTCTCCCATGGCGACCTTGATCTGCTCCTGGATGAGGTCCACCCCGGTGATCATCTCGGTGACGGGGTGCTCGACCTGGATCCTCGTGTTCATCTCCATGAAGTAAAAGCCCTGGGGCTCCCACAAAAACTCGATGGTACCCACGCCGATGTACCCGATGGACTTGGCGGCGTTGACGGCGGCCTCTCCCATGGCCTTCCTCACCTCGGGGGTCAGGACGGGGGAGGGAGCCTCCTCCAGCAGCTTCTGGTTACGCCTCTGGATCGAGCAGTCGCGCTCTCCGAGATGCACCACGTTCCCGTGCTTATCCGCCAGCACCTGGAACTCGATGTGTCGCGGATTCTTCACGAACCTCTCGAGGTAGACGGCGCCGTTTCCGAACGCCGCCTCGGCTTCCTGCTGGGCGGCCTTGAGCAGGGGCAAAAACTCATCCTCGGTGTTTGCCAGACGCATACCCCTACCTCCTCCTCCAGCGGTCGCCTTGATCATGATCGGGAACCCGACCTCCTTGGCAACCCTGACGCCCTCCTCCTCATTAGAGATGAGTCCATCGGATCCCGGAACGGTCGGCACGCCGGCAGCGGCCATGGTGTCACGGGCGGTCGACTTGTCTCCCATGAGCCTGATCGAGTCCGACTTGGGTCCGATGAACTCGATCCCGTGATCGGCACAGATATCCACGAATGTGGCATTCTCCGACAGGAACCCGTACCCGGGGTGAATCGCGTCTGCGCCCCTGCTAATGGCCGCCGAGATGATGGTCGGCATGGACAGGTACGACTCGTTGGACGCCGGCTCTCCGATGCACACAGCCTCGTCCGCCAGCTGCACATGCAGACAGTCCTCGTCCGCCGTCGAGTACACGGCCACCGTCTTCAGCCCGAGCTCCTTGCAGGCCCTGATCACACGCACGGCAATCTCTCCCCTGTTGGCAATCAGCACCTTTGTAATCTGCGCCTTGGGGGCCACCTGCGACCGAGAGGGTGCCACCGCCGCGCAGCGACGCGACGATGTGACTCCAGCAGCGCGAGCCGCCCCCGCAAAGCGAGCGGCCGCCGTCCTCTCCTCCCCGGACAGCGCCTGGCGGGCAACACGCGAGGCGGCACCCCGCTGACGAGCGCGAGAGGACCCCGACGCAGCAGCGCGGCATTGCACCTGTGACGCCTGCGATATGTGATATGTGATATGAAATATGTAATACGGGGTATGTGAGCGTGAGGATTGGTACTCGGAACGACGTGCGCCTGCCGGTGCCGGTGCCGGTGCCGGTGCAGTCAGCCTCCGTGCTCGACATGGAAGCAACTCGCAAAGCCCGACTCGTTCGGCCCGGATTGTCACCCAGTCCGCCACGCGGCGTTCCATCTACGAAATCATGTCCACGATGTACGCGTTTCGGCACCAACGACCCGCCCAGGCGCGAAGGATTCGTCTCGAGCCATTCGATATGGGAACAATGAAAGACGCGCCCACAGGCGTTAACGGGACGTATCACGGACCTTGGTACTCAGTGTAAGCTTCATAATGCCAATGTGCTAGTTTAAAGTGGCGATGCGCGTGTCGAGCAGAAGGAAGGAAGGGCCGAGATAGCGGGGAGGAGAAGGGCGCCAGAGGAGATTGAATTCGGGCGTTGTATATATTTCACAGAGTCAAACGGTCACTTACGTCAGTCGGTGATAGACTCGGGACAGCGCGCGGGTGAAGAGTCCGATTTCGGGGCGGAATTCGGGCCGAATTGAACGAAATTCAGCCAAAATGCACCACAAACCTCTTCAACGGGGCGCGTCAGGGCCCTCTCTGGCAACGCCAGTACTGCAGCGGTGTACTCTACGTATGAGCATGCGGGAGAGACGGCCGCGGGTGGCGCGATTGGCCGGGCGTTCTGGAGGGAAGATTCTGGAGATTCCAGTTTCGCGCCTTTGTGCCGCCACGGGATTCCCGTCGTCGCCACTGTCCTTGTCGACGCCGTCGCCAGTGTCGTCACGGTCGTCTCGGTCGTCTCGGTCGTCTCGGGTCGCCGTGCCGCTGGGATGGAGGGGCAGGTTTCCGCTGGTGGCGCCCGCGAGGGCCGTGTCCGACACGGACCAGCAGGGCTCGTCGTCGGCCTCGATCGACCTCAAGCAGCTGACGCTGGAGAATCATCCGAACTTGCACATCGGGAAGCTCTCAAACGGCTTGCGGTATGTGATTCTGCCGAATGCCAGTCCGCCGAATAGGTTCGAGGCGCACTTGGAGGTGCATGCCGGGTCGGTGGACGAGCTGGAGGACGAGCAGGGTATTGCGCACTTGGTCGAGCATTGTACGTTCCTGGGGTCGAAGCGTCGAGAGTCGCTGTTGGGAACGGGAGCGAGGAGTAATGCGTACACGGATTTCCACCATACGGTGTTTCATGTGCACGCGCCGCATGCCAACGCGAACAACGGGCGCCCGATGCTGCCGGCGGTGTTGGATGCGCTGACGGAGATTGGGTTCGAGCCGGAGATGTTGCCGGCGAGGATCGAGAAGGAGCGGAAGGCGGTGACTGCCGAAGCGCAGATGATGAATACGATCGAGTATCGGGTGGACTGTCAGCTGCTGCAGTATTTGCACTGGGAGAATGCGCTGGGGTGCAGGTTCCCGATCGGGAAGATGGACCAGGTGCAGCGGTGGACGCGGGACGAGGTGTATTCCTTCTGGCAGAAGCATTACTACCCGGAGAATGCGACGTTGTACGTGGTTGGGGACGTGGACGTGGCAGAGACGGAGCGGCTCATTGAAGAGAATTTCAACAGGGTGCCGGCGCGGGCGGGCGGTGCTCGGGCAGCCAAGGACGACGGGCTGGACGCCGGCGTACTGGTCGATGGGGCCGACCGTGGTGATGATGGTGATAATGGTGATGATGATGAGGCCAGTCGCCGTCCCGACCTGCGGGAGACCAACAAGGGGCTGCTGCTGGAGCGGGCGCACCTGTCGCCGGCCGGACTGATCCGACCGCCGGTGGAGCATCAGTGGGGATGCGAGCCGGTGATCCAGACCGGGTTCCAAGCGCCCATCAGTGTCTTCAGGCATCGCTTGCTGCAGCTGTTCCAGCTGTCCATCTTCTGCAAGCTGCCCATCCAGCCGATGAAGACGCTGGACGACCTCAAGCGGGCGTTCATGGTGCGGGTGATGCTCAGCGTCATGCAGTTCAGAATCAACGCGCGGTACGTGGCTGCCGACCCGCCGTTCATCGGTATCGAGCTGGACCACAGCGACAGCGGGCGGGAGGGATGCGCGGTGTCGACGCTGACGATCACGTCCGAGCCCAAGGACTGGAGGGGCGCCGTCCAGGTGGCCATCCAGGAGGTGCGGCGGCTGCAGCAGCACGGTGTGACGGCGGCCGAGCTCGAGCGGTACAAGTCCGCGCTGCTCAGGGACAGCGAGCAGCTGGCGGAGGGCGCCGACTCGGTGCCTAGCCTCGACAACCTCGAGTTTGTCATGGAGAGCATGGCGCTCGGCCATGCGGTCATCGAGCAGCGCCAGGCTCACGAGTACCTGCTCCAGCTGGCTGAAACCATCACCCCAGAGGAGGTCTCGGCCATCTGCAAGTCGATCTTGTCGTTCACGAGCCACTACGGCAACGAGGCGGGGCTGCTCCAGGAGTACCAGGCCGACCCGAGCAAGTGGGCCACCCCCGGGCCGTCGATCGCGACGGCGGTGGTCGCGTGCCTGCCCACATTCATGGACGCAAGCGGACAGAGTTCCGGGGCCGCTGCTCCGATGCAGCGCGGCGCGAGCATGGCCACCACCCAGCACGTGGACCCGGCCAGCATGGATGCGGCCGCCCTGGATGACACCGGCTCGGACGAGGAGCCCCCCGAGGGCGCCGTCCGCTTTGAGATCAACGAGAACGAGATTCTCGAGGCTCTCTGTGAGCAGGGATTGGAGATCGAGGCGCTCGAGGACGTGGACGTGCCCGACTCGCTCGTCTCCGACGAGGACGCCATGGCGCTCGTCGCCCGTCTCAACCCGGCGTTCGTGCCGGTCGACGCCTCGTCGGACGCAAGGACGGCCGCGGACCCGGACACTGGCGTTGTTCGCCGGCGTCTTTCCAATGGCATCATGGTGAACTACAGGAAGACGGACAACGAGCCCATGGGCGCCATGGTCCGCGTCGTCGCGGCCGGCGGGAGGGCGCTGGAGGAGAGGGGCGTCGTCGGTCCGGACGGTCACGGCGTGATCGCGGTCGGTACGAGGACTCTGAGCGAGAGCGGTACCGTGGGAGACTGGGACAGGGCGCAGGTCGAGCTGTTCTGCATTTCGAGGCTGATCAACTGCGTGCTGGAGGCCAACGAGGAGTTCATTTGCATGGACTTCCACTTTGCTGTCGGCGACGGGGGCATGGCCGCCGTCCTGCAGCTGCTCCACTTGTTCCTCGAGGCACCTCGTTGGGAGGAGGCCGCCATGGAGCGCTCGAAGCAGATGTACGTCTCGCACTACCGGGCGCTGCCCAAGTCCCTCGAGCGCGCCACGGCCGACCGCATCATGCAGTCGATGCTCGGCCCCGACCGCAGGTTCCGCGACCCGAGCTCGGACGAGATCGCCATGCTCACCCTCGATTCCATGAAGGAGGAAGTCATGAAGCAGCTCCATGCCGGAAACCTCGAAATCTCCATCGTCGGTGACTTTGACGAGGCCGAGCTCGAGCAGTCCATCCTCATGTACCTCGGCACCGTCGAGCCCAAGCCTTCCCTGCCGCTCGCGGGTGACGCCATCGCGCAGTGCCCCACCGTCTGCAACCCGGCGCTCGACGAGAGGCACCAGGTGTGGCACCTCAAGGACTCGGACGAGCGCGCCTGCGCGTACATTGCCGGCGTCGCCCCGTGCCGCTGGGGAGAGTTCGGCAGGCAGCAAGAGCCGCTCGTCCCGATGGACGCAGCCTCGATCCCGAGTCCGCCCCCGCCTCTGGCGCCGGGTGCCACGGAGGAGGAGGTCGATCGGAACAGGGAGCTCCGCAGACAGCACCCGCTGTACGCCAGCGCGACCCTCGGCCTGCTGAGCGAGATGATCAACTCTCGGCTCTTCACCACGGTCCGCGACACGCTGGGACTCACCTACGATGTCTCATTCGAGCTGTCCTTGTTCGATAGGCTCCCGACCGGCTGGTTCTACGTGAACGTGACGAGCACGCCGCAGAAGATCAAGGACGCGATGATGGCGTCCATGCGCGTGCTTCGGAGCGGTTCCATCCAGCCGTTCACGTCCAGGGACCTCTTGCGTGCCAAGCGCACTTTGATTACTCGCCACGAGTCGGACCTCAAAGATAACGGATACTGGCTGGCTCTGCTCACGCACATCCAGTCGCCCGCCGTGCCCCTCAAGTCGGTCGAATGCCTGAGGGACCTCACGGCGATGTACGAGAGCATCACCGTCGAGGACGTCTACGAGGCGTACAACCACTTTGACTTCTCGGACGAGGCGACCTTCACGTGCATCGGCACGTCTGGCAGCGAGGCGACCCTCTTCGACTCGCCAATCCTCCAGACCCGCATCGCGGCCAAGAACACGACCTCGCCGCCTGGCGGCGACGTCGATCCCGAGGCCTTCCTGAACGCCATCAAGAACTTCATGGACAACATGAACTCTTCCACCTAGTTTTTCGGTTACAATCGAACTTTAGCTGCAATTGCAATTTGCTTTCTTCTCGTCGATGCGTCAAGATACATGCATACACGTCTAGTCGTCGGCCACGGGGGATCCGGGGACCGGCGACTCCATACCGCCGCCCTGTGCGGACGTCACCTCGGAGGGAGACGCGGGCGGGTCGGCGATATCCAGCTTGGACAGGCCGACGCTATCGGACGGCGCGGGCACGTCGCCGATGGCCGCAGATGCGTCCTGGTAAGCCTTGGCCTGCTCCTTGAAGGCAACCATGAGGTAGTACTTGGTATTCTTGGCCGATTCGATCAGCTTGTTCAGGTTGTTCTTCAGAGTCGTGGACGATTCGGTGAACTTGTCGAGGGTCAACGTCAGCTTGGCTTCCTTGTGCTGCAGCGTCTTGATCGTGTCCTCCATCTTGGCCTCGACCTTCGCATCAGCGCCGGTATTGAGCTTGGCCCTGAGCTTATCGACCTGGGCGCTCAAGTCGGCCACGGTATGCCTCCTGGAGTCGACCTCAAGACGGAGGTCCTCGACTGACTTGACGCTCGCCTCGACGCTCTTGAACGTGTCGAGCCACTTCTTCATCGGCACCAACACATCGTTCTCGAGCGCCTGGCCCACGTTCGTGTTAGAACCGCTCATGCTCTCCGAGTCGAAGGCACCCCCGCCGACGGTGACGACCGGGGCGACGTTGGACCCGGAGGCGTGGGCAGTCCCCTCGTAGGCGACCGGCAGCGGCGTGTTCAGAAGCTTCTTGGAGGCCACCGCGAACTCAGACGTGACGGTCTTCATTTCCTTCAGCTTGAGGTAGACCTTCTTGAGCTCACCGGAGAAGTCCGAGCACGACTTCAACGACTTCATATAGCTTTGGAGGGGAGGGAGGGAAAGACTGGGTGAGCTGGCGTTTCTTGGAATCTTGGGAGGGCGGGCTACTCAACCCGCTCGTCGCGCGCCCTCTCACTCGCGCTACGCGCTACGCGCTTCGTTCGTTCGCCAGGGTCCGGTTCCATGGTAACACGTTCATTTGGACTGAAATACGCACTCATCGTTCGAGGTTGGGTCAATTTTGCCGGTGAAACCCACGGTTTGGCGGACCTTCTCGCCCAGTACGCGACCGAAAATAGCCATGATACCAACTGTATAGAGATAATTATTATAATTCGAAGCGATTCGAGCTGGGTGGGGCGATGAAAGAGCGCAGATCGGGACGCGGCCCTCGAGGCATGCTACAGCAGCAGCAGATGCTTCATCAGACGACGACGAGTCACATCGACAATTGTAGATATTAAAACATCAGTCAGAAGCCCCGGAGATGACTCCGCTCGACAGGAACGGGTTCGTCGCCCCTCCCTCGCTCTGGCTGTTGCCCCTGCTGAGGCCGCCGAGTTCCTGGCTGCCCGAGTTCCTGGACGCCGACAGGTCGATCGAGCTCGTCTTCACCGTGTTCATCGACGGGTTCTGGGTCGCTTGCGAGACGGACCCGCCCGCTGCCGGCGCGGACACGCCTTCACTTGCCGTACCGAGCGACATATCTGACGCTGCAGACGGCTCGCTGCTGCCGAGCGCCCCGGCTGCGCCCGTCAGGGCGTCTCCCTGGACCTTGAGCGCGCTCGAAATGTAGTGTTTGAGCCACGCGGCGTCCTTGACCAGCGTGCTCAGGTCGGTGTAGAGCGACTGCTCCTTCTCCTGATAGGACTGCACGCTCAGGCTCAGTTTGCTCTCCTTGTGCTGCAGCTTCTTGATCGTGTCGTCCAGCTGGCTCTCCAGCTTGGCATCGTGTCCGCCGAGCTTCCCGAGCTTGGCGCGAAGCTTGTCAACGGTGGCCGCGAGGTCGATCACCGTATGTCTGCGGCTGTCGACCTCCAAGCGCAACGCCTCGACCTCCTTCATTCGCGCGTTGAGTGCGTTGAACACGTCCAGCCAGCGCTTGATCGGCACCAGCACCTGGGACTCGATCGCCGCCGACGCCGTCTGCGACAGCCTCCCAAACTCCTCGCTCTGGAAGCCAGAGCCGCCGATGGTCTTGATCGCCTTTGGACTGCCCGACCCGCCCGCGACCGCCGCGGTCTCCTCGTACAGACCTGTCCGTATTGATCAACGCGGTGTGTGAGATGGCGTGGTGATGACTTGCTGATGTCGTGGTGATGGCGGACAACGGGACAGCCGACGGGCACGAGGAGGCAACAACGGGCAGCAAAACGCACGGGGGAGCGGGGCGTTCATGGCAATCTTCGTGGTGGACAGGACCGTCTCACACGCCGACTTCATCTCGGCGATGGCCCGGTCGCACTTTCTGAGGTGCGAGGCAAAGTCCGACGCCTCCTTCATCATCGTCTCGTTGCGTTGGTTGCTCGTACGCTGGAAATTGCGCTCACCGATGCCGGTGGCTTGCCGCATCCTGTCAGTCGGAGGAAGCAGGAAGCAGCGTGTGTGTGAGTGGTTCGTCCCCGTGGGTAGTGCGAGCGAGGCGGACACGTACTTTTCCGCCACACGGCGAAGTCCAACGCCCATCCTTCTGTTGGTCCCGTCGATCGAAACGATTTCGCGTGTCTGTGCGTGGGCGTGTCCGGCTCGCTGGATCCAAGGCACGCGGTTTGCTTGGACTCTTCAGTGAGAGAATTTATTGCGGAATCAATTGTGTATCGAGTTCAGTCAAGGTCAGTCAAGGTCATTCGGTTTCAATGATCGATTATGCGATCATCATCATCGCTTCTTCGCTCCTTTCCCCTCCTTCTTCTTGGGCTTCTGTCGCAGCGTCACCGGCGCCCGTCCGCCGCCCGCAACCACCTCGACGTCCACGACCTTTCCGGGCGCCACGCTGACCGCTTCGCTCGTCGTCGCCACCGACGCACCAGAGCCCTTCTTCGGCGCCAGCACGGGGATTCCGACCATCCTTTTCACCGCCGGCACCTTGAGCACGCTGCTCTGCACGAGGCTCACCATGTTGCTCGCGCTCCAGTACATGAACACGGCCGCCGGCATGTCAAGCGTGAACGGCACGATCAACACCGCCACGCCCCGCATGATGTTCTTGAACCGTTTCCGCATCTTGTCCGTCTGTCCCTCCATTCCGTCCGCCGCATTCAATTCGACCATCAGCAAAAACGTCCCGGCGGAGATGATCGGCAGCGCGTAGGTCGGGTCTGCCACCGTCAGGTCGTTGAACCACAGCGTCCCGCCGTCTACCATACTCGGCACTTTCGCGGCAGCGAGTCCCCGCAGCGCGGAGAAGAAACCGATGAAGAGCGGCATCTGGACGAAGATGCTCGCCATGGACTTGAGCGGGTTGCAGTTGTACTTTTTCCACACGGCCATCACCTGCTGCTGATAGTCGGCCGTGGCGTTCTGGTTGCCCCGGGCCTGCTCTTCTTTTAACCGCGCGACCAGATGCTCGACCTCGGGACGAGCCTGCGACAGACGATACGTGTTCTTTATCTGCATCAGCATGACTGGCAGGGTCGCCGCCCGGATGCCCAGCGTCGTCAGCATGATCGACTGCCACCACTCCAGCCCGGTGGCGCCATGGACGGACTCTAGAACGTACTGAAGGGTGCGCGTCGGAAGCCACGCTCCCTCCATCGCGGCCTCCAGCGCGGCCGTCTCTGCGATCGGGCCGAGGCCGACGACCTCATCCGGAGAGGCCGCAGAGGCCGAGGCGAGGTCCGAGTCCGAGAAGTCGCGCGAACTCCACGAGTCTTCAGACGACGAATCGTCGTCTTTAGCGCTCTTGGCCTTCCAAGAGCCGGGAATCACGCTGAAGTTCCGAGCAGCGCCTGCGGTAGACCCAAACCCGCCCCGACCGAACGATCCAACCCCGGACGACGAGGACGACGAGGACGACGAGGACGACGCGGCACCCGCGCCAACTTCCATACACGACAACCGAACGGCATCGCTCGCGGCGCCCTGAGACGTCCTCCCGGCGGCAAACAGGTGCCGGAGCAGCGTTTTGGACGAGTTCCTGACGCTCATCGGGCAGGAAATGCGTTCCGTCTCCTCGCAGCCGGGCCGAGTGGCATATAGGAGGTGTCTACGTGTCTAATTAATGACCGGATTCAGTCCAGAATTCTTATCACGCGTCGTTTCAAGAGAGCCCTTATTGTTCAAGTCACCACGACCACCTCGCGACTGACTGCTGGAGAACCGTGTATTCCTCTGCGCTCGACCTCCACATCAAATCCTTGTTAAAATCTACAGATAGGTACGTCTGGTCGGACACACGGCCCGAGCAGTGGCACCGGCGCCGAGCGTGGCCCCGCCGCATTCGGCTCGTCCGAAGAAGAATTCAGGCTGCGTGCCCATCCGAGCCGTCCGACGCCGTCCTTGGCCCCAGAGGGCCGTCGACGAGAACCAGTGGGAACGTCTGACGTGGCACACGTCCTGGTTTCAAAGAGGGGCGAAGGACGTTCGGCGTGCTGAATTCGGCCGGCTCTGAATTCTCTCGGCGCGTGGCGTCTCGCACCGGCCGTCCTCGGGGCAATCGTCCCGTGCATTCACTTTGTATCGAGTATATGCCCGTACTTGTACGGCGCGGGCGGTCTTGTCTCTCTCTCACACACATTTCTCACATCGCTTCGCAGCAACAAGATGGCGACTGTCGTGCGTAAAGGCGGTGTCAAGGGGAACAAGTTCAGGATCACCCTGGGTCTCCCGGTGGCCGCGACGATCAACTGCGCGGATAACTCTGGCGGTAAGAACCTGTACATCATCTCGGTGGTGGCGTGGGGATCGAGGCTGAACAGGCTCCCGGCTGCGGCGCCGGGAGATATGGTCATGGCGACCGTCAAGAAGGGAAAGCCCGATCTGAGGAAGAAGGTGCATTCTGCGATTGTGGTGAGGCAGAGGAAGCCGTGGAGGCGTGTGGACGGAACGTATATCTACTTTGAGGACAATGCCGGCGTGATTGTCAACGTGAAGGGAGAGATGAAGGGCAGCGCAATTGCCGGGCCGGTGGCGAAGGAGTGCGCAGACCTGTGGCCGCGTATTGCTGCTGCCAGCAACACCATCGTGTAGTGTGTCGGATAGGGGTATTTATTCTCATGAAAAAGTAGTTTACATGCTCGACGAGTCGTCGTCTGCAGCGTTCAGCGGGCTGGGTTTCAGCGCCGGCTTGGCTACCCTCTTTGGCTCGGCGGGACGCGCCTCGGCGGGAGTCTCTGCCACGGCAGTGTCCACCGCTGGGTCGTCCGAAATGCCAGCCTCTTTCTTCGATTCTTGTGTGTGTGCCCCCTCGTCGCCGCCTCTTCCCGCGTACTTGTCTATGTTGCGCTGACCGAGGCCTTCGATCTTGAAAGGGCGCTGGCCGAGCAGGGCCTCGAGCTGCTCGAGGTTGAGTACCTCCTTCTCCAGCAGCGCCTGGGCCATCTTCTCTACGAGATCTTTCCTCTTCAGCATGAGCTGCTTGGTGCGCTTGTACGACCGGTCCACCAGGGCCCTGACCTCGGTGTCGATGACCCGCGCCGTGTCGTCACTGTAGGGCTTGTCGATGCGGCCGTCCTCCGGCGGGTAGGAGAGGAGACCGATCTTGTCGTTCATACCGTAGAGGGCGATCTGACTGTATGCCATCTTGGTCACGCGCTCGAGGTCGTTCTGGGCGCCGGTCGAGATCCTGCCCAGCATGACCTCCTCGGCGACGCGGCCGCCGAGGGCCATGGCCATCATGTCGTTCATCTGCTCGGTGGTCATGAGCAGATTTTCGTTGGGGAGGTACTGGGCGAACCCGAGGGCGGCCGTGCCTCGGGGCACGATCGAGACCTTGAGGAGGGGCTCGGCGTGCTCCAGGAACCAGCCGATGACGGCGTGGCCTGCCTCGTGATACGCCACGGTCGTGCGCTCTTGGACGCTGATGACCTTGTTCTTCTTCTCGAGGCCGCCAATGACGCGATCGACGGCATTCTCAAAGTCCACCATGGAAATGGCGTCCTTGTTGGACCTGGCGGCGATGAGGGCGGCCTCGTTGCAGACGTTGGCGATGTCCGCACCCGCGAATCCGGGGGTGAGGGCCGCCAAGCGCTCGCTGTAGTGGTCGATGGGCTTGTCCAGCTTGATTTTCTGCAGGTGAACCCTGAAGATTTCCTCCCTGCCGTTGATGTCCGGGCGGTCGATGGCGACCTGGCGATCGAACCTGCCCGGCCGGAGGAGGGCCTTGTCCAGGACGTCGGCGCGGTTGGTGCCGCCCAGGACAACCACGTTGGCTGTCGTGGGAAAGCCGTCCATCTCGACGAGCAACTGGTTCAGCGTGTTCTCCCGCTCGTCGTTTCCGCCCGCGAAACCGCTCTTGCCGCGAGCCCTCCCGATGGCGTCAATCTCGTCAATGAAGATGATCGACGGTGCCTGCGCCCTGGCCTGCGCGAACAGATCTCGCACTCTGGCCGGACCCACGCCGACAAACATCTCCATGAAGTCAGATCCGGAGATGGACAGGAACGGGACGCCCGCCTCGCCTGCCGTGGCCTTGGCGAGGAGCGTCTTTCCCGTGCCCGGCGGTCCCACCAGCAGCGCGCCCCGCGGGATCTTGGCTCCCAGCTCCCGATACTTGCCCGGATGCTTGAGGAAGTTGACAAACTCCATAATCTCGACCTTGGCCTCGTCGCAGCCCGCGACGTCCTTGAAGGTGACCTTGTCCTTGGCAGCCTTGTCAAACACGTTCACCTGTGCCTTGCCCACGTTGAACAGCCCGCGACCCCCAGGGCCCCCGCCTCCGGCGCCACCCATGAGTCCACCGAGCTGCCGCCTGGTGAACCAAACGTACCCGGCGATCAGGAGCAGGGTCGGCGCCAGTCGCCAGACCTCCTGCGACCAGATCATCTCCGAGGTGTACTTGATGGGCACCCAGTCCCTCGCATCGACGCCCATCTCCCGCTGCGCCTCTTCGATTGACCGCTCAAACGCATCGACGCTACCGATATTGAAGAAGAACCGATACACGCCCTCCTCTCCCCGGCGTGTCGACGGGTGGCGTTCGCGGTCGAGCGCCGCCCTCTGCCGCTGCTGCCTCTCCTGCCTCTCCCTCGCAGCCGCCGAGGGAGTCGAACCCGACGGCGTATCTCCCACGGCATCTTCCGTATACATGACATCTTCGTGCATCTCCTGACGGCTCACGTGGCCGTGAACGTGGTGGACGCCGTAGCTATCCTCCGTGTCGGAACTCCCGTCCGACGCTGAACCCACCACGGAGCCAGGAGACGTCACGAGGCTCCGCACCGCAGACGGCTTAATGTACACCTTGACCGTCTGCTTGTTCGCGACCTCCACCCGCTCCACCAGCCCCTGCGCCAGCAGATGCGTCTTGAACCACTGGAACGACACTTCCTGGCTCGAATCGCTCCCAGGACCCAGGAACGACATCAACAACAGCCCCATTCCCAGCAGCGGAATCGCCTGCTGCAGCGCCTTGTTCCCAGATATGTCCATGCTATTGGCGTTCTTCGCCGAGTTGGCATCCTCCGGCTTCTTGGTCTCCTCGGGCTTCTTCCCCCGAACCGGCCGCCGCCCCTTCCCCTTGGGATAGAAGTTCTCCCATCCCCGGCGAGGCGGCTCGGAACTGAACAGCCGGCGCGACAAGACGCCAGCGGGAGTGGACGAGGCAGAGGACGAGGCAGAGGACGAGGCAGAGGACGGAACCCTCTGACGTGTGGCCAGACGTCGTCCAGACGATGTGGTTGTCGAAGTCGAAAACGCGTTCGACGCCTTCGACGACGCACCCCATATCGACGACGCGAACGTCGACGTCGACGCCGACGTCGACTCCGCCTGCTGCCGTAGCCGTCCGAACAGCCGCAAACAGCCGCGAATAGCCATCGGTCGTAGTTTTTTCCTTTTTCTCCTTCTCGACCACGGGATAGCGTATCGAGCCTCTTTGGCCGTCTTTCCACGCAGGAACATCAGCATCAGCATCAGTATGCATACATAGTAAGATAGAGTCGCATGACGGAGCCAACGGCGTGCTACGACTCCCTTTGGGAGGCCGTGTCGTCCGTGGACGATGCCAGGATGTGGACGAGGGGGCTCGAGGGCAGCGGTCTGAACCTGGTGATGGGCCGGCCGGAGAATGCGGGGACGGTGTTCCTGGTTCAAGACCTCGGGTTGGTCAACAATTGCAACTTGACGTCGGTGTATGATGATTCGGTATGGCCCAAGGATGCGTGTGCCCAGGCGGCACGCAAGGCGTATCTGCTGCTCAGTCAGGACGAGGGCCGGTCTCTGATGATGAACCACTGGTTGCCTGGTTTTGGGGTGGATATACCTGTCGGTGCCAATGATACAGCGACGAGAAACGCATCAGACGTGGGGCGTGCGACGCTGCTGGCGGATGCGGCACAGTTTGCCGGTGTGCCTCCTCTGGATGCTGATGTGGCGTCGATCCGGTTCCTGGACGGGGAGAACGTGGCGCTTATGGATGGCGCAAAGTTGCGCGTGAACGCGACGGGTTACTTGGACGCGGCCATCGTGGACGAGCGGTGGCTGTGTGATCCCAGCCTGGGCCACGTCTACGTGCTGGACAGGCCCTTGGGGCCGCCAGAATCCATGCCGGCGTTGAGTGCAACCGTGCTGCCCGGGCTGCAGGGATACTGCGACGAGGCGCTGTATCCAAAGTTGGAGGCGGAAGGCAACTTTCGGGAAGACTCGGCGGCGGCGATGGCCGCGTTTACGTTTCCTCTGGTTCCGCCGATGACGGATCCGATGCTCAACGTGTGTATCGACCTCGAACGGCGTGTGCGCTCGCTCCTCGACCCTCGATCGTCGACCCTCGATCGTCGACCCTCGATCGTCGACCCTCGCTCTCACTCGCGCCGCGTGCCACGCGCTTCGCTCGTTCCCTCGTTCCCTCGTTCGCCAGATCACGATCTTCGCCCCAAATGAGTACCCTACGGGAACCCTCACCAATAATGCGACTGTTGACGATATGAGGAACCAGCTCGGCGTGTACGTCCTACTGAGCACGTTACCAGGAGGCTGGTGTCCCTCGGACTTTGGCACGGACGGCTACACGTTCAACTCGTTGGCTGGGGTGCTGACGGATCAACCGATGGTGGTTTGGGTGCGGCAGGATCCCTTCGAGGCGAACAAGGTGCACATCGAGCTGTTGTATGGAGACCAGGAGGCCAAAGCGTCCGCGTACCTGCTGACCAAGGCGTGTCACGCGACCATCTACAGGTCGTTGGAAGTGCTCGACCCCTGGAAGGACTCTTCCAAGTTGTTGCCGGACACCTCAACAATACCGAGGTGGGACGATCTCGCGAATGCTACGCAGGAGAGTCAGTTTGGAGCCAGTGCGGAATGTGAGATGGTCGTCCGGAACGGACCGTCGATTATGGCCGGGGATCCGTTGACATCGTCGTCCTCATCGTCGCTGTCGACGGGAGCAATTGTGGGTATCGTGATCGGATCCCTGGCCGGCGTGGGCCTCCTGCTGCTCCTGATTCAGGTGTGGCGGAGGCGCCGTAGGGGCGTTCATGCACGGGGAAAGACCTGGTTCTGGCAAGACGACGACTCTGAATCGAAGTTTGCGGGCGTCGGTTCCGCCGACGGAGACGAGTCTCGTCTGTCGAACTCAATCCTCGACTACACCCTCGACGACTTGCTGCTGAAGGATTCTGAGGTGCAACTGGACCGGACGGCGGCGGGCAGTCTGGTCCTCCTCGGCAAGGGGCGCTTCGGCAAGGTCTATCGGGGTACGCTGCTCGGATCCGAGCCGGTTGCTGTCAAGTGCATCGCCGAGACCGCGGTGCGCGAGCAGCAATCGCCGCTTGATTCCATGGAACGTGTGTCGTCGTTCAACCTAGACGATGACGATGCGTACGAGTCGGAGCTCGTGGCCGCCGGGGAACAGATTTCGTTCTGCGACATGTCTCGCGAAGATATCCTGAGGGAGGTGGGGTTGCTCAAGTCTTGCCACTCGCAGTACATCGTGGGTTTCAAGGGGGCGATGTTTCGGCCCCACGAGGTGCGGCTGGTGACGGAGCTGATGCCTAGTGGCGATCTCTGGAACGCGCTCGGCCATGGGAAATCTGAGCGCTCTGTGACCTGGTACAACAGCGGCATCTATATCGCCATAGACGTTGCCGCCGGCCTGCGCTACCTCCACGAGAAGATGCGCGTGATCCACATGGACCTGAAGAGCTCCAACATCCTGCTGCGCGACATGCAGCGCTTCAAGTCGTCGTCGGAGTCGACGGCGTCCAACACGGAGGATTCGTCGGCGGGCGCGTCAAAGTACACGGGGTCCTATCAGGCGAAGATCTCGGACGTGGGCTTGTCGAAGATCCTCCCGATGTCACACGAGTACCTGCAGTCTATGGAAGCCGGCGGGACGTGGAGCTGGTAGGTATCGACCTCGACCGACGTGCGCTCGCGCTTTGTTCGTTCGCCCAGACTCGACTCTCACTCGCGCTTCGCGCTATTTCGCTCACCAGGTGCGCGCCCGAGGTGATCCTCAACATGAAGTGCTCCTCCTCGGCCGACATGTACTCGTACGGCGTCCTGCTCTGGGAGATTTGTACGGGGGAGACTCCCATCAGGGGCCGCATGCGCGCCCCTCGCATCCCGGAAGAGTGCCCGCAAGAAGTCGCCGATCTCATCGCCGGCTGTTTGTGGTCAGAAATGAACCTGAACGACACCAATTTAGAAAGACCGTGGCACAAGCTCAACGTCGCGAGGCGCCCCACGGCGTCGGAGTGCTTCGACATGTTGAGCGCCATGCTGCTTTCGGTCGACTGACGAGTTTCAATCCAACAACAACATCAAACGTACGAACTTCTTTGCATCAGTACTGCTTTCAAGATGTCTGAACTCATTTTTAAAAAAATCCAAGTGTCCGACATTGTGTCGAATCCGTCGCCTGATATCATCAGAGCTCTGCACGATCGTGGATCCCGCCGTCGCCGGCCGCCGGCGCAACACCCACCCGCTCGAGATCGAGAACGTCGGCCACGTCGTCTCCTATATCTCCCACCCGTCGCTCTCTCATCTTCATCATCATACTATATCCGTACCGGAAGACGGCCACCGGCCGGAGGCTGGCCGGGACGAAGTAGACGCTCCGCTTCCAGACAATGTACGCAGCCGTCAGGGCAAACAAGGCGAGCCCGGCCCACATCAGGTACCGTTCCGACTGGTTCTGCCAGTCAATCACCTTGATAAGCCTCTGTGCCGCATTCAACTTCCCGTGCTGGCTATCGTACTCCTTCCTCGTCTTTCCCAAGCGCTCCTGCGACACCTCAATCGCAGCCAGCTGCGTCCCGCTATGCTCCAGCTCCTCCGCCAGCATATTCTTCGTCCTCACCAGGCTCTCCGTCACCCCCTTGGAAGCAGCCACCAAATCCGCCTCCGTCTTCCACTGTTTCCGCCGCTCCGCCGCCGTCCCTTGCGGTGCGTCCAGCAGCTCCTGTCGTGCCTGCTCTATCCGACGCTTTTGGAAACCCTTCCGGGACAGCGCAGCCGCCTTATACGCCCGCTGCAGCGCCTCGTACTGCCGCCTCTGGTCTGTGAGAGCCTTGACGTGCGCTTGCGACTCCGCCTCCGTGTCGGCCTCGTCCACGGCCGCTTCGGTGCGCCGTTGGATCGTTCGCAGCTCGGCGCAAATCGCCTCGAAGCGACGCTGCAGGGCCGATACGTCGCCCACGCGCGTCCCGTAGGACTCGATACACGCCGTGGCCTCCGCGATGACACGCTCGAAGGACCGGGCGGCGACCGAGGACGTCGTGGGCAGGTCGTTTTGAGCCATTGCGTTCCGAATTCGGAAGTTAACTTCGCGAAGTTCTACTGCGCCGAAACCCTTTGTTTTCTTCGTTTCCTCGCCCCTCCCTGGCCCGAACCGAACCATCGAACCATCGATCCATGGACGACACCACCGATGCAACGACAACGGTGACGACGACGACGAGCACGTCACGGCACGACCCCCGCTCGCTTCCGGCGCACCTCCAGGCCGCGGCGTCGCTCGTGTCGCACTCGTACCTGTTGCAGGGCAGCGAGGCCTTGCAGCGTCGACGCAAGCTGATCAAGTCGCTGCTGTCAGAGCGGAGACTGCCCAAGGTGGGGTGGGATGATGCGCAGATCGAGATGTTCTTGGACGAGCTGGCGCTGATGGACAGCAACAACTTTGTCGACAACGTCGGACTCGGGGAGCGGGAGGGTCGCGTGGCGTATCACCTGGTCGCGAAACGGCACTACGGTATGTCGCATGGCATCGGTAGATCGGGGGAGCTGTCTGCAGAGCAGCCGAAAGCGGCGGGGTCCTCGCTGCTGGCCAAAGTGGCCAACTACCTCGTGAGGGACGCGGTTGGGGTGGCCGGCGTGCAAGAGGTCGGCAAGGCGCTGGTCATCCCGGTGGCCACGGGGATGGCGCTCGTGCTGTCGATGCTTGCCTTGAGGAGCTCTCGGCCGGACGCCACGGTGGTCGTTTGGTCCCGCATCGACCAGAAGACGTGCGTCAAGTCGATCACTGCCGCCGGATACACAGTCGTGTGCGTGGAGCTCAAAAGAGAGGGTACGTCGCTGGTCACGGACGTCGACGCGATTGAGGATGCGATTGTGTCTCTCGGCGTCGAGAACGTGGCGTGCGTCCTGACGACGACGAGCTGCTTTGCCCCGCGGAGCCCCGACGACGTGGTGGGCGTTGGCAAGGTCTGCAAGCGGCTCGAAGTCCCGCACATCATCAATAACGCGTACGGCATCCAGTCGCGAGACACGTGTCGGCTGATTACATCGGCGTGGCGCAAGGGACGGGTCGACGTGGTCGTGCAGAGTACGGACAAGAACTTCATGGTGCCGGTGGGTGGGAGCTTTCTGCTGGCGCGCACGGGATGCGAGGGGCTCGTTTTGGACAAGGTCAACTCGTTGTATCCCGGCCGCGCGTCCATGGGACCGACCATGGACGTGGTCATGACGCTCTTGCATCTCGGGGAGGCGGGGTGGCGGGAGGCGCTGGCACGGCGGGACGTCGCAAAGGCGAGGCTCGAAGACAAGCTGCGGCAGACGTGCTCGGCGCTCGGCGAGTCGCCGATCGTCGTCCCGGGCAACGATATATCGTTCGGTATGACACTCGATACGTTTGTCTCGAAGGCGAAGGGTCCGTCGTTCCTGGGCGCCATGCTCTTCAAAAGGGGCGCCAGCGGGGCGCGGGTTCTCCTCAACGCGCAGGACAAGGAGACGACGGTCGGCGGCGTGACGTTTCGGAACTTTGGGCAGAGTTACGACGGGTATCCGCACGCGTATCTGACCGTTGCGGCAGCACTCGGGGTGACCGAGGCGGAGATTGACGAGTTCTTTGCGAGGCTGGTGGCGTGCGCGTCGGAGTTTCAGTCGAAGACTTCTCAGTTGTAATACTGGTCGTACTCATCCTCGTCGCGTTGCCGCTCCTCTGGAGAGACCGGATCGTACGGGATCAGCTGCGTGCCCCGCTGGAACGACAGCACGACCTGCGGGTCGCTCCCCATCGCTTTCTGCAGGTCCAGACCCGGCATGATCCGCTGCGCCTCCGCCATGGCCACCCGCAGCTCCTCGATGTCCAACATGCTCGGGTTCTCCTCCACTAGCTTATCGACCTCCAGCTTTGGGAACATCTCGTTGAGCTCGTCGGCAATCCACTGCAGGTGGTCGCTGTCGAACCCAAGCACCAGCTCTGGATTCCGGATGGCAAGGAGCGACGCGTTTGCTCGCGGAAAGATGGCCTTGAGCCGCATCAGCTTCATGGGAATTTCGTCGAGCGATCCGATCAAGCGCGCCAGCGTCTTGATCGGCATGTTGGCCAGCTTCTCCGAGGCATCGGGCATCAGCATCCGCAACCGGTCCAAGTACTCGACCAGCTGGCCCTCGGTTATGTTCAGCTCGTCGGCAGCGACCCGCGCGTAGAGCTTCTGCTGCAGTTCCTCCCCCCAGTCCAGGTACTTCTCGCCCATCTGGTAGGAGAACTCCCACGGCGCGGCGTGCAGCCGGTCCTGCAGGTCGGCGTTCACGCCGTCTTTGAACGCCTGCTCGAACGTCGCCTTTTTCCTCCCGTCGCTGCCGTCGTACGTAAACTCGTACGCCGATGACGTCGAGGGTGACGACGACGTCGACGGCGACGACGGTGAGGAGCTCGGTGGTGGTGGGGTCGTCTCTGACGAGGCCCGCGCAGGAACGAGTCGTCCTGTGGGTGCGTGCAGTACCGGCACGAGCCTCGGCGCCGCCACTGGGCCTGTCCGAGAGGGACACCTGGTCGGATACCGCATGGTGACGACGAGCCGATGCAAACAACAGGGGATGTGATGCCCGAGAGGGAGCTTAAAGAACAAGAAAAATTGCGTCTCCCTTTTGCGTCCCGTGCCACGTGACACGCAGACCGCCAGTCGCTCCCGGCGTACAGTCATATACACATCGTGCTTGCCGCCCCGCAGAAAAGCGAGCATGAAGCATCGCGTCGCATTCAGACGCTTGGGCCGCTCCTCCGCCCATCGCCTGGCGCTCCTCCGAACGCAGGTATCGCAGCTGGTCGAGCACGAGCGGATAGAGACCACCATCGCCAAGGCCAAAGAGCTCCGGCGATTCGCAGACAAGGTCGTCACGTGGGGCAAGGAGGGCACGGTGGCCGCTCGGCGGCACGCGAGCGGGGTGCTGCGACGGGAGGACCAGGTCAAGAAGGTGTTTGGGGAGCTTGCAGAGCGGTATAAGGATCGCGAGGGAGGATATACGCGGGTCGTGCGAACCCAGCGGAGAAGAGACGATGCGGCGCAGATGGCGTTCATCGAGTACGTGGACCGGCCCGGCGAGCTCCGGAAGGCCCGCACGTCGTTCCTGCCCCCGGCGGCCGCGCGCGTGGTCGACGAGGCATGACGACGGGACGCGTGCGAGACGACGGCGATCGGATCGGGGCGAGGTAGAGGTAGACGCGGCAGTCGGTCGTTTCTCTCCCCTAGATCCGATCGATCGAGGGGAGCTCCTCGAATTTGAAATATCGCTGAGCTCCCTGGACGAAACGCAAAGGCAATTCAGCACCAGAGCGCACTATTAACGTGTTAAACTGGTCCATCACACCACTCCTGAGCCCAGGTAACGAAGTCGGAGCCGCGCTGTCGTGTGAAATTCAACTGCAAACCAGACTTGATTGATCTCGAGCTGCGTCCTCCCAACCCACGCTTTCTACACAGTCATCCTCGACGCCAACTCGATCAATAAACGAATATGTTTGCTCAGACGTTCGAGGCGAACAACCAGTTTGCTGGACCAGGTGCGTTTACGACGGACGATCATGAGCCAGCCAAGATGTCTCCGTCTCGGACGCGCGACGACGCGTGCCCTCTCTCACAACCCCGCGCGCGCACTGAAATCATCCATCCAGGTGGCGGCTTCGTGGCCAGCCAGGGAGGAAAGGCCGAGGGCGGCAAGGACGGCGGCGAGGTGCACACCGTCCGCCGCGTCACCGTCAAGCAGCTGTTCCAGGCCGTGAGCGGAGGCGCCGAAGACATCATCGTCGACGGCCAGCAGGTCGGCAACGTCACGCTGATCGGCAAGTGCACCTCGTTCGTGTCCAACGCCACCTTTCTGAGCCTGGAGCTGGATGACGGCACAGGAAAGGTATTGGTCAAGCAGTTCAAGCAGGACACCGTCGATTACGATCTCGGAAACGACATCAAGGACGGCATCTACGTCAAGGTCATCGGCCAGATGTCCCACTACAACGACGAGTGGCACGTCAATGCGTTCTCCGTCAGGCCCCTGGCTGACCACAACGAGCTGACCTATCATCTGAGCCAGATCATGATGCAGCACGCCCACTTCACCGTCGGCGACGCCGCTGCTCCGGCGGCGAACGCCAACCAGGCGGCGAACGCCGGGTTTGCGGGCAACATGGATCCGGGCATGCAGCCGATGGACGCCCAGGTTGACGGCATTTTCAAGGACTTTGAGACCAACATGGCCGGAAACGACACTGGATTCACCGTTCAGGACGTTGTCGCCGCATCGAACAACCGTCTGAATGCCGACGCCGTCATGAAGAGCATCCACCGTCTGGTGGACGCCGGTCACCTCTACAGCACGATCGACGACAACCACTGGAAGAGCTGCCAGTTGTAGGAGCGGGCCGGGATGATTGCCGTCCGTCTTACTATCGCATAGTATAGTATATCAAACAACGTGAATATACAGAATCAACAGATCAGAACCTGTCTTTTCGTTTCCGCCCGGTGTACTTGGAGTCTGGCCGGACGTCGGCGTAGCCCTTGTACCGCTGCTGCTCCTTCTTGTTGAGAATCCACGCCTTGCCTTTCAATTTCCCCCCTTTCTTCCCCTTCCTCGTCTTCCTGTCGTTCACGCGCACGCCCGTCGGCATCTCGTCCTCGTCGTCGTCGTACATGCCGTCCTCCCCGGTCTTGCCCGTCGGCACGGCCGCGCTCCCGCCCACCATGAGCACCAAAAAGTACTTCTTCGCCTTGGTGCTGTGCGGAAAATCCACCACGAGCCCCCCAGAAAACCCGACCCGCATTGCTGCGGTGGTGATCATCGACGCCTGCTCCGTGTCCTTGGGGTAAATCTGCAAAACCGCCCGGGCGCCCTTGGACAGACACGAGTAGAGCGTCTCGAAGAACCGCTTAAGACGCCGCCTCGGATCGTGTGCTTTCGTATCAGCGTTGCACAGCCACTGTACCGCCGAAATCGAGATGGCCCCGTCGAAGCTGCCCATCCGGAACGGGACGCCCTGGCCCAGGTCGTGCAGGCACAGGTCGCCGTCGACCTCCCGCTCGCTCGCCACCTCCAGCATGCTCGGGCTGATATCCGTCCCGACCCATATGTGGTTGTTGTCCGTGAGCGTCTCGCCGCTCAGGCCAGAACCGCAGCCGAGGTCCAACAGGAGCTTGGGCGTGCCGTCCGCCGGAAGGGCCAGAAGCTCCAAGGCTCGCTCCGTCAGCGCCGTCTGGATTTTGATGATCCGCGTGTTGTCCGTGTACTTTCTTGCCTCTGTGTCATTGTAGTATATCTCCGGAGGGGCGGATTCCTCCGGACGACGCTCGTTCCGGCCCATGATGATGATTCGTACGGGTCATGCAAAACGGGAAACGCAAAGCGTTCGGCAGCCTCCGTCGCCGTCGCCGTCTCGGAGAAGAGAGATAGAACGACGATGTCCTTACGACGACACCCAAAGCAACAAGCAACAAGCAACAATGGCTCTGTTGTTCCCGGGAGGATGGACCCAGGGAGCGTTTTCGTAGTCTCTTGTTGCTGGAGTGATCACTCCATGCGTTCTCATACACATCGTTCATTCGGCATTACACACACGCTACACGGCGAGCTCTTTGAAGAGATCTTCCACCTCGGCGTCCGTGTTCTTCTCCTTGCCGACCGCTGGCCGCGCCGCCACCCCGGCGCTCAACGCTTCCAACTCACCCAGCTCCTTCTCCACGTCCCGATCCACGCCACTCGGGCCAACACGCACCCCAGCGCCCACCCGAGGCTTTTCCAACAGCTCGCCCTCCATATCCTCGGCCTCAAGCGCCGCCAGCTCGTCCTCCAGCTCCTGCTCGTCAACCTCAGCGCCTTGGTACTCACCCATCGCATCTTGGATTTCCCTCATCGTATCCCGGTTGTCGTGCAGATCATCCATGACTTTCTCCACCTTATCAGGGTTGTGTTTCGCCAGCACCTTCTTCTGCGCCGACGCCGCCTGCTTCATCGCCGCAAACACCTCTGTCGTCGTCTGCACGCTCTCCAGCTCCAGTATCTGATCTTGCAGCTGGAAGTACGAGGCATCCAACCCATCAACCTTGGCCAAAATCATTTTCTTCCGGCGCAGCGCGAGTGTCGCCCCGCTCTTGTTGTTTTTCCGCAAGCAGTCCTTCGCCTTGGCCACCTCGTTGTCGGCCCGCTTCTCGTAAAACTCCTTCTTCTTCAGCATCGCGTCTGCCGCGGCCTGAAGCTTCTCTAGCGCAGCCAACGTATCCGCCTGATCCCTCGTCGGCTTGGGCCCATCTCCCCCCGCCCCGATCGTCGTCCTCTTCTCTCCGAACAGTCGAGAAAACATCTCGGTCGACGGAGGAGAAGGGAAAGGACGGGCTGTGTGTGTGGCGGAGGTGGTAGAGGGCCGGTGGAAGACGCTCGTAGACGGAGGCGGAGCGAAGCGGTCGAGAAGGGAAGGCGAGCGCGGGAGAGCAATCGAGGCCTTGAAGAAATTTGGGACCCGAACGAATCGACAAAATCCACGGGCCTGAATTTGCGGTTCGGTGTGCCCCGTGCTGTATGGGGTAGATACTGAGTGTACGCACGTCTCGGAAGACGCAGCGTCAAGTTTGATTCGTTCTGTTCCTTCCCTTTTTGGTGTTTCCTTCTTCTTCGGTGACCGCGTCCTCCGTGACTCGGAGACCTTGTCGGTGGTGAATGAACGCGTTTCTCCGAGAAATACAGTAAATATCCAACTTCAAGAGTGTCAGTCAAGCTTCAGCATATATCAATCCAAATGCTTCGACGCGGACCGTTCTTCTTCGTGGCCTTGCTCGCATTCCTCGCCCACCTGGCCGCGACGAAGCAGTGCCGAGACCCCACGGTGGGTATTGATATCGACCGACGTGCGCCCCCCCTTCTGGCTGTCTCACTCGCGCGACGTGCTTCGCTCGTTCGCCAGTCCTCCAAAAAGTCGCTGACTTCCTCCACCGACCTGGACATCACCAAGTCATGGGGTCGCAACAACAAGCACACGTACGAGACCGCCGTTCGCGTTCCGTCCAAGCCCGACGGCGACGTCACGATCCTGCTTCACGGGAACGGCGGCAACGGCCAGGGCATGGTGCGTCAGTTCCAGTCGCTGCTTCCGGACGATATCCTGGTCGCGCCGACGGGCTACCAAAACGCGTGGAATATCGTCGAGGAGCATGACGCCCCAGACATCAGCTTTCTTTCAGAGCTCGTCGACAAGCTCGGTACGTACGCCAACGTGGACAGCGTGCGCATCCTCGGGGTGTCGAACGGTGGCGCGTTGACGCTGCGTGCGGCCGTCGAGTTGGATCAGAAGGTGATCAAGAGCCTCGTGTCAATCGTGAGTAGTTTGAATACCGACGCGTACCACGATGGTAGCTTCTGGGGTGGGAACGACTACGAGCAGCGGGAGAAGCCGGCGAAGAAGCGCGATATCCTGTTGGTGCAGAATACCAACGATCCGCTGATTCCGTACGAGGGGGGCAGGGGGAAGATTCCCGGGACGGTGTTCCTTCCGGCGTTGGAGTCTGCGTTCGTGCTGGCCGAGAGTCAAGGCTTTCGGGGGGAGGCGCTGGGGTTTGACGACGGCAACCAGGACGCGCAGTCTCCCAACGTGTACACGTATACCTACTCGACGAACAACAAGGGGGGGCGGGTCGAGCACGTGCGCAGCGACGCGCGGCACGGGATGAATGAGGGGATAAAGCGTCGCGTGGCAGGGTTTCTGGGATATTGATACTATTATAGCTATTATAGCTACTGATGAATACTCGTGACTGTGTTACCTATGCGTTTTTCACCCACTTGCCGCCGGGCTTGCTGGTGGCGATTTGCTTCATGAGTTTCGAGTACTCGCTGTCCTTGAACTCGACGCCCGAGCGCTCGGCCGCAGCGACAATCTCCTTCTTCCGCAGCGTCTCCTGCTCGGTGAAGAGAGAAAGGACAACGTCGAGTAGCGTCTTGGCGGGGGTGGCCTCCTCTTTATCATCGGGTTGTTGCGCAGGCAAGGCCACCTCTTCGGCTGCCGCGTCTT
>JACLAB010004326.1_pt1 | contig 29677 bp, 18 predicted proteins | sample 8027921 | NCBI WGS metagenome assembly JACLAB01 (sample SAMN15725117, study PRJNA655200) | protist metagenome | isolation source: fluorescence activated cell sorting (FACS) single amplified genomes of... | place: USA: West Boothbay Harbor, Gulf of Maine | collected 2000-07-19 | reverse complement strand
GTCATAGCAGCAGCGGTAGCGTAAACACGGAGGGCGATAAAGGGTATAAACACGCAAGAGTCTCCATTGGAGGTGGTGAAACTACGCTCGCGCAACAACAAGATGTGGCGACGAACGAGTTGTGGAAATACGCCGGCATTTTATGGGCTTTGACCTTGTTCGCGTTGTTTTACGGATTTTGGCCTTCGCGCAAAAGAGGAGGAGGGGGAAAGCGTAGGAAAGTAGGACATCTTCGTCCATAGAAGTATTATTTGTAATGTATTCATGATGTATAGTAGTATGTTATTGCAAAGAGTTGACAAACATGATTCCTAACGCGAAAATCGTGATGAAAATCGGAGCCGAGGATACGGCGTAAAGAGGCAAAAATCCAAGTAAATTCTTTTCCTCGGGTTTATCGTCTTCCTCCAAATAATCGTCCAGCATTCTCTTCGGGTTTCTCGTTCGCCCTTTAATTCCAGCCGCGTCCATGGCAATCTCCTCGTATCTCGACGGTCCAGTTTCTCGTCTCTCTGGTAACTCGATATCCGAATCCAACCCAGGCCACTCTCTCAACTCGTTCAAAACGAACTCGCACGCCACGATATCCGTCGGCACTCTTCCCTCGTCCACGTCTTCCAAAACCTGAATCTTTTCCTCCGCGGAACACCCGGATTCGTCTTCGATCCCGAACCGTTCTCTTCTGTCCGCTAATCGAGGATCTTCGATACCAATGATCAACTTGACCTCGTTAAATGACATCTCTCGTTTCACGTATAAAAGTTTCAACCAGTCTTTGATTTCTTGGCTCATGAGTTGCAAACGTTCTTGGTCCTCATCCGTCACGGTGGTTCCGGTATCGAATCCATCGAAACCAGTGGAAGAAGGCGTTTCGGTGTTTTCGTCGTCCTGAGACGATTTGACGATACTCGATGAATATCTCCTTCTTCTTCTTCTAATGTTGTTGTTGTTGTTGTTACTAATCTTATTATCCAAAGATACGCTCATCGTCGCGACGAATCTTCGTTGTTGTTGTTGTTGTCGTTGATGACAACGCGCGTGACTCCTACCACTACTCCTACGAATAGCATCGCACGACTTAGAACTTATTTTAACGGTGGACGCAGATGTGACCACGCATCTCGACGACGATGCCGTGGTGGTGGAGAACATCTCTTTTTATTCCCCGCTCGTGGTGTGACGACATTTGGCCGCAGATCGGCACAAAAACAGAGCGGCGCGTTCACGCGCTTCTCTGCGCTCGAAAAGGAAAAATGTCATCCGTCGTAACCACCAGAGACGCATCTCTGTCCTCCTTTTCCTCCACTTCAAATCGAAAAAAGAAGCAAAATTCATTCATTTCCCGCTTACTCTCTCGAATCGTCTCACCGCTCATTCTCGTTCTGTTCGTCTCGGACGTTTTGTTTTACGAGACCGAGGAGACGAAATTACGAAGCGTGGCGAAAAGAGAAGAGACCAGAGTCGGGAGTCATAAAATCGATAATCATCGTCGGCATTCGTATCGTCATCAAAACGAGTATAATGACGAAGTGCTAGTGAGAGATGGGAAACCGGAGGAGATTGCGGAGATTCACGACGCGACAAAAACGAGTGATGATGATGCTGGTGATGAAGGCGGAGGAGTAGCGGAGAAAAGGTATAGCGGGAGTAGGAGTAGCAGCAGCAGCAGCGGTACGAGCACGAGTGGTGGTGGTTCCTCGTTTGACGGTGTAAATAACAACAACGAGGACAATAGCATGGGAGGAAGCATAAGTGGTAAGGCGATGATGGATGGCGAGCGGTGCGTGGCGTCCATCCGGGACGGGTACAGTTGCGAGAAGTTTAGTTTGACGAGCGCGGAAATAGTAGACGTGTTTCACCACGCGACGAGAGCGAGTAGGCGAGGCGGGATAAACAAATGCACCAAGGCGCAATCGGAGGAGGATGGGTATTTAGACGACGGAGGGAATGGGCAGAAGATGGTTACGGATGGGATGAAGATTGAGACTGTTGCTGGCGAGAAAAATTCACCCTCCTCCTCGGATGCTCTGCGCGAGGCTTTAAAGAAGATGTTTGATGAGCGAGATACGAGTCATCACGGAGAAAGTATCAAGTATCAAAAAGCCGTTGTCGTCATTGACGGGACACACATGAGCGCAGATGAAGCGTCGAGGTTAGCTGACGCCACGCAAACGAGCGTGGTTTTCGTCGCCTACGGGAATCGCGAAAAGTTTAAAGAACAACAACACGTTTCCGCGGTATTAGTCAAAGGTGAGAGTGAGACTGGATCTCCGGCTCACCGTTTGGCGAGTGTTTTACTTACAAGAGGCTACGCGGTGCTAGTTCTCTCGGATAAAAGCGCAGAGTTTACGGCGAATCCACTCGAATCCGAAGCGTTTTCGTTTACGACTATCGGCGCCGACGTGAATGCCCTCGACGATATGATGCCCGCGCACGTCGGATTCGATATCGAACTCGCCACCGATATCACGTGCAGATCGAATGGACAAGTGATTGGTATTGGCGATAAGTCTATGGGTTGGTCGCAGTACGCACAAAGCGTTTGCTTACCCATGGCGAGATCTAGTTTTATGCGCTTCAATCCAACTTTAGCGGCGATCGAGTTGTGTCGATATTTCGGCGAGCACTTGGACATAGAACGCATTGGCGTCGACGACAGAGTTACGGAACAGGTTATCATGCCGGCTTACGATAATGCGTTTAAAGCCGGTGCGCGCTTAAAACCATTTCGACACGCGTGTAGGTACAACTTGAAAAACAGCCCAAGCCGAGGATCGAGATACGCGCCGAGCGAAGACGTGAGTCGAGGCGACGAGTTATCCGGTGATCCAAACGCGATTATCCCGTCTCAATCGTTTGATAAAGGTCGCTCATTTGCTCTTGGCGACGAAAGTTCGGATGATATCGTTAACAAGCACAAACAGTGCGAACGAAGCGCGTGGTCAGAAGGTTCTGGACCTCATCCGAGAAAGTTGCGCTACGTTGTCCCGTGGCCAAAAAATGATGACGATATGACCTCGTGGCCGGCAAACTGCGAAGGTGGCTCGGAAAACTTGTGCGAAGTTGTGAAGAAAGTAGCCATCAACCGAGAAGTATTAGTCGGCGTCTCGAACAAAAACATCTTCCATATGTTGCAGTTATGGATTGACGGATTGCAAAAAACCGAAATCACGAATTACATGATTGTTGCACTCGACGAGCAAACCGCGCGGTGGTGCGAGCAACATGACGCGCCTTATTACTTGCGCTCGTTAACATCCATTACTGGCTCGACCGATAACCATGCCACCTCTGGCTTAAAGTTTGAAATCCTCAAAGAGTTTATTAAAATTGGCGTAAACGTCTTGCTCTCCGACGTCGATATCGTCTGGATGCGAGACCCGTTCAAGAACGATTTGTTATACCGAGACGTGGACGTTGAAGGGATGTCGGACGGATGGGACGATATGACGACGTATGGTTTTAGGTGGAACCCTACGAGAGGTCGAGGAAATAAGTTATCCTCGGCGGACGAACTCACGTACCGCATGTTTGTGAAAAACTCCGGTTTGTTCTTCACGCAAGCCACGCACGAAAGTTTGCAAATGATGACCGTGTTAGCCAATCGCATGAACACAGAACGCTCGACGTGGGATCAGACCGCGTATAACGAAGAACACACGTTTTTGAGTGATAAGAAAACACCTTCGAGGAACTCCGCTTCATCGCGAATAATGAATTTTGCATGTTTCTGTAACTCAAAGTATGTTTTCAAATACATGCGCCACGACGAGAAGTTATACCCGGAGGAAAAGTTTCATCCGGCGTCGATACATGTGAACTACCACCCAGAAAAACCGCAAAGGATGCTCGATATTATTAAGCAGTATTGGAAAGGCGAGAAAGGCGCCATCGAGCGATGGAACGGAGGCGAAGGTTTATCGAGCTCGGTGCAGTGTAAACCGCGACCGGTTGGTGAAATCGAGCGCACGCAAGGGATTCAATCCAGTGAGCTCGCTAAGCACGTCGCGGATGCGCACACGGGTAAATGGGGCGGCGTCGCTGGTATTGAGTGGAAAGACAACGGTGATTTAGTCACGCCGTGGGGGAAAGGAACCTGGGGTGTTATTCCGGACTCAGACGGTAAACAGTTGTTCATGGATTGGGGGCCGACGCACGAGTTAACGGGAAGAATCGAAGGTGGTTCTGCGATTATGCAAAGTAAACGGTGCCCGGATGGTGATTTAGTCCCGAACGTCGTCGCGGACGGGCTGTAGATTATTAATGCGTAGTAAAATAGTCTTTTTAGTTAAATATCGAAAGTTACACAGTGATGTAAAAAACTACTTTTTGCCTCCTGAATACTTAGCCTTGACCTTTTTTTTTTTCACCCCTTTCTCTTTGGTCCCCAGCGCGGCGACGTTCGTCTTCCCTCTTCCGTTCTTCTTCGCCTCTTGCTTCGCCTTCTTCCTCGCCAACTTCTTCTCTCGTTTCACCGCCTTCAACTCTATTCGCTTCGCTTTCTTCACCTCTCTCTCTTTTGCCTTCTCGGCGTCTTTCGCCTTCTCCTCGTCCGTTTTTTCCTCTTCTCGCTTCCGCTTCTTCTCGTCCTTCCGCGCCTTCTTCTCTTTCGCCACTTTCAGTTTCTCCTCTAAAATCTTCTTCTTATTCTCCTTGGACTTCAATCGCACCAACTTTTTCTTCGCTCTCTTCTCTTCTTTCTTCTTCTTCTTCTTCTCCTCTTCCGCTGATGGACTCATCGATTTCGGTTTCCCCTCGTCGTTCGCTTTATTCTCCTCCTCTTTCTGCGTTCGAAGCGTCTTTGCTTTCCTTTTGTGTTTTTTACCGAGCGCGTGTGACTTCAGCGTTTCCGCCCCGGTGCACTCGACGTTGCAGCACGAACACATCCACGGCGCTTCGGTGGCCAGATATTCTCGACCGACTATTTTCTCCTTCTCTTCTCGCGCGGCTGCTGTTGCTGCTTGTGCTACAGCTGGTTCTCGCGTCGCCGCCGCCTTGGTTGAAGCGCCTGAAACAACGTTCGCCTTCCCGCCCGGCTTGGTCGCCCCGAGCGCGTACTTCTCGTGTTCGGTCACGCACTTCGTGTGTAATTGCACCGCATATCGATCGAATTCTGCTCCGCAATCCACGCAGCTCAATCGAGAGGCGGAGCAGTTGTTGAAGTGTTTCTTCAGCGCTGGTTTTTTAATCGAATCGCCGCAGTCGTCGCACACGAACCACACCATCGTTTCTTTTACGACTTTGAAAAGCCTTTCTTTATTCGGGGAAGTAGGAAATGCGCAAAAAGTGTTTCGTTGATGATGTTGTTCTACTTCATGTGTGTAGTTATCACGTGCTTTTGTTTGTGTTAAATATACGTAGTATTATATAATGCGCATACGACGAGAACGGGCTTTTGTCTGAGGCAAAAATGTACTAACTGTCTGTCTCGACAAAAAAGTTTCCCACGCAGAAAAATTTTTGGTCCAAATCCTTCCGTTCGTTCGTTAAAAAGTGTCGTTTGGGCGTTCAAATTTTAATTGTTGTTTTTTTATCCACGCAGCAGGAGCTTTTCGTATCGAAAGGCACGAACACCACACAACTTTTATTTAAACGTCGCGCGCGCCTGCCGGCTCTTGATGTTTAAAAACGCGGGCATTTGTCGCGCGTAAAACACGCACATCTACCGCATACATCTGTGCTTTAGTACTTTTTACGACGAAGTGGTCGCATAAAGAAGATATACACAGCTTTGAAGTGAAGGAATATGTCGGGGAATTAGGAGTCTCGTGAGAGCGAACTGAATTGCGGGATTTGTTTTTGTTTTTGAACACCAACAAAGCTTTGAGACGATGACGACGACGATGAAATCTTTAGACGAAGAAAAGGAGAGAAAGAGTATAGACGATGTTTTGACCGCCGCTGCGTATTCTGAGAGTATTCGAAGCGATGAGGGAGAGAGAACGGCTGGTGACGACGATGAGGATGAAAATGATGATGAAAACGAATTGAGACAAAAGAGGGACGAAGTAGGTGTTTATCGTCGCGTTTCATCGCGCGCGACCGACATCGTCCATCGATTGGCGCCGAACTCTGCCGCGTTCACTTTTCTTTCCGATGGTAAGTTCGTGCTTTCAACGAAGAAGCACATCAGAGCGTTCTTTTTGTATTACGTCGTCGTGTTCGTGATGGGGATACGAGATTTTTGGAAGAACTCGCCGGAGACTGTTTGGACTCGCGCGAGAGCGTTTGCGTTTACGGTACCTTTGCTCGCGTACATTGTTTACGAAAGTTGCGCTGTGAAAAGTGACGATGGGAAGAAATTGAGATTGGAAACGTCTTCAAAGGAGGAAGAGACGACAGGGATGGTAAAAGAAAGAGGGAAAGAAGAAGAAGAAGAAGAAGAAGATACACCAGTGGTAGAAAAAGACGAAGAGGAACTCGTCGCCAAAGAACGTCGGCGCTTGTCTTCGAGCTCGCAGTCCACTGGGACCTCGAATAACAGTTCTGTATCATTGTCTTCTCAATATAGCACTCGCTCCATGAGCACGCGCCGCGTGTTACAGCGCGAACGACACGTTTCGATCAATCGTAACAATCGGAGCGAGTTGAGTCTTCGGCAGAGTACGAGTGGCAGCGCAAACAGTGGGAGTGTTCAAACAAAGCAGAAAGAATATAATCGGCAGAAGAGCGTTTCTGAAGTCCAAGAAAAGGAGAATGGAGAAGAAGTATCATCGAAAAGTACGGAACAACATCACGACAAAACGCAAAATATAAAGTTGCCCCTTTTGACTGATATTGAACGAAAACATTTGGAGAAGGCTTGCGAGAAGAACGCGTCGATTGCGCACGTCGGATTTTTCTCGTTAGCGATGGAGGCTTTGATTAGTGGTATTGAACGTAGGACGTACGAGAAACACCAAATAATAGCAAAACCGAAGGATATCGAGGAATCCTTTGTCGTTCTAGTCAAAGGAACGGCGATGAGTTACGAGGATGACGACAACATGCGCATCGCAGACGATCAAGGAGGCAAATTTTCCCCCTCGACAAAGGAGAAAAATACAACAGTTCTAAAGGAAGGATCAACTTGGGCCGAGGGTGCCATGGTTGAACCTCAAGTCAACGCACGTTTGCTCGTTGCCAACAGCGAAGAAGGCGCCGAGGTGATCAAGATTCACAAGTCGCATTTTGAACGTGCCATTAAAACGGTAACAAAACTTGCGGCGACTGTGGCGTTGCGCATATTTTTGTCGTGTCAGAAAACAAGCGAAGCATTTGATAACGACACTGAGCGCATGAAGTTTGCCTCTAAATATGCACTCAAGAAGTTTAAGCGAACGTTTTCAAAAGATTTAGAGATTTGTGGTAATTTGGATGAGATTGTCGCGGGTTCAAAAACAGAATCCCTTCTACACTTTGTAATTGACGGGACGGTGATTTTAGTGAATACTAAAGATCCCTCGGCAACGAAAACTATCGAAGCTGGTTCTTGGTTTGAAACAACCTACGACGAGCATGGCAAGAAGAACGAAATTTGCTCCTCCACGAGCGCTCTTTCGGTCATCATCAGCTTCAACGCGGATCGCCTTCAAGCGTGCAACGACGCCTACATCAGATGGATCAACATGTATCGAATGAAACACGACAACAGTACATCAAAGAAAAGACGGAGAAAGGAACGCCAGCGTCAACGGAAAGAATCGGGTATCTATTCCCCTTCATATTCTTCTTCAGACATGGAAATATCCCTTTCTTCAACGCCGAAGCGGTTTTCCATCGATGTGTCGCGGATGCACGGCTCGCGCGAAGACAAGCAGCAAAAACATAGTCGTTCTCAATCGCTATTGTATGACGAAAGCGGAACGGTAACGCCATCAACGGTAGCGTCATCCGACTCAGAATCATTAACGGATGATATGAGTGAAATACATTCGCAGACGAGTGATTCGTTCCCGGATATATCGAATACGTTTGATAGAGATGCGATTTCTGTGCCAGGAGGAAGAACGAAAGATTCGTTGTTGACTTTAGGGACGCAACAACCTGTGATTATTGGAAAAGAAGGAGAAGAATTGGCGCGAGACATCGCAATACAAAGTAAAAGCGAAATCGTATACGCGCAAGTGGAACGTTCCGTTGAGCGGAAATTGAATAAACGTTCTTCCACGTTCTCTCGAATAGCTTTTCAGTTCAAGGAACGGTTTCGCGCTAGTAATAAAAAGAGGGGGTCGGAAATTTTACGAGCAGCTCCGACGCCAACAAAGAAAAGCGAGTTTGCTCCGACGAAGAGCTTATTTTTCAAAAAGTATCGCGATAAGAGAGTCGCTGTCGCTGCATCTCTCGTTTTATCCCGATCTAAGAGTATAAACGACTTTGAACTCGGTGCAATGGTGGGCAAGGGAATGATTGGTTTTGTTTTTTCTGCGACGCACAAAGTGTCTGGCCGTAGGTGCGCGATCAAAGTCATGCCCAAGAAAAATGTCGTCGCGGTGAACGAAGAGAGTCACGTCGTGGAAGAAAAGAACTGCCTGTTTTCTCTCCGGGGCGCACCTTTCATCGCGCAGTTTTATTCCGCTTTTCAAGATGCGAAAGCTTTGTACTTGTCGATCGAGTTATGCCAAGGTGATATGTTTGAATTATTCAACGCAGTTGGTTTACCTTCGACTGGCCAAACGAAAGTATACGCTTCGCAGGTTTTGTTAGGTCTTGAATCTATCCACGAAAAAGGATACATCTATCGCGATATTAAACCTGAAAATTTGTTGATTCGTGAGAATGGAAGCATCGCTATTTGCGATTTTGGCTTTGCGAAAAAACTCAGCGGTGGCGAACGCGCGTTTACGATTTGTGGCACGCCTGATTATCTTTCACCGGAAGTATTGCTTCATCAAGGTGGATCGTATGCCTCGGATATCTGGGCATTTGGCGTGTTGCTATTTGAAATGCTTGCTGGGTATCCTCCGTTTCGAGAGGATAGTCGTGAAAAGATGTATGATCTAATCGTCAACGCAAACTTTGATGCGGTTGCGAAACCGGCGAATTTCGACGCGAAAACTGAAATGTTATTGCGTGAGATTTTTGTCCGAGACGAGGACGAGCGTTTGGGAGGAACGGATATTGGCGAAATCATGGAACATCCTTGGTTTGATAATCTAGATTGGGATGCGGTTCTAAACGGCACGTTGAGACCTTTGCAAATGTTTCCAGAAGGATATTTGAACAGCTATAACGTTTTCAGTCAAAATGACGGTGAAAGCGAGTTTTCCTTGGGCAAAAAAGGGGAGAAATTTTGGCTCGTGCAAGACAACGACGGTGAAAACGATAGCGAACAGAATGGAAGTTCTCGCAGCTCTTTCAGTGGGTTTGCGGACTTTTAATTGACTAAATAATAGTAGTAATGAATATGATAGTGGTACCTGGTACCAGTAGATTAGCCTTGTAAGAGTACTCACCGAAAAACTGCCTTTAGCAGATTTTCGCTTATTGACACCCTTCATACGCGATAAACGCGAAAATTACTCAAGATCATCGTCATCCTCGTCGCTCGCGAGCACTTCAACCTCTTGCGCCGTTTTCAATTTGAGCAACTCTTCGTCAAACTTTGCTTTCATCTCCCTTTCCTTATTCAGAAGTTCCTTTTCCGCCTTGAGCTCTTCGCGAATGATTCGTGCCTCTTCTTTGATTGCTTCAGCGTCCGCGTTTATATCGCGCGACATGCCTTCTTCCTTCTCAGGCGCTTCGTCGCCTCGTGACTTTTTCACGAGTTCCTCGACTTCCTTTTCCTCCTCGAACATGTCGCTCATTTCGTGTGCAAGCCGTTCGATAGTCGCTAAATCATTATCTTGTTCTTCCTTCTCTTCTCGAAACTCTACGCTTTGACCATCAATCGTTGAGTGTCCTTCGCCTTGCAAAAATCCATCTTCATCCTCAATACCACTATCACTGCCGCCGCCGCCGCTATCGCTATCGTATTTCTTCCTCTTCTTCTCCTTTTCGAGACTTCGAAGTTCTTCTAATTCCGAATCGAGTTCTTCACGCATTTTGTGACTCTTTTCTACTTCGCTCGCCAACTCTTTGTGCAACCGCTCGCTCTCTTCCAAATCTCTCTTCAAATCCGCCAGAGTCGTGTCTTCCTCTTCCTCTTCCTCCGGAGAAATCTCCCCGTTCGCAAACGTATCGTCGTCGTAATCATCTTCTTCATCTTTTAGGTTCACTTCGTTGATGCTATCGGTGCGCACTTTTTTCTTTAACTCTTCGTCACCTTTAGCGTCTTTTGATAACCCTAACATATCCTCAATCATTTCTTCCTCTTTGATTTCTTTCGCAAACGGCGAGAGAGATTGCTGCGTCTTTTCTTTCGCATCCGTATAACTCCCAACGTCTCGATTGAACCCACCTGAATCGGCATCTTTCCATCTTCTTAATGCCCGCTCTTGCACTTTCTTCAAAGTCACGATTTCATCTTCCATCTTATCGAACGCTTCTCGACTGGGTTTCCGTTTTGAGCGTTTCATTCGTCCGTGAATTTCTTGCGCGATTTCGACTCGTTCGCCAACTTTACTCGGATCGTCTTTCCAAGCACTCGAATCTTTAGCCAAGTCTGGGTTATGTAAATGCATCGTATCATCGTCTAAAACGACCACAAACGTTTTATCGAACGTTGCTGATGTGTTCAGTTCAGTTTCTTCCGCGACGACGGCAGCCCATCTCGAATCTTTCGGTCCCGGACGAGGACCGAGCGTGATTTCCTCGAACGAGACTCGCTTTTTCTTGATCTCGTTCTCATCGCCAAACTGCGACTCTTTCGTTCGACGTTTCTTTTTCAACGCCCCGATGGATAACGTCACGTCTTCTTCTTCTCCCTCTTCAGCATCATCATCTTCTTCTACTACTTCTAGCATTTTCTCTTTTAACTTGTTCGTCACCGCGGAAACGCGCCTTAATTTCAGCGTATTCGAAGCCACGTTCGCTCTCCCGTCCGCATTCGTACACACGCCACCGAGTATTTGTATGGAAACTGCAAACGGACCAACCCAGTCGCCGTCGTTGGGTACGATAGGTTGCACCGTCGCCACAAAGTGCGAAGACGATATCGACCTATCGGTACCGGTGAACGTCCTCGCTTGCGAAAGCGCTAAAACGGTTCCGTTGCCAACTTTTAAACCGTTCGCGTCGAATCCATACACCGATTTCGAGAAACTGATCGATAAATATACGTTATCCAAATGTTCGTCTCTCGAAAACTTTGACTTTGATTTTCGCTTCGTTTTCACGGCGGCAATCAGAGCGTGCGGCGCGATGGCGATTCGCTCGATGATAACATCGTCGATGGCCCAATTTCTAATGTTGTTGTTGTTGTTGTTGTTGTTGTCGTTGGTGCTATTCTCTTCCTCCTCCAAGTTATCGTTCACCTGTCTCCATCGAAACTTGGTTGCCGACGACTCCGCGCTCTTCGGTACTTCTACTCTGTACCCGATGAACCCAAACTCGTTCGCTCGAGCGTCAAAACTCGCCAACGAGTTCACGTTTACGTTCTTTTCGCTGATCGTTTCATCATCCGCCGAAGACGCTCCGGATATCGCGTACGTTTCCGAGTCGTAACTCTCTAAAACTCTCCATGGCTTCCCCAACGGTTTCGCCTCTAACACAATCCTACTATTACCTCTACTTCTCGACTCTCTAGTACCGCTACCTCCATATTCATCGCCATCGTTTGAGGACAACGTGTCAATAGCAATTTCGAATCGAACCAGCGCGCCGCCGATGACGTTCACCGGTACCGTCGTTACCTGCCTCGACACCCCATCGCTTCGTCCGCTCGCCTCGTCGATTTTAAAGCACAAACTGTTCTCCTTCGATTCCCCGTACCCGCACTCGTTCGTAATCACCCCGGATTGACTGATGGATTCCCACAACAATTTTTTCTCCTCCTCTTCCCCGAATCGTTCCTCTCCTCCTCCTCCTCCTCGTCCTCGTTCGCTTTCGAAATCGTCCGAGAAGTCAAACTCGTCCAAATCGTCGTCGGAAACGTCCACGAATGAACCGCTTTTCCCATCGCTCGCTCGACTGGTCATTTCTTTCTCGTCGTAATAATATTCCGACGACTCGTCCGCGACTTTTTGCGCCAGCTTGACCAAGTTCTCCAGCGATTGAAACGACTGAAACCCTCCTCCTCCTCCTTTTCCTCCGTCCCCTTCACCGCCCGCGTCGCCGTCATCAGTCGTCGTCGTTATTTCTTCTTCTCCCTCGTCGAATGCTTCGAAAAATTTCTCGATGGATTCTCGCGACGCCGGTTCGCGTTGTTGTTGCGCGTCGACAACACGCATCAAAGTCTTCAACGAGAAGAGAAGAAATATTAGGAGGATAAATAAAAGAGAAAACAAAGGACCACCACCGTAACCGCCGCTCCCGCAAAACGACGTCCTCCCTCGTCGTCGTTGAGAAAAGCGCAGCATCTTTCGTGCGGTAGTTCTGTGGTTTTTTCTGTGGATGGATAGAGAAAAAACAAAGATTTCAAATGCATCATCCCAATACTAATAATATTACACATCAATACTCTACAAGCACACAACAAACTACACTACTAAACAGTATTAAATTTTAAACGTACGAGCCGTAATCGTCCGTGGCTCCGTATCCACCTTTACTACTACCTTTGCCGCTAAACTCTCGATCGTACCCGTCTGGAAAAGACAAGTCTTCCGGGTGCAACGCGTTCCACCGCTGGAAAAACGCCGAAGGGTCCGGGTCCGTTTCGCCTCTTTGCGCGGCGAACATTTGCGCTTGTTCGTAATCGCGAAGCATGGCGAAGAATCTGCGCTGGCGAATTTCATGTATGCGAGCGCCTTCGCCGTATCGCGGCCAGCAGTGGCCGCCGCAGCCGCAGCAACAGAGGACCCAGAAGACCATGTGGACGCACATGTACGCCAGGAAGAGGACGATTAACACCGCGCCAAAGATTAAGCCAAATAAGATCATGAGAAGCATCACGAACGCGCCTAAAACTGGCGTCGATAACGCTTTGACTAACCACGGAGGTAACCCAGCAACTGCCGCTCCAGATTTCGAGTGCCACTCGTCAAAGTTTGATCCCGATTTCGCGTTTTCCGAAACGTCTTGCGTGTTGTAATACAAGTCGTAACTCTGTTTCAACTTTGGCGTAGTCAACGTGGAATTCGCCGCCGTCACCACGCTCATCGCCGCCGACGCGTCTGGGTGTTTGCACTTATCCGGGTGTATGACTCGTGCAATCTTATGGTACGATTTCTTCACGCTCGCGTTTGAAGTCGTCTGCGGCGTGAGATTTAACACTCCGTAATAGTTTCGTCGGTTGGCCAAGATTCGAGAGATTTCTTGTTCCGCGTTTAATAAAGGAGAATTCGACGACGTCGTGGACGAGGCCACCGACGCCGAATCGTCGTCGTCGTTCATCATCGGTGGTCGACTTTCCACGTCTGCGTTGTTCTCTTCGTCGGTATCAGTCGGTGGTATCATTTGGAAGTACGAAAAGAGGAGGCTGACCTTTTCTCTATAATGATTTGGATGATGACGATGTGGTCGCTCTTTTCGCGGGCGCCAAGTTCTTGCAAAAACGCGCTCTCTCTCTCTTTTCGATCGCGACGACTGAGAAGAAAGATCGCAGCTCCGTCACGTGCGTATATATATTCGCGCTTTATTTAAACGCTTCAATAAAGAGAGAAGAAGAGACAGAGAAAGATATAAAAAACTCTCACACGCACACTTTGAGAGGAAGGAATAGTGTTACAATCAATCTGGGGCGAAAAGAGTGAAAATTTTCCTTCACTTTTTCCTTTTGCTTTTGTTCTGATTTTTTTCAGAATTTTTGTTGTTTTTCCTTCTCACAGTTTGACACCCTTATTAGAGAGTAGAAAACGCATCGTCGTGATGATGTAACACAAATGAGTCGGAAACATAAAGAAAGACATAAAGAAGGTCGTTTTGGTGGTGGTCGCCTCGACGATTTTGGTGATACCATCATCGTCCACGCGATATCGAGAGGAACGAGGTACAAGCCACAGTTCTCGCCGTCGGCGTTACTTTTTTTGTTTCACCGAAATGCACTTTTTTCTTCAACGACGAAAGAAGTTGGCGGCGACGATAATGATGATGATGACGATACCATCATCGAAACGAGAACGAAGAAAATGATGGAAACGTTTCATCCGCTGATGAGGCACATTTTTGCGAGTTCAAAGTGCGCGAGCTGCGTCCACGCGATTGATTTCAGCAGTAACATTAACAACAACAACAAAATTGAAGACGATGTAGACGGGAGGAAGAAAACGAGCAAACAGTTGCACAACGTGTTGAAAAGAATCAACGCGAAGGATCGAGCGATTTCGATTGCGTTCGGGAGTAAAGAGAGTTTAATCGTTTTGAACGCGCTCATGCAACACGATAAAATGGAATCGGTGATGAGCGTTGTTTTGATGAATCCGATTCCTACCAACGATGTTGCGTCGTCGTCTAGTAGTAGTTCTAGAGAGTTTGCGAAGGCGTGCGAGGAGATTCGGGAAGGAGCGATTGGAACGGTAAAAATATTCGTCGTGCTCTCTTCCAGAGGGGAAGAGTACGTCCGAGAGAGGGAGAGAATTGAGCGTATATTTGTCGAGAGTGCTTCTAGAAACGAAGACGTCTCTGTGCTCGTTAAAGGTGAAGGCGCAAAGTTGGGCGAAGCAGTCGCGGATGCGGTGCGAGAGAGAGACGCTTCTGGAAGTACGATTCACGGGTTGAGCAACAGAGTGGACGAGTGGATATTAGAAACCGAAAAGGCGTCGGAAAACTACGCCGAGTTGTTCGTTTCTAAAATCACTTTCGAACACAACAAGTACGATAAACAGATTGAGCAGGTTTGCGTGGAGTGCACGGAGACGTACTCCGAGGCGCTCGGGAACAAGGAGCGAGAAATAAAAATAGCAGAGGTAGAAGAAGAAGAAGAGGACGAAGAGGAACCGCCACCGGTCGTGTACCTGGCGCGACGACCGTTTGATTCCAGGAAGTTGTTCTTAATGCTCCGAAAAGAGTACGGGAAGGTCTCGTTCACGGAAGATTTAGATTTGGATGATGACGATAATAACAACAAAGATAAAATCAACGCTACCGCTACGTTGCTGTCATCCAGCTTGCGTTCACAAGGCGTCGTTTGGGTAAACTCGCGCTTAACAACACCTCTGCAGTGGCTTCATAAACACTCGGAACCCGTTCGCGTGTATGCCGTGAACGAAAAGCCGTGGTTTAAAGACGACGCAGACGAAGACGATGATGAACAAAAACGAAAACAGTTGTTGTTTCGACGAAGCTTTAGTTTGTGCGGCGATCGAAGGAATCATTTGGTCTTTGAAGGCGTCAAAGATGCCGAAAAGCTTCGCGAAATGTTAGACGCGTGCTTGTGCGAGTACGATACCGCTTTTGATGGAGACGATTTTTGCGAGAAGAAAGAAGCTAACTTTTTCATCGCGTGCCAACAAGTTTGGGAGTCGGTTCCAGACACCATGGAGCGATGTGGCGTCATCGCCGAAGGTCGAGGCGGCGCCGGTTGCGTCGCACTGATGCAACAAAAAGAACGAGTGTTTTTGAAAGACAAAACGTCTTCTTCGTTGTTATCGCAGGATAAACTATCAGCAAAAGAAGATGTAGAAGAAAAAGAAGAACAAAAAGAGGGGAAAAAATTATTGCCACTCGGCGGCAAAATTGGCGTTCGCGTTCCCGAAGCGTTTTTGCGACCGACCAAACAACAAGGCGAAACGAAAGTTTTCTCGAATAACAGAAATCTTACGGGACATTATTTTCCAAAGATGCCTTGCTTAGCGTGTGGGTCGCCGTGGTGGATTGGCGACGGGGGATGGAATTCGACGTGCGCGAACTGCGGCGAAGACGACCGGTGCTACGGGCTCGATCAAATGCCGTTGCGGCAATTTCGAGGAAAGCACAGAACGTTTTGCGAGATGGTTTTGAGTATGGATGTCTGTCGTGATGATTAGTAGAACGTAATAGAACGTAATAGAATGTAATAGAATGCACATTAATGCAAAAAAAACGCTTAAAAGGCGAACGCTCTACCTACTGAGCTAACGAGGCAATACAATGCGTGTACCGCGTATGGGGGTCGAACCCATGGCCATTCGCTTAATTTGAACTCTATTCAGAGTCGAATGTGCTTACTAAGACAAATTTTAGAATACAAGAAAAAATTGTAAACGTACCCTAAATTTTATTTTTTTCTTTGATTTTCATCAACAACTCGCCCATTCAACACAACGAACTCACAAGCATGGCGAAATCCTTCTCCCTGGAAGCGTTCAAATTCTCCGTCTACCTCTCCATTCCAATCGCGATGACGGTTTTTTTCGCCATGAACCCGAGTAATTTAGAGGAAATCATTCGGAACCGAATGTACGTCGTGTACCCGGCGAGTGCGCCGGATCCACCCTCGGACGAGGAGATGAAAAGGTTGATTGAACGTAATAAGAAAAAAAGAGGAAAAGATGCCGTGAACAACAACAACAAGTGGGGGTTCTTCAGTCGCGCCCAGAAGTGATGATGCGTGCAAAACTGTTACATATTACATCACGTATTAGTAGCTTCTCCCATCATAGTTTTGTTGTAATATAGAATACATTGTAGTAGAATTTTAGCCCGTTTTTTTCCATTGGAATTCGCCCATTTCAAACTCTCGACACAAAAGCAGAAAACACACACACACACACACAAATATTCATTAGTAGTATGTTTGGAGGTCACAAACAACAAAAAGGAGGATCCTCCTACTCCTTTTCATCGTCGAACGTAACCATAGACAACAAACACCCGGTGACTGAACGCGCGGATTCTCTCTCCATGAGCGGATCTCCTCCTCTTCAACGTCCCAATTTTGTCGAAGAAGAAGTCGTCCAAGAAGAAGAAGAAGATGTTCTCGTGGTAAAAATGAAACAAAAAGTGCTTTTATTAAAGCAAGAACTGAAAGCGAAAGACGACATGCTGGAAGCGGTGCAATCGCAAGCGAAACTGGACATCGTAAACGCGCGGACGCGAGTGGATTCGATCGAGGAAAAACGGGAAGAGTTAGAGGCGAGATGCGCCAAGGCGGAGAAATTAGCGTTGGAACGAACGAACGCGTTGGAAACGGCAAACAAAAAGTTGAAAGAGGCGGAGAGGAGCGCGAAGGTGTTCATGCAAAGAGCGAACGCGAAAATTTCCGAGGCTTTGAGAGAAAACGATTCCACGGAAGGTCCGTCGCCGTCGTCGTCGTCGTCAAAAGTTGAACGAAAAATGACGCCGTCGAACTTGTCTCTGCAAGAGAAGATATTACGCATCGAGAGGCAACAACAGATGGAAGACGAGGAAGGATTACTCAAGAAGAACAGTAATAGTAATACTAAAAAGAAGAAGAAGAACAATAAAGAAGAGAGTTCGTCGAGTCTGGTCGCCGTGAATAACGACGACGACGAAGTAGAAGAAGAAGAAGAAGAAAACAAAGAAGAGGAAACAAAGAGTGAAAAGCAATCAGTAGAAGAAGTAGAAGCGCTGCGATGGGAAATCCAACAGTTGCTCACGCAAAACGCCGACGCCGCGCGTTCGTTTCAAAACAGTTTAGAAATCGAGCGAAACAAACGCAGAGAGGCAGAGGAAAGAGCGGAGATAAGTGAAGCCACGTGCGTGCGATTACAATCCGAGTTAAAGTCCAAAGAATCTTTGCTCAAAATGATGGAAAAAACGTCATCGACGTCGATGATGAGAACCACGTTTACCGCCGCCTTACAAACGCGAACGCTCAACACCACGGAAAAGAATAAGAAGAATCAACATTTAGTGGACAGCAAGTTCGACGATGCGGAAGAGGAAGATTCCGATGAAGACGAAATCCCTCTCTTTTCTTCGCCGCCCGTGCTCAAATCGCCAATTCCGCCGTTGGTCAGCAGAAAGTAGAATAGAGTAGTAAAAATAGAAACCTTACCTGTATAGGCATGTTAATGAAGTTGTACAAATACAATATACAAGTTGAAACTATTTAAGACGAAAGAATTCGCTGCCGAATGCGAGAACTCTCTCTCTCTTTCTCTCTCTTTCTCTCTCTCTCTCTCTAAATGACTTTTTTCGCTGCCTCCTTTTGCTCTCGTTTCTTCAACGCGAACGATCTCCGTTGGCTTTTCTCGAGATGATAAGGGATCAAAACTTGCGCGAAACCGAATAGTAATCCCAAAGGGAGACTTGCAGCGAGAGGATACTCCGTACTGAAAATGGACGACTGTAAGATAATGTTGTTTCCTTTGCAAGATTGACCACTCGAGATTATGGTTTCGACCATATATCTGGATATGAAATACGGTTGCACGACGTGATTCAAGAACAAACTTAGAATATGTCGTTCCAATCTGACGTTCATTATGCACGCGCTTGATCGATACACGACCAAGTTGAGTATTTGTGGATAATCCGATTTAACGTACGCAGACCAAGGACATATGTTTCGCATAGCCATGACTAAAAGTCCTCTATGTAAACAATAAAATCGAGGAAAGAAGATGCCAATGCTTAGGCAAATCGCTGGTACGAACAAACTGAAAGTTTTTAAGAGAAACATCGGCGTGACCGTAGTTGAAGTCAAATAAGGATCATCCGCGATGTTTATATCATGCATCGTTTCCTTGTTGTAAATACACGATGTAAAAAGAGCAACTTGAATCCCCTTGAAACCACCTTGCTCTTCGTTGAATAGCTCCAAAAACATAGCAACAACATAATATGAGATAATGACATATAATCCGCAGTCATATGGTCGATGCATAATTGCCGAATCGAGGATGAATTCGCGTTCATGATTTGGATCCGGAAAAGCAAAGCATGCTTTCGCTTGAAACTTTTTCGTTTGATTAGAAACATATTTAAACAAGTGTGAAAAACAGTTTCCATTTCCTCGGGAATCGATTTCTTCCTGAATTTGCTTTACGTATATTTGATCTCCGCTTTCAACGGAATCGTCTTGCCACTCTCTCTTCATCCAAAAGATGCCGTATTTTGCAGCAAATTGGCGACGCGATCTCAATTCCAATGGGAAATAAATTGTGAAATTTAAAAGCATCAATAGACTCGTGATAAAATTATCGTGTCCTATTCTGTTTCGAAAATCGATGAAGCCGTTCAAGCATACGTCGAGAACACTCGACGTATGTGTATGTGCGAGTGCGCTAAACTGAACTCCGCGAAAAAGAAGGCGGCTGGCCAAGAACAGAGTTACCAAATGCCGTTCTATCCTACTCGGACATATAGTTAAAACTGTGAAATGGAGTAAAACTGAGCTCAAAGCTCTGTCGGTTTTAGTTTCGGAAATATTCACTAACAGCGAAAACAGGAACTGTAACAGAATTATAACATATTCTCTGTATCTCACGTAAAATTTCGAATAAACCACCAAAGCATAAATTATAATCGCTTGTAATGTAAAAGCAGCGCCTAAAACGAACCAGGACAGGGCTTTAAATTCGGAGCTTTCAGCGAGCACGATTAAATGTCTTCCGACGAAAATGGAAAAGATTAACATGATTCTCCAAACGTCAAATTTTTGCTCGTTGAACGAAGATTCGAGAAGAAATGATTTTTCAACCACTGGATCGCTAAAGGCATAAATCGCCTTGCCTTCAACATAGTCGTTTATAAATCTTCGCAACTTACATCCAGCCTTAAAACGACCTAACTTTGCGCCACACTGAACCTGTTCAAAAAACGCGTTCGCACTAAATTCTGATGCGGAGGTTGTGGACTGAGTAGATTTCTTTTCCTTTTTCGTGCTGCAAGAACCGTCGAGTTTTTCGCTCCTTTCTTTGGCTTGCACTATCGAGAAAAGCCTCAAGAAGTTCTCTTCGTCTGCGAGTATCTTACTTGCAATTTCCAGATATTGAAGCTGCTTCTTTTTTAGTTGTTCGTCATTTTCTTCCTCGGTTGCATCGAAACTTTCAAGGATAAGTTCAAAAGTGCGCGGGTAAACTTCTTCGCGGAGAATTTCGACCTGTTCGATATGATCTATTGATGCAAATTCATTTCGCATTTCCGTTTCATTTTGCATTTCCGTTTCATTTTGCATTTCCGTTTCATCATCCTCACTGTTCCTATCATGCGATATTTCAGATCTAAACTCCAGATAAGAAAAGTGAACGGCATTTGCTGCGATTCGAAGCGGAGCGTCAAGAACTCGTAATAGCACTTGGGAGGTACATGTAGAACTCTGCGCAGCCAAATGTGCCAATTCTTTTGGCGTAAAGTCGTTATCATTTCTCAAAGTATACCATAAATCGATAGAATCAACGACTGATAGAAGGTCCAATATCAACTCTGCGTTCCCTTGCATTGCTGCGACGTGTAAAGCGGTATCTTTCGTTGTTAAATTCCCAACACTAGTAACGGTGCCGAATAAACTCTCATCTCCTCCCAAAGAAATGACTTCGCGTACTGTTTCGATAGACTCCGATAATGTAGCTGCATACACGTACGTTTTGTAATCCTCGTCTATGGTCAACAACGATGATTCATCTTTCAAAGCGAACACTTGCGGTTCTAGCAATCTCTTCGAAACGTTCTTAAAGCCGTTCTTCAATGCCCATAGTGTGATATCTTTCTGAAGTGTACAAAAATTTCGATTTCTGTAAGAATGGAAGTCACGATCTTTAATGAAACACGTTTTCAAATATCGCTTCAAAGTGTTACAGACATTCTTGGACAAACTGTTCACCTCGGTCAAAGCTGATTGAAGCTCATGAACGAGATCAGCGTTTGGAGATAACATGACGAGGACTGGATCAGATACTAACCCCATCCTTGTACGATGCGAAGCATCCCATGAGACGCTTATACTTAAAGAACCTTCAGCATAATCGAGCGGAATGCTTATATGCAGAAAACTTGAATTTGAGCTTCTGTGCTCACCAAAACATGTAATTTTAGCTTCGCGCAATACCTGACCATTCACACGTACGATAACTTCGGCCTTTTTTGGCACATTTGACATGGTAATTTCACCTTTACCACTTTGCGAATACTGCGGATCAGTGCATATCGCGTGCTTGCTCAAATTCAATTCAAAAAATTCACCTCCCGTTTCGCTTTGAATATCCGGTTCTTCCATCCAGATTCCATTGACTCTCTTTGTTCTCATTTGATCAAATTTAATATCGACATCAACGTCACCCAACGCCGCATCTCCAGATTCAAAAACATATTTCCCTAATTTTCGTGAAGAAGTAGCCTGCTCATTTCCATAAGATCGCCTTTCTCTTAAGTGCGTATTTGGCGCAATGAACGTTTCTACGTTCAATTTCGTGCAACCCGGTTCGGCGGTGATCATTATTGAAGCCGGCGGTTGGCCATTTTTATCGGAAAAAAACTTTCGAATGCCCTCTCCAACGGAAGCGCCCAGTTCATGTGGTTGTCGATTCTGAATCTTAATTTCCGCAATTGTGGGAATCATAACTTCCCTCCTTGGCATTGATATGAGATTCTGCCTGCGCGAGTGCCGCGCGAGCAGCAAAGCATACATTTTCTCGGTACTGTATATCGAATTAACAGTATCTTTTCTGCGACTTTTTTGTTCACCCTCTTCTGTTAAATCTTCAAAGATTGCGTTTTTTGCCACAGCAAAAGTGCTACTAACGAAATCCTTCCTAAACGACATCGGTTCAATTTTAGTTCCTGTTTTCCGAATTCTTGAATTTTCGTGTCTCGTTGATTGCGCTTTCGAATGAAACTGACAAATCTTCGAACGAATAGAATTCAAAGCCAAACATTCGTCTGTTTTACAATCATCGACTTTACGAATAGTCTCGACAGAAGCTCGCTCTTGTCGTCGCAACAAATGGCTCTTCTTATCCTCTTCTCGATCTTGGCTCGACCTCACCATTCTCTTCATATTATTGGTCATTCCTTCGTTCGCGAAATCGCTCGATTGTGACCGCCACTGAATTTGATCACGACCGCCGTTTGAGCAATCATTCGTATGACTCGCGAAGGAGGCGAGAGCGAGTTCGTTATCCCAAAAGAAATCATCTTGCTTCCACTCCCGTTCTTCATCAACTCCTTCTTCTTCTTCTTCTTCTTCTTCTTCTTCTTCTTCTTCCTCTTCTTGTTCTTCCCCAACAGAAATCTCCGCATGTTTATTTAATACCTTCATCACGTGGTCTCGTGCCTCAAGCCGGGTCGCCCGCTCTTCGATAAAAGCCAACTGCTCGTCTCTAAATATTATGTCTACCGGTTCGATCACCATTTCGTCTCTAAATTTTAAGTGTACCGGTTCGATCACCACTTGATGTGTGCCCTGATTATATCTCCTTGGAAGTATCTCCTTGGACGTCTTAAAACCCAACACACGAATCTGTATCTCGCTGTTCTTGGAGTTTTCGAGAAGACTCGATCGTCACGCGTGTGTGTGTGTGTGTGTGTGTGTGTGTGTGTGTGTGTGTGTGTGTATCTCTGCCCCCTTCATGTGGTGGTACGTTGTGTGTATGGTTACTATAACAACAACGACAGCAGAGAAAGAGAGAGAGAGAGAGAGTTATGATGATCTTTTCTTAATTTCACCAAAGGTCGCTTTTGACAAAATGGGGTGCTTCATTTTCATTGAACTGCTTCGTGAAAAAATCGAGGAAAGTTTTCCTCGAGGGGTTTCCTGAGACCTGTGACCCCTCTTTGAATTTTTCGACACTCCTACATCTGCACGCGCGATACTACCGCACAGACAGACAGACAGACGTTCGGACACCACCGTTTTATACGCACGCATAAACGCACGCAAGCGCGAGTTCGAATCACTCACGTTCAGACTTTTAGCAGAAGAAGAGAAACAGACCGTCTTCTCAAAGTCCTCTTTCGAGACCGATCGATCAATTGAAAAGAACAGACGAGAGACAACATTTCGTCCTCATCAGAAGAAAACCAATCCACATCAATATTCACAAAGTTAGCGTCACTCATGGGCTGCGGACCTTCCAAACCAGAAGAAAGGACGAAACCCGCCGCTGTTTCAGCGGCAGCGAAAGCCCCGGCGGCGAAACCGGCGGAAAAGAAAGAGGAACCGAAGAAAGTGTTTGAACAAGAAGAAAAACCTGCAGCAGCAGCAGCAGCAGCTCAAACGTCCAAGAAAGAAGTCGTCGAGACGCCGAAACCGAAACCGACGCCGAAACCGACACCGAAACCGAAACCGACACCGACACCGGCGGCGAAACCGGCGGAAAAAGCGGCTCCTACACCTCCGGCGCCGAATCCGAAACCAGTTCAACCGCAGGAATCTAGTAGCAACAACACGAACCCGAACAGACCGCCGCAGATGGGCGAGGACACGAGAACCAAGTCGCAAAAGAGGAACGCGAAGAAGAGGGAAAAGGCAAAGGCGAAGAAAGCGGAGGCGGCGGCCACCGGCGGTGATGGTGCTCAGTAACTCACGGGACGAGTCACTGCTAAATTAATCATATTTATTCATTATCTAATAATATCTAACATCTATCTAATATATTGTTAATAATAATAACGTTCTAAAAGTCGTCCTCTTCGCTCGAAGAAGTGCCTTTTGCGCTTTTACCACCACCATCCTCTTTCTTTGATTCTCTAACAGACGGTGCTCTTCTGTTCGTTCGAAACTGACCGGTGTAATACCCGGCATAATACCACGCTAACAACAAATTTGCCAACTCTTCATCGTTTCCAGCCGCTCGTAACGCCGAGTCTCGCATATCCGGAGGATGGAATAGATTTGAACCGTTCGCGTCGTTCGTTTTCCTTTCGTCGCCGCTCCTCGTTCTGGACGACTTTTCATCTTTTGCGGCGGGGTCGTTGGTATACGACGCGTAGTCGTACGGATTCGAATAGTACTGTCCAGGAGGAGGAGGATAATAATAAGGAACGTGTTGTTGTTGAGGATGAGGAGGAGGAGGAGGAGGAGGATGAGAATATTGTTGAGGATACGCGTAGTAATCAGACGGCGAACGAGGAGGAGGATAGTGAGGATAGCGCGGCGGCTGTTGAAAGTAATAATACTCGCCATGATTCGCGCGATGATGATGCTCGTTTTCACCCTCCTCCTGCTCGTAATAACCGCGTCGTCCGTCGTGTTGTTGTTGTTCTCGGTAAACCTCTTCTTCGTCTTCCTTCGTCTTCTTTGTCTTCTTTTTCTTTTCTTTCTTTAACTTCTTCTCTTCGTCTTCTTGTTGGCTTTCATCTGCATTTGGTGCCGCCAAATACTCTCCTCCTCCTTTCTTGCCTTCGGGTTTAACACTCGTCGTGAGACTCTTTTTATTGCGATAGCTCTTAATCGCGACGTTATACGCGTTCACCAAAGCGCTGTCGTTCCATTCGTCTCCGCTTCCTGCTCGAACTGATTGAGATTGAGATTGTTGTTGTTGCTTCTTCTTCGTTCTCGCGTTGTTAGTATTATTATTAATCCGAACACCAACCGTTAGAGAGCTCTCTTGGTCTGCTTCTTCCTCTTCTTGTTCTTCGTCGCCTGAAGACGTCCCGGTCGCTTTCATCGTCCGGTCGTCAAAAAGAAAAGTTGTTCGTTGTGAATTGGAAAAATGGAGCATTTTCGCCATTTTTTCCTCCCTTGCTTGTTGTTGTTTTTCCGTCTCTCGTCGTCGACTCTTTAATGTCGTCATAAAATGCTCGAACAACTGATCAAATCCTACCCAGAGGTGACGCGTGCACACGTTCTCTCGAAAATCGACCCGACTTCTCTGGTATTATTGCGAAGATGCAGCCGTTGCGTCCAACAGTTTGTGGATAGAAATTCGTCTTCTTTAACTTCTTCTTCCCCTGAATCGTCGTCGTCGGTAGCGTTGTCAACGACGCAAAATCATAAATTCAAACCGTCCGAGTTCGCGTCTTCGATCAATTTGATTGAATACGCCATCGAATGCGGATGTCCGATCGACCGCACGAGATTCGCGACGTTTGCGGCGAGATTTGGAAATATCGACGTGATTCGATATTTAGTCGTAGAGAAGGATTTGTGCGAGTGGGATTGGCGAACGACGCAAAAAGCGTGCGAGTTTGGACACGTCGAATTATTGAAATGGTTACTAGAGAAAGGGTGTCCGATTAACGATTTCGCTTCTATTGCAGCCGCACAGAACGGAAGAGTGAACGTGTTAGAGTTTTTGGAAGAGAGGGACATTGTGAAAATTGGGAGATGGTCGCCGAGAGCGCTCGCGCGCGCGTGTCGAAACTTGCACTTGAACGCCATCGATTTTCTCTTGCAGAGAGGATGTCAATGGGACGACGACTGTCTCTTCGAGGAAGTTTTAGTCGGGGCGGCACTCACTAAAGGTCGGTTGGACGCGTTAGAGTGGATATTAGAAAAAGAGGTGTGCGAGACGACGGATTTTTGGCCGCAACACTGCGAATACGCCGCGAGACTGGGACATTTGGACTGTTTGCGTTGGTTAAGAGAGGTGCCGAAGACGAAGTGGGACAGAGAGCAAGTCATTCGTTTGTGCCGAGAGGCGGGTACGGACGGTAGTTTGAAATGTTTAGAGTACGTGATGCAATCGGAAGAGGGAGAGAATGAGGTTCGACGAGAGTTAGATTAGAAAATGTTATAGCTATAAATACAACATACTATTCATACTAGTACTACTACCGACGCTTCCCTGGCGTCTCCGGTAATTTCGACACGCTCTCTTTGTTGCTCAAAAACTTCTCCTCCAGCATCTTCCCGAGTCTCTCCCCTTGCGTTTTCATATTCTCGCGAACTTTATATTTCTCGTCCAACTGTTTCGCTTTCTCCAACGCAATCTTCCCGTTCTCTTTCACTTTCTCGTCGATTTTATACTTCCGGTTGAGCGATTTCGCTCGTTCCATCGTGTTAATCACCGCGGAGCCGCTTATTTTTGATACGCTCGATGCGATTCCTTTTTTTCTCGTCGACGCGTACGCCATCGAAGACGCCCAGCCTATCGCACCGAAAGGGCCCATCGTCGCAAATCCAATCATCGCCCCGGCTGCTGCGGCACCGGCGACGATGTTCGTTTTCGTATCATCATCCTCACCTCCTCCTCCTCCTTTACTACGACTACTCAACGTCTCCGCTCTTTCTCTGTACTCCTTCACTTTCCTCTGCATCTGCTCGATGTCGTTTTCCTCCATCGAAGATGTCTCCCCATTCCTCGCGTGGGCGATGGCATCTTCCAAAGCTCGCGACGCGTCTTTGTACAGTTTGCACGCCAAAGCGTCGTCGCCGTCGAGATCGTGCTCTACCGCGCGCAAGGAAAGGTCGAGCGCGATTTCGCATCGCGTTTTGTTCATTTTTATTGTGTGTGTGCGATTAATATAAATAAGTGTGAGCTCTAAAACAATGACTACATTCAACAACATGTGTGTGAAGACTAAATCTCTCTACTATCGCGCTACTATCCAATGTTCATTTCCTCCCTCGTCCTCGTCCCCGTCCTCGTCCTCTCCCTGCACCAGCACCAGCACCTGCACCTCCTCCACTTCCGTCTTCTTTCGGCAATCGATTTAAACTTTTGTTCGTCGGCATGTCTTCGACGAGCAGAGCGTCTAAATTTAACGATTCCGGTAAAATGTAATACCGAATGGTGTTCCCTCGAATGGAGAGATGGTCGAGCGTTTGCGGGTTCCGGCCTTTGACGGTGAGCTTGACTGATTTTAAGTGCGTGTTCATGCTAATGTCTACGCCTGTTAAAGTTGTTTTTGTTGTTGTTTCGATGAATGCGTGAGTAAAGAAAAGAAGGTCAGCGGGTTTGTTTAACTACTTTTAAACGAGGAAGAAGAAGAAGAAGAAGAAGACGAAGATCTTTCAAAGCGGCGGCAAGTTGTGATGAGAAACACACGTCAAAATTTGAATCGAAATGCACGCGTACTCTAACTTTCGCAAAGCGTACCTAAAATAGTCCCCGAACACGTGGTCCCGTTTTTTAATTCGATCGTCACCGTTTCGTTGTTTAACTTTTGGAGAAACTTGACCAGTTTCATCGTTCGCGTTTTATATTGTTTCTTTATTCGCAGTTCTTTTGCGCGTATGAATTTTGAGGAATGTGTCTGTCTTTTCCTTCTTGTTTTTCTTGTCCTTTTTTTCTTCATTTCTGCAAGACTGTTTGTTATATAAAATGTTTTTTGTTGCATCATCGACACCTTCAGGAGCGTTTTTGTGTCGTCATCATCATCGGCATCGAAAAACAAGGAGGACGCAGCAGAATTATCATCAACTAAAAAAGAAGTTTCAGCGACCGAGAGAGCAGCTAAGAAGAAGAGCGATGATTGGAAACGACGACGAGGAAAAAGATGATGATTTTTTTGTTCCTCCTCTCGGAACTGTAAAGGAGGAAAAGAAAAAACAAAGAAGAGAACGAAAGTTTGAAGAAGATCCATCGATGACGAAAGCTTTGGTCAATTTGTACTTTATGATTACATTCCTTGGCGTTTCTGTGTTTAGTTCTTCATTTCTGGGTATTTTGGACGATCATAATAACGGTCGTAAAGAGATCTCTCTCGCGCGAGTCGTCGGCGCGCTCGCTGGAATGTTTATAACCAACACGAGCTCGAAGCGAGTCGGCCAAACGCGAGCAAGGAAAGTCGCGATGAAAGGTTTGTGCCCAGGATGCGACGAGGAAGTGTATACTTTTTTTGATAACGAAGAGAAAGGGGAGGGAAGAGGCTCGATCGTAGAGCACGAGTGTCACTGTTGCGGAGCGCAGTTGGTTTTCGAGAGCAAACGGGAGAGCAATCGAGAGGGACGAATCGTACTGATTGCGAACGGTCGATTAAACGCGAACGAGTAGTATGAAATAGAACAAAACAAGAGAAGGAGCATAATAGAGCACAATAGTCTCATGTATTAGTATATATGTAATTGTAGTACACTGAATAATCTTATTAGTAAATTATAATATTGTTTTTATGTGAAAAAATGTCTCTCGCTTCGCTGGTTTTTATTGTTTTTTTAAAAAGTTTTACACAGAAGGCGTCTCTCTTCTTTCCGTGCTTCCGTCGTGACCGTCTGAACCTTTCTCCGATGAGTTATTGATGTTATTGATGTCGTTGTCCATACCATCTTTGCTTTCGTTGCTCGATCGTCCTCGGGATCCTTTCTCGTCCGAGGAGGTGAGATTATTGAGAGAGCCGCCGGAACCGTCGTCGTCGTCGGACGTCGTGTTCAACTCTTTCGAAGAGCTTTTACTTTTGTCGTTCGAACCGCCTTTTTCGTCGGAGGATTGCTTTTTGCTTGCGCTTTTATCGGCAACACCACCGGCGGCAACAGTCGCGGTTGATGTCGGTTTCGCGCCAGCTTTCTTTTCGCCCTCGCGTCTCATCTTTTCAATCACTTCTTGCTGTTGCTCTTTGCTCAAAGATTTGTCCAACTTTACAAACTGTCCTCTGACTCTCGGCCTAGACTCGGCCAACTTCTGACGACTCTCGTACCTAACCTTCTTTTCGAACTTTCGCTCTCTGCGCTTCTTCAAAAATCTCGCAATCGCTTGCGCCCGACGGTCCGCGCACGTCGACACGTTGTTGTTGTTATTGTTACTATCCTTCTTGTTCGTTCTTCCTCCGTTGTTTGTACCGGTAGCAGTATTATTCCCCGCACCATTCGCACCACCCATGTTATGACTCATATTCATATTTTGCATGTGGTTGTGCATTTGATGATGCGGATGTTGCGTTGCTACGGTGCTCGCTAAACCTTGGAAAAAATTATTCACGTATTCGCTTTGCGGCGGAAACGATTGCATCGGGAACATCATAAACGGATTGTGCTGACCGTGCGGCGGAGGGAACCCAAACGGTTGCATCGGCGGCATCGCACCCATTACTCCCATGTGTGCAGCGAGGTTCGGAAACTGTCCAGGAGCGGCGCCGGGTACACCGGGCGAGTTCGACATTTGGCGCATGAGATGCTGCTGCTGCGCAGCCATTTGCTGTTGCGTGTGAAACAAATACAACGCGTTTTGATGATGTTGCTGCATCGAATGCAACTCTCTCGCCTTGCGCATTTCTTCTGTTTCGATTGACCCAGTCGGTGCGGACATGGTTAATCCGACGTTACCAAAGTTGTTGTTATTATTATTATTATTATTATTATTCATCGTCATCATCATCTTGTCGTTCTTACCACCCGCGGTTGTCTTGGCGGCTCTCGTCGGTGTGCCGTTTCCTTTCTTTTGCGCCGACGTTGTTTTCTTACCTTTTGCCGCCGCGACTTTCTGAAACTGAGTTTGCATCTTCTGTTGCGTCTTTTCGATAATCCCGTGAAACGCCGAGCGCGACTGTGATCTACGTAAGGAGGCGTTCGAATCCATGGCGGAACCGGCGAGCGCGAGTTGCAAAAGCGCAGTCGGGCCGTCGTGTTCGTTCATAAGCTGGACGGCTAAACCTGGATGGTCTTTACCTTCGGCAGCTTTAGCACCAGCGGTGGTTACTTTCGTCGCGCCATCAATCGTTGCGAGTTTGCCTTCTAAACCGGCTTCGTCGGAACCAGAACCGCCGGAGACTTTCTTGGCGCCGGCGGAGGAGCCGCGCAACGAACGTTTCTTTCTCGTCACCGTCGGTGGTTTCAAATCAGATTCGGTCTTGTCGTCCTCCGCGGAAAAGCTTCTCGAGCGATTTCGTCCACCAGCACCCGAACCTTCGTCTGAACCGTCGCCGTCGTCGCGCGTGTGCGTTCGATTGTTTCTCCAAC